>WNFR01003571.1_pt1 | contig 19790 bp, 19 predicted proteins | sample 5400221 | NCBI WGS metagenome assembly WNFR01 (sample SAMN13153357, study PRJNA577476) | soil metagenome | isolation source: 40 cm soil under Madrone tree | place: USA:California | collected 2016-06-14 | reverse complement strand
GGCGCCGACGGCTCCCTCACCGGCTTCGGCGGCGGGCTCTTCATCAAGCGCGCGCTGCTGTCGCTCGAAGGGGCGGCGTGCGTCGCCGATCTTTTCAGCGCTCACGAGTCAGCGCGGGCGGCGAACGGCGTCCCGGCGCGTGACTGACCCGGTCCCCGGGGCCTTGCAGCGCCCGCCATGGCGAACCGTGGCGCTCGCCGGACTTCTGGCCGGAGCGTTCGATATCACCTTCGCCTTCATCTTCTACAGCCGCCAGGGAGTGAATCCCGCGCGCATCCTGCGAGGCATCGCCAGCGGCGTCCTCGGTTCCGGCGCTTTCACCCTGGGGACGTGGACAGTCGCCCTCGGGGCGGCGCTGCACTTTTTCATTGCCGTGTGTGCGGCCTTCGTCTTCTATTTCGCGAGCCGCCGGCTTGCCGTGCTGACGCGCCGCCCGCTGCTGTGCGGCGCGGCGTTTGGCGTGGCGATGTATGCCGCCATGCATTTCATCGTGCTGCCGCTATCGCGCATACACTTTCGGTTGCCGACGCTGCACAACGTGATCGGCGAGCTGTTCTCTCACGTCTTCCTGTTCGGCATGGTGATCGCGCTGGGCGTCGCGCGCGCGAGCAGCGCGCGCGCGGTCGGCGCCACCTGAGCTTCCGGCCGCAGCGCGGCTGAGGATAGATCGGGACTACGCAGATCAACGCCGCGACTGAGTTGCTGGGCCGCTAACGGGAGAAGTTGGAATGAGGCGATGTCACCTGTCCAAATGCGCTCTGCCGTGCGGCCATGGCGCGGCTCGTCGATCATCCGGCCTCTGGCTGCTCGCCGCACTCGCTGTGGCCACCGGAGCGCCTCTCGCCCAAGGCGCTCCCGAGCGCAGTTACGTCGAGCACGTCGGCCCGCCGGGCAGCAAACCATTGCCGTTCAGTGACGCGGTGTTGACGCAGGACACGCTCTACGTCGCCGGGCACCTCGGCATCGATCCGCGTACCGGCAACGCCGCCGCCGATGCCGCGGCCGAAGCCCGCGCGGTGCTGGAGGCGGTCAAGCGTACGGTGGAAGCCGCCGGCTTCGCCATGGACGATCTGGTGTCAGTCACGGTGTTCTGCACCGACCTGGACCTGTACGACACGTTCAACTCCGTCTATCAGACGTACTTTCACGGGCACTATCCGGCGCGCGCGTTCGTCGGCGCCGACAAGCTGGTTCGGGGAGCACACTTCGAAGTGCTGGGAGTAGCGGTGAAGACGCCGCGCAAGCTGCCGTGAACCGCCGCGAATTCTCTGCTGCGCTGGCGGGGGCCGCTGCGAGCGCCGCGCTCGCAGCGCGCGCGCAGCCGGCGGCGGCCGACGCGCCGGCAATCAGCCAACGGGCCAAGACCCTGTACCGGCGGGCGCTGATCCTGGACTGCAACTCCTCGCCACCGTCGCAGCAGCGTCTGCCCCTGCCGCAGGCCGCCCTCGAGCGCGTGCGCGACAGCGGCATCAACGTCATCAAGCTGACAGTCGGCGGGATCAACAGCGACTCTGCCGACACCGTCGCCGAGATCGCCCAGGTGCAGCAGCTTTGCGAGGTCCATCCCGCCTACTTCGCCCAGGTGCGGATCGCGGCCGACTTCGAACGCGCCCGGCGGGAGCGCAAGCTGGGAATCATTCTCTCCTTCGAGAGCGCCGAGATGCTCGGCGGGCGGCTGGATTCGTTCGAGCTGTTCCGCAATCTCGGCGTGCGTGTGATGCAGCTGTCGTACAACCGCAAGTCGGCGTTCGCGGCGGGAGTCATGGAGCCGGGCGCCGGGGGACTCACGTCCCTCGGGCGGGATGCAGTCAGACGGATGAACCAACTGGGCATTGCCGTGGACCTGAGCCACGCCAACCCGCAGACCACGGCGGATGCCCTGGGCCTCTCGGTGAAGCCCCCGATCATGACCCACGCGGGCTGCACCGCCGTGCACGTGCACCCGCGCAACAAGACGGACGAGCAGCTGCGCGCCCTCGCCGCCAGGGGCGGCGTGGTGGGCATCTTCGACCTGCCGTATCTCACGGCTTCGCCGCGGCAGCCGACCCTCGACGACTACATGGCGCACCTGGAACATGCGCTCCAGGTCGCGGGCGAGGATCACGTGGGCATCGGCAGCGATGTCGGCATCGATCCATTTGATACCAGCCCCAAGGGCATGGCCGAGTTTGCCCACGAGCTCGAGGAACGGCGCAAGGCGGGGCTATCCGCTCCGGAGGAGGATCGGCCGACCTACGTGCTGGGTCTGAACACCCCGCGCCGGATCGAGATCATCGCGGATCGGCTGCTGCAGCGGGGCTACTCGGGGGCCGCCACCGAAAAAGTCTTGGGCGCGAACTTCGCCCGGGTACTGGCGGAAGTCTGGACCGGGTAGCTTCAGCGCAGCAGATTGACGGTGTTGGTTCCGTCGTCCACGAAGTAGACACCATGGGCTGGATCGAACACCAGACCGAACAGGGTTCCGGCGCCGGCGGGCGATCCGGAGTTGTCGAGCAGCACCTTGGCGCGCTGCCCACCGCCCGTGCTGATTTCGGTGATGAAACCGTCGCCGCTGTTGACCGTCAGCAACTCGCCACTGGGTGTGACGATGAGACCCAGGGGGCCGTTGAGACTGCCGCCGGCTGACAGCGTGCGCCCGATGCCGGCCGATGTCGTGCGTCCGAGGGGATGGTCGATCACTGCAATGCGGTTGCCGAGCGTGTCCGCCACGTACAGCAGCGCGCCCTCGCCATCCTCCCCGTCCTCGCAATCGTTCCGGTCACTGGCGCAGTGCGCGCGAAGCGCAACCCCTGTCGGACCGATCACCAGCGCCGACGGATCGGTGCGCTCCGGGAAACCCGAGCCGATGACGGCGATGGATTCGAGCACCGGCTTGGCGGAAGCGGACACCTTGAGATTAAGGCGGGTCACGGTGCCCTCTTTGACCACATTGGCGTTGCCTGCCACGGTGTCGTTCAGCACGTTGGTGACGAACAGTTTGGCCTCGCGCTCGCCGTCGAAAGCCGTCATGTCCCAGGGTCCGTTGATCAGCGAGCCGGAGAACGTCTCGACGGCATTGCCCAGACTGTCCAGCACGATCAGGCACCCCGCCCGTGCGGTCGCCGAGGTGCCGTCGGTGGTGGGCAGGCTCCCCGCAATCACCCAGCCCTGCTCGAGAACGACCAGCGCGGTCGTAAGGCCCACCCCTCCGGGGCAGCTGCCCGGCAGAGAGCCGGCGGTCAGGGCGGCGAACAGACTCATGCTGCCATCCCGGGCGACATCCACAATCGTGGTGCCGGTGCCCTGTGCGTTGCCGGAGTTGTTGAAATTGCTCACCAGGATGTGGCCGGCGCGCAGATTGCCGGTGGTGTGCTTCACCTGCGCCATGCCGTAGGGATTGATGTCGCCGTTGCCGGGCAGTGTGGAGGCGATCGTGCTGATCGTCTTCAGCGGCGGCAACACCAGATGCTCGTCACTCGCGAGCGACGAACCGGTCAAGATAACTGCCGACAGAGCCAGCAACGCGCAGGCCGGGCCGCGCGCCTTCATCGTAAGCGCCCTCATGATTGTTCCCCTTGTTGCTATCCCGGGCTGCGCCCGCGTGTGGACCGACAGCGGTAAGTCGGCAGGACACTGTCGGGCGGTTCTGCGACCAACCGAGGTAGGGGTTCCCCCTACAGGTTCTGCAGTTTGGGGTGATACCCGTAGAGATGCCGGGCGGGAGGGTTTTGGGTCGAGCGGACGCGTCCATCGAGCAGCAGGCGGGCGAACTGCGGTCCTATGCCGGCTTCCTCGTGCTTGAAGTATACGAACACGTCGCCGCATCCGGCAGCCTGGGTGCGGATGGTCTGCGCCCAGCGCGCAAGGTCCTCGGGCGTGTAACCCTCGTCACGCAGGCGGAAATAGCCGTAGTCGGCGGTGAGCTCGACGGGGGTGGAGAATTTCTCGCTGTCGGCGATGCACAGGGCGAGATTCCTGGCCCGCAGCCGGGCGAACACTTCCGGGTCCATCCACGAGGCATGGCGGAACTCGAACGCCGCGCAGGTGCCGGCGGGGAGCAGCTGCAGAAACTGATCGAGCACCGCGAGGTCGCAGCGAAAGTAGGGCGGCAGCTGGAAGAGGATCGCGCCGAGCTTCGGCCCCAGGGTGGCCGCGGTTCTGAGAAAGTACTGCAGCAGGTCTGCGCAGTCCTTGAGTCTCGCGATGTGCGTGATGCGCTTGGGAGCCTTGAGGGTCAGCCGGAACCCCGGCGGGGTTTCGCGATCCCAGCCGGCGAGGATCTTCTCGTTCGGTATGCGATAGAAGGTGTAGTTGATCTCGACGGTTTTGAAGCGCTCGGCGTAGTAGGCCAACATCTTGGCCGCCGGGAACTTGTGCGGATAGAAGCTGCCCTTCCATTCGGGGTAGTTGTATCCGGAGGTGCCGACCCACATCCTCATGCGCGCCGGCCCGACCTCATCAGCGGCTGTCGCCACTCAGCAGGCGCCGGTATTGACCCAGGTGGCGGATGGCGTGCTGCGGCTTGCCCAGCGCTTCGTACAGGCGGGCGAGGTTGTAGTGACAGTCCGCCAGATCGGGATCCTCTTCCAGTGCCGTCTGATACGCCGCGAGCGCCGCCGCGGATTCCCCCAGATCCTCGAGCAACACGCCCTGGTTGAAAAGCAGCAGCGGGTCCGGACCGATCTGCGCCAGCGCCCGCCGATACACGGTATCGGCTTCGTCGGTCCGGCCCCGCTCGTGGAGCAGGCGTCCCCAGTTGGTCCAGGCCGCGGCGTTGTGCGGGTCGCTGTCCACGGCGTGCCGGTAGGCGCTGAGCGCAGCGTCCGGATCGCTGCTCTCGAGGTCCAATGCCTGCGCAAACCAGTCCTGTACCGGCGCGGGCGCGGCGGGCGCGGCCTGCCTGTGCTCCACTACATGCAGCACGCCGTTTTGCAGACTCACGTCCAGACCCAGCAGGTACTGGCCGCTGTCGGCCTGCCAGCGCGCATCCCCGTCGCGCACCACGACGTAGTCGCCGACCGCGCTGATGGCAAGGCCCGATAGCGGCATGGATTCGGGCAGGTTGCGCCGCAGGCTCTCGAGCGAGCGGCGGATGCGCTTTTTGGGAATCCTCGCGTCGAGGAGCGCCCGCGCGGTGCGCAGCACGATCAGATCCTGGAAGGAGAAGCGGTACTCGCGCCGCGGACCGCGCGCGGGATGGACGAACCCGGCCCGGATGAGACTGCGGGTGGTGTCGGGGGCAAGCTGCAGGACCCGCTGCACGTCCCGCACACTGTAGGAACGCATCCCGATCCCTCGTCGGCGTCGCGCTGCTTCAGCCGTCGCGCTTGCCCGCCTTGCGAGTCACCTTGGCGGGCTCTTCGACGCGCTTGGGAGCCTTGCGGGGACCCAGGCGCGTGACCTGCGAGCGGGCACTCTCGGATTTCGCCAGACTGGCACGCAGTGCCTCCATGAGATCGATGACCTTGCCTTCGCCCTCCGGGGGGACGTCGGTGACCGAGATTTCCTTGCCCTCGACTTTCTTCTGGATGGCTGCTTCGATGCGCCCGCGCAGCTCATCCTTGTAGGAGTCGGCATCGAACTTCTCGGCCGTCTGCTGATCGATGAGCTGCTGGGCGAGCTTCAGCTCCGCGGGCTTCACCTCCGGCTTCGGGATGTCGACTTCGCTCGCGCGCCGCACGTCGGCCGCATAGTGCAGCTGCTGCATGGCGAGCACGTCGCCGATCGGGCGCAGGATCACGAGATAGCCTTTGCCGCGCGCGGCCCAGCGGCCGACGCCGCAGCGCCCGGCCTGCTTGAGCGCCTCGGTGAGCAGCGCGTAGGGCTTGGCCGCGCCTTTGTCGGGTGCCAGATAGTAGGTCTTGTCGAAGTACACCGGGTCGATCGACTCGATCGGCACGAACTCGGAGATCTCCACTGCATGCGTTCCAACTTCCTCCAGCGCCTTGATCTCCTCGGGTGAAAACAGCACGTACTGGTCCTTGGCGAACTCGTAGCCCTTGACCATCTCCTCGCGTTCCACGACCACGCCTTCTTTCTGGCATAGGTACTGCTGCTTGAGACGTGAGCCGTCGGTCTTGTGCAGCAGATTGAAGGAGATCGCATTCCCCGACTGGGTGGCGGTGTACAGCTTCACCGGGATGGCGACCAGCCCGAACGACACCGTTAGAGATCCTATGGAACGTGGAGCCATGAGTGCACCTTGAGCCTGCCTTCGCGTCAGGTCTCACGCCTAACCTTACGGTCAACACCGAAAGCCTGCGTAAGACTCTGTTTTCTCTCGAGTACATCATGCCACCGGTCGCCGTTCTTTTCCAACCGGGCCGGTACGTTGTTGATTGTGAAGTCCATCGGCTCGGCGGCCTCGAGCTCCTCCCAGCTGAGGGCCATGGAAACCGGGGCTCCCGGAACACCGCGTGGTGAATACGCCACATTCAGGGTCTTGCCGCGCACGTTCATGTTGTAATCGATGAAGATTTTGCCGGTGCGCTTCTCGACCGCCCACTCCATGGTGATGTCCTTCGGATGTGCGCGCATGACGTGCCGTCCGACCGTCTCGCAGATGTGGCGCGCCTCATCGAAGGTCACGGTACGCTCGATCGGCACGAACACGTGCAGACCGGTCTTGCCGGAGGTCTTCACGATCGCTTCCAGGGACATCTGTTTCAGCAGCTCGCGCAGCCAGAACGCGACGCGCTTGCCGATCGCGAAACCGCGCTTGTTGAGTTCCGGCTCCGCGCCCTTCGCTTCCTTGCCGGAGTAGATGTAAGGGTCGATGTCGAACACCAGGTAGTCGGGGTAGTTGAGGATCGAGGACTGCAGCGCCGCCAGCGAGCTCGCGTAATCGGTCTGGGCCCCGGCGGCCTCGGGCGTCAGCTGCGCGCGCGAATGCCACACGTGGAATTCCAGTGTGCCTACCTGCCCCAGCCACAGGAGTGTGGGCAGGTTGTTGGCGAGCAGATAGCGGTGCTTCTCGTCCTTGTGATCGGAAAAAACCGTGACCGACTCGACGAACTCCGGCAACGCCTGCGCCCAGTGCTTCTGAAAGAAGCGCTCGCCGTCGATCCCCTCGGGCATGCGGATCATGGTCAGCGGTCGATCCGCAAGGTGCGGCAGCATGAAGCGCGCGACCCTCGCCAGATAGCGGATGAGATCGCGCTTTGTGGTGGCCGGGTGCCGCGCGCGCGGTGTGGCGGGCCAGTAGACGCGATCGAGGTTGGTCAGCTTGATGCGCGCGCCGCCGACCGCCAGCTCCAGGCTGTTGGCGGGGTTCTCGAGCTGCTGCAGCACCGCGGCCGCCTCGTTGGCGGCGGTGTGTGTCACGGGCGCGAGCGCGCCCGCCTGCGCCGCACGGGTGCTGGCCGTCGCCGGCGCGGCCCGCGATGCCGTAGCCCCGGAGCGCTTGCGGACGCTGCGTGGTGCGATGTCTTCGCGCAGGCGCATGAACACCGGAGCCCGCAGCGCTCCGCCGGGCGTCCACTCGCTGAAGCTCACCTCGGCCACCAGCTGCGGCTTTAGCCACCGCGTAGGCCGATGCAACGGCGGCGGATCGGCGAACGGCGAGGTAGGGCGCTCGAGTTTCTCAGCGCGCTTCAACAGCAGGCCGATGACTTCATCGTCCAGACCCGAGCCGACGTGTCCGGCGTAGCGCAGCGACTTGCCCTCCCAGAAGCCGAGCAGCAGCGCCCCCAACGGTTCGCGCGCGCCCCGACCGCGTGTGTAGCCGCCGATCAGAAACTCGGCCGACTGCGCCGCCTTGATTTTGAGCCAGGCGCGCGAGCGCCGGCCCGCGTGGTAGGGGCTGTCGAGACGCTTGGCCATGATGCCCTCGAATCCGTGACTCAGGGCCGCGGCGAACAGCGGCTCGGCGTCTTCCGAGGCATGCACCAGCTGCAGGTGCTTCGCGGGCAGCAGGCACTGCGCCAGGTAGCGGTGCCGATCGCGGTAGGGCGCGGCGCGCAGGTTGAGGCCCGCAAAATGCAGCAGATCGAAGCATAGCAACACTACCGGCGTGTCACGCTGCGCGGCGGCGATTTCCGCGGGCGTCTTGAGCTGCGCCCGGTTCTGCAGCGCGTTGAACGACGGGCGTCCGGCGCGATCGAGGGCCACGATCTCTCCATCGAGAATCATCTGCCCCGCGGGTTGGGCGGCGAGCTCCGCCGTGATTTCCGGAAAAAAGGGCGTGAGGTCAAGACCGCGGCGCGACTGCAGGCGTACGCCGGAAGCAGCGACGAACGCGATGACACGATAGCCGTCGAGCTTCGGTTCGTAACGCCACCGCGGATCGGAGCGCGGCGCGTCGCTGGTTTCCGCCAGCATCGGCTGCAGCTGCTTCGGCAGCGCCTCCGCCGGACCGGTCGGCGCGAGTACGGCTGCGTCGAACCGGGCGGGGACCCTGAGCGGCGACATCTCATCGAGAGTCAGGCCCGAGAGCACGGAAGCATGGCGCGCCAACACGTCGTTCGGCTGTGCGAAGCGGTCCCGGTGCTTGATCAGGAGCCACTGGTTGCCGGTCCTGGTCTTCACCAGCGCAAACGAGCCCTTGAGCTTCTCGCCGCACAGCAGCACGCTCAGCTTCCCTGCGGCCAGCTCGGCACGCACGCGCGTTTCCGCCGCGGCGCGATCCGCGAACGAGTACTTCTGCCCCTCGTCCGGGGAGTACACGCCGCAATCCCACACGATCACCTTGCCGGCGCCGTATTGCTTGGCCGGAATCACGCCTTCGAACGAGGCGTAGTCGAACGGGTGGTCCTCGACCTCGACTGCCATGCGCTTGTCGCTGACATCGAGCGAGGGGCCCTTGGGTACGGCCCAGGACTTGAGCACGCCGTCGAGTTCCAGGCGAAAGTCGTAATGCAGCTGGCGCGCCGCGTGCTTCTGCACCACGAACAGCAGCGGCCCGTGCCGGGCGTGCGCGGCCTGCGCCGGCGGTTCGGGCGTGCGGGTGAAGGTGCGCTTGGCGGCGTAGCGCTCGAGGGCGCGCCTGCTCACAGCAACGACTCCATCCAGCGCGCCACCGCGCGCAGCAGCTCGCTGCGGACTTGCGAGTCCTTGCCGGTGCGGGCGGGCACGTGGAAGGAGTGGTCCGCGTCCTCGATGAGACTCGAGGAAGCGCGCGCGCCGAGCCGCACCATGAGCGCGTCCAGCAGCCCGCGCTCGGCGAGCGCATCGCGCGTACCCTGCACGAACAACATCGGGATGCGCACGTCCGCAAGATGCCGGGCACGCGAATCCCCGGGTTTGCCGGCGGGGTGCAGCGGGAAGCCGAGGAAGGCGAGGCCGCGAACCCCCGGCAATGGATCAAGCGCCTGCGCCTGCGAGGTCATACGGCCGCCGAAGGAGCGACCGCCGGCGAACAGCGGCAACGCGGGAGCAAGGCGCGCGGCTTGCGCGACCGCGGCGCGCACGGTCGCATGACACAGCGTCGGAGGATCGGGGCGGCGGGAGCGGCGCTCCATGTATGGGAACTGATAGCGCAGCGTGGCGATGCCGAGTGCCCCGAGCTCGCGCGCGGCCGCGCTCATGAACGGGTGCTCCATGCCCGCTCCGGCGCCGTGTGCCAGCACATAGCAGGCGCGCGCGCCGGCGGGCAGCTCGAGCCGGGCCGAAACACGCGGCCCGCCCTGCACCTCGAACGTGAGAGGATCATGGTTGTCTGCAGCTGGCACGCACGCCTCACCGGCAACCACGCCAGAGGACCGGCGCTACTCGAGGGCCGCGACCCACGCGCCAAAGGCAGGCAGAGCGATCGGCTGCGATGCGGCGGCATCGACAATCGCTCCCGGGCTCGACAACAGGGTCCGGTAACGCGTCCCCGACAGCCCGGCCGCGGGCGCATCGAGCGTAATGCTCCGGGGCCGCGGCGACATGTTCAGCGACACGATGATCGTCCCGCCGTGCGCATCCACGCGCGCGTAGGTCAGCACGCTGGCGTTGGTCTGATCCAGCATGACCGTGCGGCCGCTGCGCAATGCGGAACTGCTTCGGCGCAGCGCGATCAGGCGCTTATGCCAGTTGAGCATTGAATGCGGGTCGGCCGACTCGGTCTGCACGTTGACGGTGCGGTAGTCCGGCGGCACCGGCAGCCAGGTCCTCGGGTTGGTGCTGAAGCCGGCCTGGGCGTTGGATGTGTCCCACTGCATCGGCGTGCGTTCACCGTCGCGACCCTTCTCCTTCGGCCAGCCGGTGATGCCGATCGGATCGCGCACGTCCTCGACCCGCGTGGGCGTCGCGGTCCGCTGTCCGATCTCCTCACCCTGGTACAGCAACGCGGTGGCGCGCGAAGTCAACAGCAGCGCGGCGACGATGCGGGCGATCGCGTCGTTGTGAACCCCGTCGCCGAAGCGGTCCCAGCTGCGGATGTTGTCATGGTTGTCAAACACCAGCAGCGGCTGCGAATCGTGGAGCTGGGTCGCGGCCTCGATGAGATGCTGGCGGAAGCTGCTGGCATCGAGCTTGCTCCCCAGGCCGACGAGGGTATCCATCGGCAGCTGCAGCTCGTTGTGCAGAGCACCCCCGTACCACGGATCGAGGTCGGCGGTCTTCGGCACGTAGGTCTCACCGATCAGTAGCCGCTCGCCCGGGTAAGTGTCGATCATGGCTCGCATGCGCCGGATGACGTCGTGAACTTCGGGAAGGTTGTTGGTGTAGATGTCGCTGAGGATGGGGTCGCCCTGGGCATTGGTGCCGCCGAGTGCCGGCTCATCGCGCAGTTTCACATCCTCGAACAGCGTGGTGATGGCGTCGAGACGGAAACCGGCGACGCCGCGATCCAGCCAGAAGCGCATCGCGGCGAACATGGCGCGCTCGACCTCTGGATTACGCCAGTTAAGATCCGGCTGCTGCCGGTAGAACATGTGGTAGTAGAACTGATGCACCGCCGGCAGGTACTGCCAGGCCGAGCCGCCGAACAGACTCACCCAGTTGTTGGGCGGCAGGGGCTGGCCGGCGGGGCCGGCCGTGCCGTCGTTCCAGCAATAGAAGTCATGGTGCGCCGAGTCGCGCGAGCGTGCCGCCTCCAGGAACCAGGGGTGTTGGTCGGAGGTGTGGTTGAGCACCATGTCGAGCAATACGCGGATGTGACGTTTGCCGGCCTCCGCGAGCAGGTGGTCGACGTCCGCCAGCGAGCCGTACTTCGGATCCACGTTCTGGTAGTCGGAGATGTCATAGCCGAAATCGACCTGCGGCGATGGATACATCGGTGCGATCCAGATGGCATCGATGCCAAGCGCCTCGAGGTAATCGAGCCGCTGCGTGACGCCGTTGAGATCGCCGACACCGTCGCCGTCGGAATCCTGAAAGCTGCGCGGATAGATCTCGTAGATCACCGCGTGCTTCCACCAGGGATCCGGGTTCGCCGCGGTGCGCGCGCGTGCAGCGCTGCGCGGCGCCTCGGTACCCGCGCCGGCCCAGCCGGCCAACAGGCAGGAACCCACACACAACAGCGTGCAGCCGAGCTTGCGCAGTGAGGCCGTTGACCGGGTCCGGGCGGTATGCATAAATCGCGCTCGTCGATTGCCGGGTATGGCTCGCAATATTACGCGCAATTGGCAGACGCGCCCTCAGGGCGGTGTCGGCCCTTCGCTGACGCGCACCAGGTCCTGAGGACGCAGCCATTTGCGAAACGCGCTCTGCACCGCCGCGGCGTCCAGAGCGATGTAACGCTGCGCCGCGGCGGTCGGCTCATCGAGCGCCAGTCCCAGGTCGCTGCGCGCCAGCAGTCCATGGGCGATCTGCTCCACGCCCGATTCGCTCAGGGGGAGCTGGCGCAGCAGGCAGGCCTTGACGCGGGTGAGCTCGTCGGCGCCTGCCGGGGTGTTTTGCATCGTGGTGACCTCGCGCACCACCATGTTGGCGGCCTTGACGACATTCTCGGGGTCACTCGCGTACTCAACCAGGTACACGCTGCGCGTTCTGCCGGCCTGCAACAGCGACTGCACCGAGTACACCAGGCCGGAATTCTTGCGCAGATCGACGCTCAGCCGCGTTGAATAGAAGCTTCCGCCCAGCACGGCGTTGCCCAACTGCAAGGGGTAGTAGTCGGGATCGGAGCGCGTGAGCGCGAGGTTGTGCGCCAGCACAACGCGATCCTGTACACGGCTCGCATCCGGCACCACGACGCTGCCCGGTCCGTTGGGAGGCGCGGGCGGCAGGTCGATGATGGGTGCGGGGCCGGTGGCGCTCCAGGCGCCGAAATACCTGTCGATGGCAGAGCGCGCGGCGGCGAGAGTGACCTTCCCGATGACCACGATGGTGGTGAGATCGGGCCGGAATACCCTGGCGTAGTAGCTGCGTACCGCAGCCGGGGTGAGGGAGCGCACCGTCTCGGGCGTGGCCATGCGCAGACTGGGATCATCCGGCGGAAACAATGCCGCGCGCAGCGAGCGCTGTGTCAGGAAGCCGGGGCTCGCGTTGCGCGCGGCGACACCCAGAGCCACCTGGCCGCGGAGCACTTCCAGGGCTGCATCGGGCAGGGCCGGGTGCAGTTCATTGTCGGCCAGCAGTTCCACCGCGCGCTCGAAATGCTCCCCCAGAGACTGCACCGAGAAGTCCGTTCCGGCATGCTCGCGGGCGCCGATCGCATCGAGCGCCTGCTGGAACGCGACCCGGTCGAGCCGTTCACTGCCGTAGCTCAGGAGCCGCTCGAGCAGCTGCGCGACTCCCTCCTGGCCCCCGAGCTCTTCGGTCTCGGGGCGATTGCGGATGTGGCCGTACACGCTCACCGTGTCGCTGACATCCTCGCTCTGCACGATCAGGGTGAGGCCGTTCGGCAGGGTGGTGACGATCGGGTGCAGGGTCGAGGGCGGCACCTCCAGTCGCTGCAGAGCCTTTTGCGCCCAGGCGGGCAATGCTGTCGGGTGGGCCTCGCCCAGGGAGATCGCCTCCTGTCCGCCGAAGCCGCCGCGCGCGGCCAGCGGCTGACCCGAGCCGCGCGGCAGCATGACGCCGGTGATGGCGTGATCGAGGTCGAGATACTGGCGCGCCACCCGATTGACGTCCGCGACCGTGACCTGCTCGATGCGCGCCAGATCCTCGTCCGGGGAGCCCAGCCCGTACAGCGCCAGCGCCTCCGACCACACCGCGGCGAGCTCGGCGATGTTGTTGCGCTGGAACTGCGCCGCGCTGCGCTCCTGCAGTTTGGCCGCCTCGACGAGTTCCGGCGGTACGCCCTCGCGCGCGACGTGCGCCAGTATCGTGCGCACCTCGCGCTCGAGCGCCTTGGGATCATCTCCGGTGGTAAAGGAGAGAATCGCGTAGGCAAGGGCTGCCTGCGGCAGCGGATCAAGCGCGAACTCCGCGGCCACTGCCTTGCCCCGCGGCACCAGGCCGTACAGATCGAAGCGCCGGCTGCTGAGCACATCCGCGAGCACCTCCAGTGCGGCGAAGTCGGCAGCGCGTGGACCGGCGGTGCGCAGCGCAATCATGAGCGTGCCGCTGGGCCGGTCGGTGTCCAGCGTGAAGGATATGGGTCGCACGGGGCGCAGGCGCACCTGCGGCTTGGGAGGCAGTTTCTTCGCCGCGATGTCCCCGAACAGCAGTTTCACCTCGCTCAGGGTCGCCTCCGGGTCGAGGTCCCCGGCGATCACCAGGATGGCGTTGTTGGGCGCGTACCAGGTGTCGTGGAAGCTCTTCAGCATGCGCGCCGTGGTCTTCTCGAACGATGGTCGGGTGCCGAGCGCATCGTGGGCGTAGGGGGTGCCTGCGAACATCCTGGCGCGCAACTTCTCAAACAGCACGTAGGACGGTTCGGACAGGTCTTGCGCGACCTCCTGCTCGATCGCGCCGCGTTCATGGCTCCACTCCTTCGGTGAGTAGAGCACGGCGCGCATGCGCAGCGCCTCGATGTGCAGCGCCACGTCGAGATCCTCGGCCGGCACCGTGAACAGGTATTGGGTCATGCCCTCGCGCGTATTGGCGTTGAAATCACCGCCGACGACACTGCCGATATCGGCGAGCTGGTCGGCGCTGAGGCCTGGGCTGCCGCGGAACATCATGTGCTCCTCGGCGTGCGCCGTTCCGGGGAACCCCGCGGGCGCCTCGTCCGAGCCCACCAGGTAATTCACCGCGGTCGCGACCACCGGCGCCAGCGCATTGCGCACGATGACCACACGCAGGCCGTTGGGGAGCGTAGCGCGCAACGCCCCGGTGTTCTGCGTGGCGCTCTCGGCCGCACGCGCGCCGCTGAGCGCAGCCGCCGTGCAGCACCAGAGCGCAATCAGGGCGGCGAACGACGCCCACCGTGGTCGGCGCCGGTAAGCGTGATGCGGCATGACGGATCCTGCGTGTTTGGAAGAGCGCCAGTATATGCGATCACCTCACGCCGCCATGTTCCGCCACAAATCATCCCCGCGGTGTCGCTTTTGCATCACCAGGGGCGCCGCCGCGCGCGCTGAACTGGTCAGCGTACCCGGAACGATTGGTTCCGCACTGACACGATGAGGAGGCAACATGACTACATTGAAATCGAGGCTCCGGGCCGGCGTGCTCGGCATTGCACTGGCAGGGGGCGTGACGGTCTGGCCGGCGTACGCCTGCGGGGACGAGCGCGGTGAGGGCTCGAAGCAGTCGGACATTGGCGCGGTGACCGGACTCGCGGTCGGTGCCGTGGCCGGCGGACCGTTCGGCGCGGTGCTGGGCGCGGCCGCCGGGGCCTTGCTCGGTGACCGTTATCACCGCCAGGCGCAAACCTCGGCGGCGCTGGCCGCCGATCTCGACCACAGCGAAACGGAGCGCAGCCGCCTTTCTGAGAGTGTCGCGCAGCTCGACGGCTCGCTCACGCAGGCCCAGGCGCGCGGTGCACAGCTCGATCAGACCCTGCAGCAGGCTGACGAGCTCGCTCTCGACGTGAGCTTTCGCACCAACGACGACTCCATCAACGCCCGCGTGATGCCGCCGCTGCTGAAGCTCGGGGCACTGGTGGCGGCCATGCCGCAGGCCCGCGTGCGGATCGCCGGCTACGCGGATCCGCGCGGCTCACAGGCCTACAACAGCGAGCTGTCGTTGCGCCGCGCTCAGGGTGTCGCGGCGGTGCTGATGACGGCAGGAGTGGCCCGCGAGCGCATCCTCATCGAGGCACACGGCAAGACCGAGTCGACCAGCGCGGACGGCGACGTTGACAGCTACGCGTTTGACCGCCGCGTAACGCTGCGCCTGGAACTTCCGGGGTCCGGCCAGGTTGCCCGCAGTGACTAGGGTGTGCGCCGCGCACCCGCCAGGCGCGCCGCGGGAAGGCAGGCCCGCGGCGCGCGTTCGCGCTAGAATTTCCTGGCATGAATACCTGTGCGGCACGCTCGTGAGCACTGCCATCGTTCCACTGGAGGGTCGGGTGGAAGCGGAGGTGTCCGAACTGCCGGCGGAGCGTTTGATCGCCGGCGCGCCCGAGTTGCAGGTGCGGAATTTCTTCACCGACTCCAGCCAGCAGTTCTTTGCCGGCCGCTGGTCGGCGAGCCGCGGCAAATGGCGCGTGCGTTACACCGAGAACGAGTTGTGCGTGATGACGGCGGGGCGCGTCACGATTGAGAGTGCCACGGGTGAGCGCTGCAGCTTCGGCCCCGGGGATGCGTTCGTGGTCCCCGCCGGCTTCGTCGGCACCTGGGAAGTGCTAGAGGACTGCGCGAAGATCTACGCGGTGTTCGAAGCGCGCGCATGAAGTGCGCGGCGGGCGCCGCGATCAGACATAACGCTGGTTTCTTGACGACCGTCGCAGATCCAGGACGGGTTCCTTCACCGCGCGTGCGCCCGGTGCGACAGTACCTGAGCTTGTGTGGGAATTCGGTGAGCTTCGGAGGTCGGTCGTGGAAACCATTACTGTTGCTGCCACGCGCAGCAGCGCGTTCAGTCTTTCGGAGATGGAAATGCTGATCGGCAGCGCCATCGTGGTCGCGGTGCTGGTATGGATGGTGCTGTCGCGCGTACGCCGCGACCGCAATCAGCCGCAGGCTTAAGGGCCGAGCCGCACGCTCGAGCCTGCGGGCTGCCGCAGGCGGCTTGCCCGCGGGCCGCTATTGCCCGCGCAGCACGGCGGTCAGCGTGCCGAAGATCTGATCGATCTGCGACTGCTCGATGATGAGCGGCGGGGAGAGCGCAATGATGTCGCCCGTCTGGCGCACCAGCACGCCGCGCTCGAAGCATTTGATAAACACCTCGAAGGCACGCGCGCCGGCTTTGCCGGGGATGGGTTGCAGCTCCAGTCCCAGGATCAACCCGTAATTCCTGACGTCGATGACGTGCGGCAGCTCGCGCAACGCATGGGCGGCGTCCTCCCAGTACTGCGCCAGGGACTTGGCGCGCGTCAGCAGACCCTCACTCCGATAGATATCCAGGGTCGCCATGGCGGCCGCGCAGGCCGCCGGATGCGCCGAATAGGTATAGCCATGGAACAGCTCGATCTGGCTTTGCGGGCCCGTCATCAGCGTGTCGTGGATCTTGCGGCTGGCAAACACCGCGCCGCAGGGAATGGTGCCGTTGGTGATACCCTTGGCGGTCGTCATCAGGTCCGGCGTGACGCCGAAGAAATCGGCGGCGAACGGCGCGCCGAGCCGGCCGAAGCCGGTGATGACCTCGTCGAAGATCAGGAGGATGCCGTGCTTGTCGCACAGTTCGCGTAAGCGCTGCAGATAGCCTTTCGGCGGCGGCAGCACGGCGGTCGAGCCCGGCACCGGCTCGACGATCACGGCGGCGATGGTCTCGGCGCCATGCAGCGCCACCAGCCGCTCGATGTCGTCGGCGAGTTCGGCGCCATGCTCCGGCTGATCCTTGGCGAAGGCGTTGCGCGCGAGATCATGGGTGTGGCGGATGTGGTCGACACCAGGCAAATGGGTTGCGAAGGCGCGGCGGTTGGCGACCATGCCGCCGACCGACATGCCGCCGAAGCCGACGCCGTGATAGCCGCGCTCGCGGCCGATCAGGCGCGTGCGCGCCGCTTGTCCCGCGGCGCGCTGATAGGCGAGCGCGATCTTCAGCGCGGTGTCGACCGATTCAGATCCGGAATTGGTAAAGAATATCCGATCAAGGCCCTTTGGTGCGATCTCGGCCAGCCGCTCGGCGAAGTCGAAGGCAAGCGGATGGCCCATGTTGAACGAGGGCGCGAAGTCGAGGTTCGTCAGCTGCCGCTCGACGGCGGCGGCGATCTGGCGGCGGCCGTGGCCGGCATTGACGCACCAGAGGCCGGCGGAGCCATCGATCACTTTGCGGCCGTCGACCGTCGTGTAGTGCATGCCCTCGGCCGAGGCGAACAGACGCGGCGCTTTCTTGAACTGCCGGTTGGCCGTGAACGGCATCCAGAACGAATCGGTTTGCAGGGTGTTCGGAATCTGATGAAGGGTCACGGCGTCGCTCCATTGCTGACTGAAGCAGCCGAACCACGCTAATGGGACCGCAACAAGCCCTTTTCTGCGCTGCCGCAACCCATTGATCTTGTTGAGGGGTGAGGTGCATATTTGCGCGATCCGCAACACCTGAAACAGGGAATTCTCGATGAGCGTCGATATTGGTGGACGGCTGCGATTCATTCGGGCGCGTCACAAGGTCTCGCAGCGCGAACTCGCAAAGCGCTCTGGCGTGACCAATTCGACGATCTCGCTGATCGAATCCAACCAGATGAATCCCTCCGTCGGCGCGCTCAAGCGCATCCTCGACGGTATTCCGATGGGACTGGCCGAATTCTTCGCCCTCGAGCCGGAGCGGAAGCAGAAAGCGTTTTACCGCTCCGACGAATTGACCGAGATCGGCAAGAAGCCGATTTCCTATCGCCAGGTCGGCGACAATCTGTTCGGTCGCGCCTTGCAGATCCTGAAGGAGCGCTACGAGCCCGGCAGCGACACCGGCCGGGTGCCGCTGGTTCACGAGGGCGAGGAAGGCGGCGTGGTGGTGTCCGGCCGTCTCGAGGTGACGGTCGACGACGAGCGCCACATCCTCGATCCCGGCGACGCCTATTATTTCGAAAGCCGCCGGCCACACCGGTTTCGATGCGTCGGCGCAAAACCCTGCGAGGTGATCAGCGCCTGCACGCCGCCGACGTTTTGAACCGGGTGTATGAAGGATTCGGACCTTGGCGCAATTTCCGCCTCAATGGCTTCGCCATCATGGTGAGGTTTCAGACCCTCATGGCGAGGAGCGCGTCTTCACGCTTCTCCGGACGATGCTTCGCATCGCCGGGAGAACCATGAGGCCACAGGAGAAGCGGTTTTGACGCCGGAAACTGTCGCCGGATCAGCCGCGAAAATCGATGCTGCGCAGGATGATGCCGGCTGGATTGCCCTCGAACTCTCTCGCGACGAACTTGCGCGACGCGCGTTGCTCGATCTGGTCGCGCAATCGCAGGAATTGCGCTTCGCGTTGCTCCGGCGCGGTGCGCGAGACGTGTTCCAGATCATCCATCGCCGAGGCGCTGACGGCGCAGGATACTTCCCTGGCGCCGTCCATCATGGAAAACGAGAGCACCATGCGATCGTATTCGTAACCTCTGATACTGCCGCGTGCGAGCGTCATCGGACTTTCCTCCAATAGCGGAGCAACGACCCTGCTTGTTTCTCCGCTCATCTTTTTTTCTTGGCCGGCGGCGGATCGATCTCGGCGATCCGGCTGAGGCAGGCGGCCTCGGAATCATGCGGGCCCGAGACGAAAGTGCCGCTCACCTTGGTGGAGTACCAGCCGGAGACGACACCCAGGCGCAGCGATTCTTCGGTCTTGACGTGACGGGGCGAGAGATTTTGCATCAGTTGCTTTCGGTTGGGCCGTTCGATCTTGCATCGAGCGGGATGGATGAAGGTTTCAGTTGTTCAGTCGAACAATCGTTTCGTTCAGTTCTCACCGGACAGCCGGGTAAGGTCCGCAAGCACTGCCGTCACGAGATCGCGGTGATGGGTGTCGGATGGCGCGAGGCTGGCGGAATACAGGTTCAGGACGTAACGCGCCTTTGCCACCGCCTCGGGCCATGAAGTGGCCGGCACGGCAAGCAGCTGGATTTCGACGACGCCTTGTGTTTCGCGCAACAGCTTGGCGTTGGCCTCGACGTCGGCGAGCACGCGGCGGATATCGGTGGCCTTTTGTGCCGCCATGCCGCGGTGCTTGTCGAGATCGATCGGGATTTCAGTCACGCGGCGCACTCGCGTCGATGCGCTGCGCGTCGGACAGATCGACCGAGCTGATCGAGATCATTTCCATCGCCGAACGCTGCGGCGGCGCACCGGGAACCATGATCATGGTGGCGACGCGCCGATAGCACGGAAATGAAAGACCTTCGATCATCTCCTCGTCGGTGATGACCTCGTAGTCGCCGGGCGCGAGCAGGCGATCGATCCCCTTGATGCGGAACGAATGCCTGAAATGAACCGTTTCCCGCCGCGAGCGCATGGTCATGCCCACAGCCCAGCGTATCGGCGCGACGAAACATCTGAATGTTCGGACATCGGCGCAGCGTGCGCGCTTTTGCGGCAATTAGCTATCGTTTTCTCGGCTTTCGAGCGCATTTGATCGAATAAGGCAGCCAAAGCCTTGTATTCGACGGCTTCGTAGCCATTTCGACAAGATACCAGTCAGGAAAGCATTTCGAATGAAGATTCGCGTCGGATTCGAAATGCTCTACGATTTCCCGCAACCGACCCCGATGATCATGGTGCTGGGCACGCATTTCACGCGCGCCTCCGACGTCATCGTGCCCGATTTCCTGACCACCAGCCCTTCGGTGCCGATCACGCCTTACCGCGACCTGTTCGGCAATTGGTGCAGCCGTATTGTCGCGCCCGCCGGCCGGATGCGTCTGGCCGCCGACGGCGTCGTCCGCGACAGTGGCCTGCCCGATCCGGTGTTTG
>WNFR01013428.1_pt1 | contig 19795 bp, 21 predicted proteins | sample 5400221 | NCBI WGS metagenome assembly WNFR01 (sample SAMN13153357, study PRJNA577476) | soil metagenome | isolation source: 40 cm soil under Madrone tree | place: USA:California | collected 2016-06-14 | reverse complement strand
CTGCGCCGCATCCTGACCGACTACGGCTTCGAAGGTCATCCGCTGCGCAAGGATTTTCCGCTCACCGGGTATGTCGAGCTGCGCTACGACGAGGATCAGAAAAGCGTCGTCTACGAGCCGGTGCGGCTGCAGCAGGAATTCCGCAGCTTCGACTTCCTGTCGCCTTGGGAGGGGATGGACCAAATTCTTCCGGGTGACGAAAAGGCTACCCCATCCGATAGCGAGACCCCGAAGGAGGGCGGGAGATGAGCGACCCGCGGCCGCCGGGCGCGAGCGAGCTCGAAGGGCCGCCGCGTATCAAGAACTACATGATGAATTTCGGGCCGCAGCATCCGGCGGCACATGGCGTCATGCGGCTCATCCTCGAGATGGACGGAGAGGTCATTGAGCGCGCCGATCCGCATATCGGTCTGTTGCATCGCGGCACAGAGAAGCTGATCGAGTACAAGACCTACCTGCAGGCGATACCGTATTTCGACCGGCTCGACTATGTATCACCGATGTGCCAGGAGCACGCCTTTGCGCTCGCGGTCGAAAAGCTGATGGGGATCACCCCGCCGCCGCGGGCGCAATACATCCGGGTATTGTTCTCCGAGATCACCCGAATTCTGAACCACCTGCTCTGCGTCTGCGCGTTCGGTCTCGATGTCGGCGCGATTACCCCGTTTTTGTGGGGCTTCGAGGAGCGCGAGCGGCTCATGGAGTTCTACGAGCGCGTCTCCGGCGCGCGTTTGCACGCCAATTATTTCCGCCCCGGCGGCGTGCATCTCGATATGCCGGCCGGTCTCGCCGAGGATATTCTCGCATTTTGCGAGACCTTCCCACAAACCATCGACGACATCGAGCGCTTGCTGACCGAGAACCGCATCTTCAAGGAACGCACCGTCGATATCGGCATCGTCACCGCAGAACAGGCGGCCGATTGGGGCTTTTCCGGGCCGATGCTGCGCGGCTCAGGGGTTGCGTGGGATCTCCGCCGGGCGCAACCCTACGATGTCTATGACAAGATAGAGTTCGATGTTCCGATCGGCCGCAACGGCGATTCCTACGACCGATATCTCGTCCGGGTCGAGGAAATGCGCCAATCGGTCCGAATCATCAAGCAGGCGATCGCGCAGATGCCGGCAGGACCCGTAAAGGTCAATGACCGCAAGGTGGCGCCTCCGCCGCGGGCCGAGATGAAGCACTCGATGGAAGCGCTGATCCATCACTTTAAGCTCTATACCGAGGGCTATCACGTCCCGGCGGGCGAGACCTACACGGCGGTCGAGGCCCCGAAAGGCGAGTTCGGCGTCTACCTCGTCGCCGACGGCACCAACCGGCCGTATCGCTGCAAGATCAGAGCGCCGGGGTTTGCTTTCTTGCAGGCGACCGATTTCATGTGCCGGGGTCACATGCTCGCCGATGTCGTCGCAATCATCGGCTCGATGGACATCGTGTTCGGCGAGATTGATCGATGAGTACTCCAATCGAAGGACCCCCGTTCGATCACCCGGAAAATTTCGAATTCACGGCGGAAAACCTTGAGCGCGCCAAGGCCCATATCGCCAAATACCCACCGGGTCGCCAAGCGAGCGCGGTCCTGCCGTTGCTTTGGATTGCACAGGAACAGTCCCGCGGATGGCTGCCGCGAGCGGCGATGGATCACGTCGCCGAGATCCTCGGGATGGCGCCGATTCGCGTCTACGAGGTCGCAACCTTCTACACGATGTTCAATTTGCGGCCGGTCGGCCGCTACCTCTTGCAAGCATGCACGACGACCCCGTGTTGGCTGCGCGGCTCCGACGCAGTGCTCAAGGCCTGCGAAACCAAGCTCGGGATCGGCATCGGTGGTACCACGCCTGACGGTCTTTTCACCCTGGTCGAGGTCGAGTGCCTCGGCGCCTGCGTCAACGCCCCGATCCTGCAGGTCAATGACGATTTCTACGAAGATTTGGATGGCCCCTCGACCGAGGCGCTGCTCGAAGCGCTGCGCGAGGGCAAGCCGCCATCGCCCGGCTCGGTGATCGGGCGACAAGGTTCCGAGCCGGTGATCGGCCGCACGACCCTCACCGAGCCTGCGGGCGGACGGGGATGAGAGAAAGCAGATGCTTGCCGACAAGGATCGTATCTTCACCAACCTCCACGGTCAGGAGGATTGGCGGCTCGCCGGCGCTCGGCGGCGCGGAGATTGGGACGGGACCAGGGAGCTGATCCTCAAAGGCCGTGATTGGATCGTCGAGCAGGTCAAGGAATCCGGGCTGCGCGGTCGCGGCGGCGCGGGTTTCCCGACAGGGTTGAAGTGGTCCTTTATGCCGAAAGAGAGCGACCGCCCGACCTATCTCTGCGTCAATGCCGATGAGAGCGAGCCCGGGACCTGCAAGGACCGCGACATCATCCGCAACGACCCGCAGAAGTTGGTGGAGGGCTGTCTCCTCGCGTCGGTCGGGATGGGGGTGCACACCTGCTACATCTACATTCGCGGCGAGTTCTACAACGAGGCGCAGCGCCTGCAAGTCGCCATCGACGAGGCCTACGATGCCGGCCTGATCGGCAAAGACGCCTGCGGCTCGGGCTGGGGGTTCGATCTTTATCTGCATCGCGGAGCCGGCGCCTATATCTGCGGTGAGGAGACCGGGCTGCTCGAGAGCCTGGAGGGCCGCAAGGGTCAACCACGGCTGAAGCCGCCATTTCCGGCACAGGTTGGTCTCTATGGGTGTCCGACGACGGTCAACAATGTCGAGACGATCGCGGTCGTCCCGGCGATCCTACGGCGCGGCGCCGCTTGGTTTGCCGGCATCGGCCGCCCCCGGAACTCCGGTACCAAAATCTACTGCATCTCCGGCCATGTGAACGCCCCGTGCAATGTCGAAGAGGCGATGAGCATACCATTGCGCGAGCTGATTGAGCGTCACGCCGGCGGAGTGCGCGGCGGCTGGGACAATCTCCTCGCGATCATTCCTGGCGGTTCATCGGTGCCGGTCATCCCGAAATCGATCTGCGAGACGGTGCTGATGGATTTCGACAGCCTGGTCGCCGTCAAGAGCGCGCTCGGCACCGCCGCGGTTATTGTCATGGACAAGTCGACGGATATCGTAAAGGCGATCGCGAGGCTGTCGAAATTCTACAAGCATGAGAGCTGCGGCCAGTGCACCCCGTGCCGCGAGGGTGCAGGTTGGGTATGGCGGGTCATGGAGCGCATGGTCGAAGGCAACGCCTCGGTGGCGGAGATCGATATGCTGCTCGACGTTACCTATGAGATCGAGGGTCATACGATCTGCGCGCTGGCCGACGGCGCGATGTGGCCCGTGCAAGGGCTGATCCGCCATTTCCGCCCGGAGATGGAGCAGCGGATCGCCGAGTATCGCCAATCCGCGGCTCGGCAGAAGCAGGCGGCCTGACGATGCCAAAGCTGACGATCGACGGGGCCGAGGTCGAGGTGCCGCCGGGGACGACGATCCTGCAGGCCTGTGAGCATGCCGGGATCGAAGTTTCTAAGTTCTGCTACCACGAGCGCCTCGCGATCGCGGGAAACTGCCGGATGTGTCTCGTCGAGGTTGAGAAATCGCCGAAGCCGATCGCTTCTTGCGCCATGCCGGCGACTGACGGGATGGTGGTCCACACGAAATCGCCGAAGGCGATCAAGGCGCAAAAGGGGGTGATGGAGTTTCTGCTGATCAACCACCCTCTGGATTGCCCGATCTGCGACCAGGGCGGCGAGTGCGATCTGCAGGATCAGGCGATGGCCTATGGTTTCGACCGCGGCCGGTTCGAGGAGAACAAGCGCGCCGTCCGCGACAAGGATTTCGGCCCGCTGGTCGAGACCCACATGACCCGGTGCATCCATTGCACGCGTTGCATCCGCTTTCTGACCGAGATCGCCGGCGTCCAGGAGCTGGGCGCTACCGGGCGCGGCGAGGATATGGAGATCACCACCTACATCGAACGCGCGCTCGATTCTGAGCTGTCGGCCAACATCATCGACCTGTGCCCCGTCGGCGCACTGACGTCAAAGCCGTATGCTTTCGTCGCTCGGCCCTGGGAGCTCGTAAAGACCGTATCGATCGATGTCATGGATGCGCTAGGCGGCAACATCCGGGTCGATGCTCGCGGGCCGCAGGTGTTGCGCGTGCTGCCGCGCGTCCACGAGGCTGTCAACGAGGAGTGGATATCGGACAAGACCCGTTACGCGATCGACGGGCTGGTCCGCCGGCGCCTCGACCGCCCCTATATCGGTCGCGACCGCAAGCGCGAGGCGGATTGGCGCGAGGCCCTCGAACTCGTCGCCGAACGGCTGAAGATGGTTCCCGGTGAGCGTATTGCCGCGATCGCCGGCGATTTGTGCGATGCTGAGTCGATGTTTGCGTTGAAAGAGGTCGTGACAGGCCTCGGGGCAACAAGCCTCGACTGTCGTCAGGACAGCGCAAAGCTCGACGCACGATGCCGCGCCGCTTACCTGTTCAATTCGACGATCGCCGGGATCGAGAGGGCGGATGCGTGCCTGCTGGTCGGCACCAACCCGCGCTGGGAAGCGCCAATCGTCAATGCGCGGCTGCGCAAGCGCTATCTTCAGGGGGGATTTCGGGTGGCTGCGATTGGCCCGGCGGTCGATCTGACGTTTCCGGTCGAGGTGCTCGGCGACACCGGTGATACGCTGAATGGGGTGGCGGCGGGCGAGCACCTTTGGGCGGCGATCCTGCGCAATGCCAAGAACCCGATGATCGTGCTCGGCCAGGGGGCGTTGGCGCGGCCCGACGGCAGACGCGTCCTCGGCGCGGCCAGGAGCATTGCCGAAAGCTGCGGCCTCGTTCACGATGATTGGAACGGCTTCAACGTCCTGCATCGTGCCGCAGCCCGGGTTGGCGGTCTCGATCTCGGATTTGTTCCTGGGCCAAGCGGTCGCGATGTCGAGGGCATTCTAGCCGGGTGCAAATCGGGCGATATTGAAGTCCTCTACCTGCTCGGCGCCGACGAGATCGATACGGGCGATCTGGGAGCTGCCTTTGTCATCTATCAGGGGCATCATGGCGACCGCGGCGCGTACACCGAGAAGGACGGGACTTACGTCAACACCGAGGGTCGGGTGCAGCTGGCGCGGCGCGCGGTGTTTCCGCCTGGTGAGGCGCGCGAAGACTGGAAGATTCTACGAGCTCTCTCTGGCGGCGTCGGACAACCGCTTCCATTCGATACATTGCGCGAACTCCGGCGGCAAATGTGGGAAGCGCATCCGATCCTCGCCGAGCCGGATTTGGTGACCCGCGCGCGCTGGGATGCCTTCGGAGAGCCGGGACCGGTCGGATCTGACCCATTCAAGTACCCGACCGAGGATTTCTACCGGACCGACCCGATCAGCCGGGCCAGCCAGACAATGGCACAGTGCAGCGAGCTCTTTGTGGCACGGCGGTATCAAACCCCGTTGCGGACGGGAACGCATGGCTAGCTTCTGGACCGGCTATGCCTGGCCGACCGTAATAACCGCAGCCGAAGTTATCGCGGTCGTAGTGCCGCTATTGCTGGCCATCGCCATGCTGACCTATGCCGAGCGCAAGGTGCTTGCGTTTTCGCAGCTCCGAAAAGGCCCGAACGTGGTCGGACCGTTCGGGTTGCTGCAGCCTTTTGCCGACGGGCTCAAGCTGCTCTGGAAAGAGACTATCGTCCCGAGCGGCGCGAACCCGGTGGTGTTCGTCATCGCGCCGCTGGTGACCTTCACCCTTGCCCTCGTCGCCTGGGCTGTGATCCCGTTCGATCCGGGTGTCGTGATCGCAAATATCAATGTCGGGATCCTTTATCTCTTCGCCATCAGCTCACTCGGCGTTTACGGGATCATTCTCGCCGGTTGGGCGTCCAACTCCCGTTACGCCTTCCTCGGCGCTCTGCGCTCGGCTGCGCAGATGGTCTCCTACGAGGTGGCGATCGGCTTTGTCCTCGTTACGGTGCTGCTGTGTGCCGGCTCGCTTAATCTGAGCGAGATCGTCGAGGCGCAGCGCCACGTTTGGTTCGCGATCCCGCTCCTGCCGATGTTCGTGATCTTTTTCATCTCCGCATTGGCAGAGACGGGGCGAGCGCCCTTTGACTTGCCAGAGGGCGAGACGGAGATCGTGGCCGGCTACTTTGTCGAATATTCATCGATGGTGTTCGCCCTATTCTATCTCGGCGAATACGGCAACATGATCCTGATGAGTGCGATGACGAGCGTGCTCTTCCTCGGAGGCTGGCTCGCTCCATTCGGGGTCCCACCCTTCATCTGGGTGCCTGGCCCGATCTGGTTCGCGCTCAAGATCGTGTTTGTGCTGTTTTGTTTTTTGTGGGTGCGTGCCACTTTCCCACGGTTCCGTTATGACCAGCTGATGCGGCTCGGTTGGAAGGTGTTTCTCCCCTTTTCGCTGTTCTGGCTGGTGCTGACTGCTGGCGTGCTGACTGCGGCAGGCTGGCTGCCCCAGCGCTGAAGGATGGATCGATGGGACTTTTGGAACGCGGTGCGCGCAGTCTGCTGCTGACCGAACTGCTCTCGGGGCTGGGGCTGACTTTGCGATACATGTTCAAGCGCCCGGTCACTGTGAACTACCCTTACGAGAAAGGTCCGCTCAGCACACGCTTCCGAGGTGAGCACGCTCTGCGGCGCTATCCCAATGGGGAAGAGCGCTGCATCGCCTGCAAGCTCTGTGAAGCGATCTGCCCGGCGCTCGCAATTACGATCGAGGCCGAGCCCCGCGAGGATGGCAGCCGGCGCACGACCCGTTACGACATCGACATGACGAAATGCATCTATTGCGGCTATTGCCAGGAGGCGTGTCCGGTCGATGCGATCGTCGAGGGGCCGAACTTCGAGTTCGCGACCGAGACGCATGAGGAGCTGCTTTACGACAAGGATAAGCTGCTCGAGAACGGCGACCGGTGGGAGGCCGAGATCGCGAAGAACCTGGCGCTCGACGCCCCCTACCGGTGAGCAGGTTGCGCTACCTCACCCTCCCCATCGCTGACGCGATGGGTCCCATCCCTCTCCCCCGGTGGCGAGGGATGCGAGCTGGCCAATCTGTGTCCCCTCTCCGCCTTTGGGGGCGGAGAGGGGACGGGGTGAGGTGGGGGACGCCGGGGCGGCGATGATCGTCCAGGCCATACTGTTCTACATCTTTGCCGCGGTTGCGGTCGCTTCCGGGGTGCTTGTTGTCTCGGCGCGCAACCCAGTGCATTCGGTGCTCTTTCTGATTTTGGCCTTCTTCAACGCTGCCGGCCTGTTTGTGCTGATCGGGGCAGAGTTCCTGGCGATGATCCTGGTCATCGTCTATGTCGGTGCCGTCGCTGTGCTGTTCCTTTTCGTTGTGATGATGCTCGATATCGATTTTGCCGAGCTGCGCAGCGGCTTCGTACGTTATTTGCCGGTCGGCACCTTGGTCGGGTTCATCCTGTTGGCCGAGTTGGTCCTCGTCATCGGCGGGTGGACGGTCAGTCCCTCCATACCGAGCCAGGCGCCGGCGGCCGTCGCTGGCGGTGTTCCGCTCAGCAACACCCGGGCGCTCGGCGACATTCTCTATACGCGCTACGTGTTCGCGTTTCAGGTGGCGGGATTGATTTTGTTGGTCGCGATGGTGGGGGCCATCGTGTTGACCTTGCGCCACCGCGTTGATGTACGTCGGCAGTCGATATCGGCGCAGCTCGCCCGCACCCGCGCTCAATCTGTCGACGTTGTTAAAGTACCGGTGGGCAGCGGAAGCAGTTGATGGCGATCGGCCTTCCGCATTACCTGACGGTGGCTGCGATCCTGTTCACGCTCGGGATCTTTGGGATCTTTCTGAACCGCAAGAACGTGATCGTGATGCTGATGTCGATCGAGTTGATGCTGCTTGCGGTCAGCATCAACTTCGTCGCGTTCTCGGTCTTTCTGAATGACCTCGTAGGCCAGGCCTTCGCGATGTTCGTGCTGACGGTTGCGGCGGCCGAAGCGGCAATCGGCCTCGCCATTCTCGTCGTCTACTTCCGCAATCGCGGCACGATCCGGGTCGAGGACATCAACATGATGAAAGGCTAGCCGCAATCGCGTATATCTCCACTATCATGCCCGGGCTTGACCCGGGCATCTCATGCCGGTGAGGCGCGTTTGTATGGATTGCCGGGTCGCGCCCGGCAATGACGGTCTCTGGAGCGTTTATCCACTTGGGAATTGAGGCATTGGCCGTCGCCGTCGTGTTTCTGCCGCTTCTCGCCGCGGTAATCGCCGGCTTCTTTGGCCGGGCGATCGGCAATCGCGGCTCGCAGCTGATCACCTGCGGCGCGCTTTTGCTGTCGGCGGTGCTTGGCGTTTTCCTGTTCCGCGATATTCTCGCCACCGAGGAGGTGCGCGTCATCCCGCTGGCGAGCTGGATCGTTGCCGGCGGGGTCGATGTCTCATGGTCGCTGAGGCTCGACACGCTGAGCGGCGTCATGATCGTCGTCGTGACTGTCGTGTCGTCGATGGTTCACGTCTATTCGATCGGCTACATGGCGCACGATCCCTCGATCCCGCGCTTTATGTCGTATTTGAGCCTCTTCACCTTCGCCATGCTGGCATTGGTGACATCGAACGACTTCGTCCAGCTGTTCTTCGGCTGGGAAGGCGTCGGCCTGATGTCCTACCTCTTGATCGGGTTCTGGTATGACCGCCCGGCACCCAATGCCGCCGCGATCAAGGCCTTTATCGTCAACCGGGTCGGCGATTTCGGTTTTGCCCTGGGCATTTTCGCCGTTTTCCTGATCTTCGGGACCCTCGACTTTGGCGCCGTCTTCGGCGCGGCACCGAAGGTTGTTGGCACGACAATGGAGTTCCTCGGCTGGCAGGTCGATTCGCTGACCCTTGCTTGCATTCTTCTGTTCATCGGAGCAATGGGGAAGTCGGCCCAGATTCCGCTTCATACTTGGCTGCCCGACGCGATGGAGGGCCCGACACCGGTCTCCGCGTTGATCCATGCGGCGACCATGGTGACTGCGGGGGTATTCATGGTCTGCCGGCTCTCGCCGATGTTCGAATACGCGCCGACCGCGCTTGCCGTTGTCGGGGTCATCGGCGGAACAACCGCGATGTTCGCGGCGAGCGTCGGCATGGTACAGAACGATATCAAGCGTGTCGTCGCCTGGTCGACCTGCAGCCAGCTCGGCTACATGTTCGCCGCTGCCGCCGTCTCCGCCTATGCCGCAGCGATCTTCCACCTCTTCTGCCACGCCTTCTTCAAGGGCTTGCTGTTCCTCTGCTGTGGGTCGGTGATCCACGCGATGGGCGGGGAGCAGGATATGCGCCGGATGGGCGGGTTGTGGAGCAAGATCCCGGTTACCTATGTGACGATGTGGGTCGGCGCCCTGTCGCTGAGCGCGATCCCGTTCTTTTCCGGCTATTACTCGAAGGACACGATCCTCGACGCGGCTTGGGCGGCAGGGACGCCGGTTGGCCGATATGCCTGGGTCCTCGGCACAGTGGCGGCGTTGATGACCGCCTTCTACATTTCGCGCGTGATGTTCATGACCTTTCACGGCGAGTCGCGTGCCGACGAGGAGGCGATGCACCACGCGCACGAGAGCCCGTGGGTGATGCTGATACCGCTCATCGTGCTCGCCATCGGCGCCACCTTCTTTGGTTTTCTCGGTTTCAAGTTCTTTGTGGGCGAGGAGCGGGCCGGCTTTTGGAAGGGCTCGATCCTGGTGCTGCCGCAGTACGATTCACTCGCGATTGCTGAAGGTGTCCCGTTGCTCGTTCGCTACATGCCACTGGTCTTCGCCCTGATCGGCATCGCCATCGCCTACGCCTTCTACATCGCCGATCCGAGGCTCCCGGTGCGTCTGGCTTCGCAGTTCCGCGCGCTTTACCTGTTCCTGTTGAACAAATGGTACTTCGACGAGCTGTATGATTGGATCTTCGTGCGAACATCTTTTGTGCTCGGCGATGGGTTGTGGAAATCCGGCGACGGTGCGGTCATCGACGGGCTCGGTCCGGACGGGGTTGCCTCGGTGACCCGCGACTTGGCGCGCCAAGCGAGCCGACTGCAGACCGGCTACCTCTATCACTATGCCTTCGCGATGATGATCGGGCTCGTCGCGATCGTGACCTGGTACCTGTTCCCGCGATGAGCGAAGGAACGCTGCCGTGAGCCACTGGCCACTCCTCTCGCTCGTAACCTTTTTGCCGCTGGTTGGCGCCGCCTTCATCCTGATGACGCGCGGCGACGACGAGGTGGTCGCACGCAACGCGCGCAACATCGCACTGTGGACATCGCTGATCGATTTGGGACTGTCGCTGGTGCTGTGGTTCGAGTTCGACCCGAACACCCCCGACTTCCAATTCGTCGAGCGGGCGGACTGGGTCGCCATCGGCGGGTTCCAGTTCACCTATCACATGGGGATCGACGGGATCTCCCTGTTCTTTGTCCTGCTTTCGACCCTCCTGACACTGCTCTCCATCCTCTCCGCCTTGGAAGCAATCCAATTCCGCGTCAAGGAATTCATGGTGGTCTTTCTCGTCCTCGAGACGCTGATGGTCGGTATTTTCTGTGCGCTCGATTTTGTGCTCTTTTACGTATTCTTCGAGGGTGTACTGATCCCGATGTTCTTGATTATCGGGATATGGGGCGGCTCAAATCGTATCTACTCAGCATTTAAGTTTTTCCTTTATACGCTGCTCGGCTCGGTTCTGATGTTGCTCGCGATCCTCGCGGTGTATTTCCAAACCGGGACCACCGATATCGAGGTTGCGCTGACCCATAATTTCCCGGGCGGTCTGCAGAAATGGTTGTGGCTGGCATTCTTTGCCTCATTCGCCGTCAAGGTCCCGATGTGGCCGGTGCATACCTGGCTGCCGGATGCACATGTCGAGGCGCCGACTGCGGGCTCTGTCATCCTGGCGGGCATTCTCTTGAAGCTCGGCGGCTACGGTTTCGTCCGGTTCTCGTTGCCGATGTTTCCGCTCGCTTCAGCCTATTTCACACCGTTGATCTTCACGCTCAGCGCCATTGCGGTGATCTACACCTCGCTGGTGGCGCTGGCGCAGATCGACATGAAAAAGCTGATCGCCTATTCCTCGATCGCCCATATGGGCTTTGTCACGATGGGCACTTTCGCAGTGACCAACGAGGCTGTGCAGGGCGCCGTCATCCAGATGCTGAGCCATGGGCTGGTCTCGGGAGCGCTGTTTCTGTGTGTCGGCGTCCTCTACGACCGGCTGCATACGCACGAGATCGCGCGTTTTGGCGGCCTTATCGAACGCATGCCCGCCTATGCCTTCGTCTTCATGGTGTTCACTCTGGCGGCGGTCGGACTCCCCGGGACGAGCGGGTTTGTCGGCGAGTTCCTTATTCTGCTCGGCACTTTCAAGGTCAGCACCCTCGAGTGCACTCTCGCAGCCACCGCGTTGTTCCTTGGGCCGGCCTACATGCTCTATCTCTACCGGCGAGTCATTTTCGGCACGATAACGCGTGCCGATCTGCGAAATATCTTGGATCTGAGCCCGCGTGAAAAAGCGGTGTTCGCCCCGCTGCTCGTGCTCGTGTTGTGGATGGGCGTCTATCCGAGTTCGTTCCTGCGGCCGATCCAGGTCTCGGTCGATCACTTGGTGCAACAGGTAAACGCCGCGACCGAAGCCGCGGGTCTGCGCCGCGCGAGCCTCTATTAGCCCCAGCCTCATGCCCGAGCTAGGCCTGCCCGTCCTCTCCCCGGCATTGCCGGAGATGCTCCTTGCCACTGCGGCGATGGCGTTGCTGATCCTCGGGGCGGTGCGCGGCGAGGGCTCCTGGCGGCTCGTCTCCTGGCTGGCTGTCGGCGTGCTGATCGTCATTCTGATAGTCACCGAAACTGGCGGCGGCGAGCGGCGCGTTGGGTTCTATGGAGTGTTCGTCACCGACGCTTTTGCCCAATTCATGAAGGCGCTCGTGCTGATCGGCTCGGCGGTCACGATCCTGATGGGGATGCGCTACAACGAGGAGCAAGGGATCGCGCGGTTCGAGTTCCCGGTCCTCGTCCTGTTGTCGACGACCGGGATGATGGTGATGATCTCGGCCAACGACCTGATCACCCTCTATGTCGGTCTCGAACTCCAGAACTTGGCGCTCTATGTCGTCGCCAGCTTCAATCGCGACTCGGTGCGATCGAGCGAGGCCGGGCTCAAATACTTCGTGCTCGGCGCACTCTCCTCGGGAATGCTGCTCTATGGCGCATCTCTGATCTACGGCTTTACCGGCACCACCGCCTTCGCCGATCTCGCCAAGCTGGTGGCCGGGGGTGGCGTGCCTTCGACCGGCCTCATCGTCGGGCTCATATTCGTCGTTGTGGGTCTCGCCTTCAAAGTCTCCGCAGTGCCGTTCCATATGTGGACACCGGATGTCTACGAGGGCGCGCCGACCCCGGTCACCGCGTTTTTCGCCGTGGCGCCAAAGGTGGCAGCGCTCGCCTTGCTCGTTCGTTTCATGATCGAACCGTTCGGCCCGTTGGTCGGCGATTGGCGCCAGATCATTGTCTTTCTGTCGATCGCCTCGATGGTGCTCGGTGCCGTCGCCGCGATCGCCCAGGAAAACATCAAACGGCTGATGGCGTACAGCTCGATCGGTCACGTCGGTTATGCCCTGATCGGGCTCGCCGCCGGGACGGCGGCCGGGATCCGCGGCGTGTTGGTCTATATGACAGTCTACCTGTTCATGACCGTCGGCACCTGGGCCGTGATTTTGTGCATGCGTCGGAACGGCCGGATGCTCGAAGGAATATCGGATCTCGCGGGGTTGTCCCGCACGCAGCCTGGCCTCGCTCTGGCCCTGGCGATCTTCATGTTCGCGCTGAGCGGAATTCCACCGACCGCCGGCCTCTTCGCCAAGCTCTACGTCTTTCTCGCGGCGATCGATGCAAAGCTTGCCGGGCTCGCCGTCATCGGCGTCGTCACCAGCGTCGTCTCGGCCTTTTACTATCTCCGGGTCGTCAAGGTCATGTATTTCGATGAGCCGGCAGGCACCTTCGACCGCCCAATCAGCGCCGAGCTCAAGGGTGTGGTGTTCGTCACCGCGGTGGCTACGCTGTTTTTCTTTGTGCTGCCCGGACCGATCTTCGCGGCTGCGGAAGCCGCGGCCTCGGCCCTCTTTTCCCAGTGATCCGGTTGCAGCCGACATTACCCCCGGGTTACCAGCTGGCTGGGCGCTCGAGCAGACAGCCGGTCGCGGGCGTCGCGGCCGCACCTGGGTATCGCCGCGAGGCAATCTATACGCCTCGTTGATCTTACGCCCTAACTGTTCGGCGCATCAGGCAGCGCAACTCGGCTTTGTCGCAGCCCTGGCAATCGGCGACGCGCTCGGTGCGACGCTACCGCAGCTCGGGGGGGTCGCATACAAATGGCCGAACGATGTGCTGGTAAACGGTCGTAAGATCGCCGGGATCCTGCTCGAATCGGAGATGACGGCGCTCGACAAGCTGACGTTTCTTATCGTCGGTGTCGGGGTAAACCTCGCAGCTTCGCCCCAAGGTACGGCGGTTCCAGCCACATCGGTCGCGGAGGAATGCGATGGCGAGGTCGTGCCGGCGGCGATGCTGGAGAAGTTCTCCGGTCATTTTGAATCGTGGAAAAAGCGCTGGCAAACGGAGGGCTTTGCGCCGGTGCGCGCTGCTTGGCTGGCGGCCGCCATTTTTCGCGGCGAGCCGATCCGCGTCCACTTGGAGGCCGCCACCTTGCATGGCCGATTCCTTGATCTAGATGAGCAGGGCGCGCTGCTGCTGGAAGCCGATGGAGAGCACCGCCGCATCTCGGCCGGCGAGGTTTTTCCGGCTAACCCCTGACGAGGCCGCATGCTGCTTGCCATCGATTCCGGAAACACGAACGTCGTTTGCGCGGTTTACGCGGGGGATGCTTTGCGCGGATCCTGGCGCGCTGGGACGAACCCCAATCGAACCGCCGATGAATACGCGGTCTGGCTGATGCAAATGATGGCGCTTGCCGGTCTCGCACCGAGCGATATAGACGCGACGATCATCGGCAGCGTCGTCCCGGAGGCGACCTTCAACCTCGTTCGGCTGTGCCAGCGCTATTTCGCCAGCGAGCCGCTGATTGTCGGCCGCCCGGACTGCTTTGTCGGCATCGGCATCGATGTCGACATGCCCAAGGAGGAGGTCGGGGCCGACCGTGTTGCTAATTCGGTCGCGGCGCAAGACCGATATAAGCCGCCGCTGATCGTTATCGATTTCGGGACGGCGACGACCTTCGATGTGGTCGACCGGCTCGGCAATTACTGCGGCGGGGTGATCGCTCCCGGCATCAATCTGTCGCTGCGAGCGCTCGATATGGCGGCGGCGCAGCTGCCCCGCATCGGGATTCGACGCCCGCCCAAAATCGTCGGGCGCAGCACTGTCCCCGCAATGCAGTCCGGCGTCTTCTGGGGTTATATCGGGCTGGTCGAGGGTATCGTCCAGCGCATCAGAGCCGAACGCGGCGAAGCGATGGAGGTGATCGCCACCGGTGGGCTCGCCCCGGTATTGGCCGAAGCCACCGACACCATCGAGCATGTTGATCCTACTCTGACCTTGTGGGGGCTTCGCCTGATCTACGGCCGAAACAGCAACCAATGAACCATACCCCAGTGCAGTCGGGGGCCCGGCCGGACTACCGCGACGCGAACGCGCTCTATTTCGTCCCGCTCGGCGGCGCGGGAGAAATCGGAATGAACCTCAATGTCTACGGCTACGGGGGCGACTGGCTCATTATCGATTGCGGCGTCACTTTCGGAGACGATTCACAGCCCGGGCTCGAGGTCGTCATGCCGGATCCCGCTTTTATCGTCGAGCGCCGCGACCAGCTGCTCGGGATCGTCGCGACGCACGCGCATGAGGATCACATCGGGGCCATTCCTTATCTGTGGACCCAGCTGCGCTGCCCGGTTTGGGCAACCCCGTTCACCGCCTCGTTGTTGCGCGCAAAGCTCGTCGAAGCCGGGCTTGCCGACCGAGTCAGGATCAACGTCGTGCCGATGTCCGGCCGGTTTACGATCGGCCCCTTCGACCTCGAACTGATCACCTTGACCCATTCCATTCCCGAACCGAATGCGGTCGCGCTCCGGACGCCGGTCGGGACGGTTCTGCATACCGGGGATTGGAAGTTCGATCCGGACCCGCTGATCGGTCCGACCGCAGACGAGGCGGCGCTGACCCGGCTTGGCGATGAAGGGGTTCTCGCACTGATCGGGGATTCGACGAACGCATTGCGGCCCGGCACCTCGGGCTCCGAGGCGGATTTGCGCCGCTCGCTGACAGACCTCATTGGGCGCTACGACGCGCGGGTTGCTGTCGCATGCTTCGCCTCGAACGTGGCGCGCCTTGAAACGATCGCCCGGGCCGCCGCTGCCCACGGCCGTGACGTGGCGTTGGTCGGACGGTCGCTGTGGCGGATGGACAAGGCTGCCCGCGAGAACGGCTATCTTGCGGATTTGCCGCGTTTTCTGACCGATGACGAGGCGGGATACATCCCACGCGACCGGGTCGTGCTGATCTGCACGGGAAGCCAAGGCGAGCCGCGCGCAGCGCTCTCCAGGATCGCGCGCGACGACCATCCCAATGTCGTGCTCGAAACAGGTGACGTCGCGATCTTTTCGTCGCGGATCATTCCGGGCAACGAGAAGGCGATCAACCGGTTACAGAATGCCCTGGTCCGGCTCGGGGTCGAGATCGTGACCGAGGAGGACCATTTTGTCCACGTCTCCGGCCATCCCGCCCGTGACGAGCTCGTGCGCATGTATCAGATGGTCCGCCCGAAGATCGCTGTCCCGGTTCACGGCGAGGCCCGCCATCTGATCGCCCATGCCCAGCTCGCCGGCGAGTGCCAGGTCCAGCAGCCGCTCGTCATCCAAAACGGCGACATGGTGCGGCTCGCGGCAACTGGCGCGATTGTCGTCGATGAGGTTCCGGTTTAACGGCACCGCGGTCGCCACCCTGGTGCTTGATCGTCAGGGCCGCCTTGTTGCACCTCCTGCGATCAGCCTCATTGGTGTGGTAGAGCCGGCGGTTGCGGAGGAGACAATGCCCGCGTTACACGGCGCCCTCGAACGCGTGGTCGACGTGCTGCCGGCAGGGTCGCGTCGCGATGACGCAGCCGTGCACGACGCAGCGCGCCGTGCGCTGCGCCGGGTGCTCAACGAGCGCTTCGGCAAGCGGCCGTTGGTTGAGATCCATGTGGTGAGGATTTGACTGTCTGATGCCCGCGTGATGATTGGAAGGCTCAACCATATTGCGATCGTCGTGCCCGATCTCTCAGCTGCGAGCGCGCTGTATCGTCAGGTGCTCGGCGCCCGCGTGTCCGAGCCAGGCGCGCTGCCCGTGCACGGCGTCAGGGTGGTGTTTGTTGAATTACCGAACACAAAGATCGAGCTTCTCGAGCCGCTCGGCGCCGCGTCGCCAGTGCGCAGTTTTCTCGAGCGCAATCCGGCGGGCGGAATCCACCACGTCTGCTATGAGGTCGACGACATCGTGGCCGCGCGCGACCGGCTCCGCGCCGAAGGCGCAAGGGTGCTCGGCGACGGCGAGCCACGGCTTGGCGCGCATGACAAACCGGTGCTGTTTCTCCACCCGAAGGATTTCTGCGGAACGCTGATCGAGCTCGAGCAGGCATGAGCCGGGCCTGTTGCGGCGCGAGTCGGTCATGGGTTGGGTCACCGGGATCGTCGTCTACGTCCTCACTTGGTGGATCACGCTTTTCGCCGTGCTGCCGCTGTGGGTGACCCCTGCCGGTCGGGACGATCCGGGTCATGCCGCAGGCGCTCCGCAACGACCACGGATGCTATTGAAGATTGCGGTCACGACCATTGTCTCGGCTCTCATCTGGATCGGAATCTATGTCTTGGTGACCTCGCCGTGGTTCAGTTTCCGGGAGACCTGAGGTGAGCGCTGCCTATTGCCGGGCGGCGCCCGGCCATCCGATCCACAGCCTCTATCATGACACCGAGTATGGCTTTCCCTCCGACGACGAGCGCGTGCTGTTCGAGCGGCTCGTCCTAGAGATAAACCAGGCGGGCTTGTCCTGGCTGACGATCCTCAAGAAGCGTTCGGCGTTTCGCGCCGCGTTCGCGGATTTCGAGGTCGATCGCGTCGCCGCCTTCGGGTCGGCTGACATCGAACGCTTGCTCGCCGATTCGGGGATCATTCGCAATCGACTCAAGATCGAGGCGACGACCGAGAATGCCAGGCGTATCCAGGCGCTGCGGCAATCTCATGGATCATTCGTCGGTTGGCTCGAAACGCATCATCCGCGATCGCAGGAGGAGTGGACGCGGCTTTTTCGGCAGACCTTACGTTTTACCGGCGGGCAGATCGTCAATGAGTTCCTGATGAGCCTGGGCTATCTGCCCGGCGCGCATGAGCCGGACTGCCCCGTATTCGCCCGCATCCTCGAACATTCGCCGCCTTGGGCGCGGGTACCGGCATCTGCAGGGGTTTGACGACGGTAACGGTTTCGTCAGGATCTCTGCTTGAAAATAAGTCATTGGAGATCGTCTTGATGTCGCTGCGGCAGAAGTACCTCAAAATTCTCTCGGAGATCATGCCTGCCGGGGCGGTTGGAATATCGCTGCTGCTCGGCTCTACGGCACCTGGCGATGCCAACCAGCATCCGATCCGCTCGCAACCTGCGGCCTCGGATTTCTCCAGTGTCTCTGAGCAGCTCGCCGCCATTCGCGATGCGGTCTCCGATGTTGTCGGGCCCGTCGCCGAGCCGAGGGAAGGAGAACAGCAGCTTGCTTGGGGTAATTGGTGGCGCAACGGCGGGTGGCGGAATGGCGGATGGGGCAATTGGCGCAATGGATGGGGCAATGGCGGTTGGCACAATTGGTGGCATAATTGGTGAATCAATCGGTCGAGCCGGGTCAGCGTCAGCAGCCTCGCAAGTTTGACCGCAGCGAGTATCCTTTGCTATAGACGATTAGGCAGTATATCTCGCATCGCCTACTGGTGCTTGATTAGGGAGGGGGTTCCGATGTCGCTGCGGCAGAACTACGTCACTATCCTGTCGAAGCTTCTCCCCGCCGGGGTAGTGGGCGTCTCGGTGTTGCTGGGCTCGACGGCGCCCGCCACCGCCAACGAGCATCCCGCAGCCTCCCAACCGTCGGCCGCCGATAAGGACCGGGTTTCGGAGCGGTTGGCCGCCATTCGCGATGCGGTCTCCGACGTCGCCGAACGCGACGGCACGGTAGCCGAGCCGGATGGCCGAAATCGCCGGCTTGCCTGGGGAAATTGGTGGGGAGGTTACCGTCCTTGGGGTGGTTATGGTTATTATGGCTGGCCCAATTGGAACAATTGGCACAACTGGAACAATTGGAACAACTGGTGGCGTAACTGGTAGGTGGCCAGCCGACGGCAAACGGCGAGCTGCTTCGTGCCCAGTATAGAACTGCTGGTCGTTCAGCCTACCCCGTTCTGCAACATCGATTGCAAATATTGTTATCTTCCGCATCGGAATTCGAAAGCGGTCGTCGCACGAGACACGCTCTCGAACCTGTTCTCGCAGGTGTTCGCATCGGGCTGGGTCCGGGACCGCCTCTCGGTCGTATGGCACGCAGGCGAACCGATGGTCCTGCCGATCGGCTTCTACCGCGATGCATTCCGCATGATCGATCGGTTGAAGCCGGCGGATCTGCCGGTTACGCATTCATTCCAGACGAATGGAACGCTCATCAACGAGGCGTGGTGTGAATTTTTTGCCGACGAGCAGGTGAATCTCGGCGTCAGCATCGACGGACCGAAGCGCCTGCACGATCGCAACCGGTTGACCCGCTCCGGGCACGGCACCTTCGACAAGACGATCGTCGGGATCCGGCTGTTGCGCCGATACGACGTGCCTTTTCACGTCATTTCGGTACTGTCCACCGCCAGCTTGGCGGCGCCTCGCGAGATGTTCGATTTCTATGTCGAAGAGGGCATCGAGCGGGTCTGCTTCAATGTCGAAGAATCCGAGGGCGACCACGTCTCCCAATCCTTTGCCGACAGCGGTGTCGAAACCGCCTACTACCGGTTTCTGAGCGAATTCTGGCGGCTGTCGGCCGCCACTCCCGGCAAGATCACGTTCATCCGTGAAATCGAGCACGCACTGCAACAGGTCATCCGACCGAAGGATGCGCCGTTTGGCAATCAGCTGGTTGAGCCGTTTGCGATAACCAGCATGGATTGGGCCGGCAACATCTCGACGTTTTCGCCCGAGCTGCTCGGGTTGAAGAGTGCGGCCTATGGCGATTTCCTACTGGGCAATATCAATAGCGACGCACTCGTCGATTTGCCCCGACGGGCAAATTTCACCAAGATGCTCGAAGACATCGAGACGGGCGTCGCGATGTGCCGCGAACGTTGCGAGTACTTCAGCGTGTGCGGCGGGGGCGAGCCGGTCAACAAGCTCGCCGAGAATGGAACCTTTGCCAGCACCGAGACCACCTATTGCCGCATCACGAAGATGCGGGGAACGGATCTCGTGCTCGATGCGCTAGAGCGGGTGCAGTCGAGCGCGTCCGACCGGAAGAGCCCGAGCATTCCGCACATCGAGAAGCCGGCGCGGGCGCAAGATCGGAGCGTCCGCTTGGGATGATCACTGTCGCGATTCGGAGGACAGCATGAACAAGAGGTTCCGCCGGTTTATTGTGTTGGCTGTCGCTGCTGCCATGCAAGGGAGCCTTGCCGGGCTCGCGTTCGCTCAGGGTGGCCCACAATCGCCTAGCCCGGGCGGACAGCCCCAAGGATATGGCACCGGCGGCGGAGGACAAACGGTGGAGTCCAGCCAGTCGTCTGAAACGGCGCGGGGAACCGAACTCCCGGTGCTCTATGTCACCAGCGTCGAGATTGTGCGGACCTCGATCGA
>WNFR01004451.1_pt1 | contig 19796 bp, 29 predicted proteins | sample 5400221 | NCBI WGS metagenome assembly WNFR01 (sample SAMN13153357, study PRJNA577476) | soil metagenome | isolation source: 40 cm soil under Madrone tree | place: USA:California | collected 2016-06-14 | reverse complement strand
GCGTTTTCTGCTCCCTCGCCTCACACAATCGGCTCTCGCGCGGCGCTCGCTCAAGACCCACCAAAACGACCTCCTCGGAAAGTTGGCGGTGTCCCTGCGCGAGTTCCAGGACGAGCAAAGAGTTGCGTGTGCAGAGCTACCGCGACCCGAGCCGTGGGAAGAACTCGAGCCGTGGAGCGAGTGCGAGAATCTAGGGGACGTCGTCGCGGCTGCGGCTGCACAGAGCGAGCGACAGTTACGCATCGTACCACACGTGACGCTGCTCCGCTGCGCGCTCGCAGACCTTGCGGTGCAGAATAAGCCGTCGACAACCGACGAGATCTTCCAGGCCCTCTTTGCCACTGAGCTGCCCTCCCTCCTGAACATCGACGATGCTTATCAGGTATGTTGCTAGTACCGAACCCCCCCATCCCCCCCCTTCTGATTTGACAACAGGAGTCGCTGTGGAAGACGCTCCAGGACGCGCCGCATTTCCATTCTACAGAGCCCAGCTCTCCCTCTGAGCTGCCTAGGTGGTCCTACCATGTCCCAGACTCCGCACCACAACCGACGACTCCGCTGCTGCCCGCACTCGCCAAGCTGGAAAGTTCCGTCTCGCGTGCTGTATCTGAGCGCCAGGCGCAACGTTTCCAACAGACGCTGGAGGCATTAATCGACTTTACGGGCTACCTGACCACCAAGACATACGCACTGGCGTCGGCAATGCACCGGTTGCCCGGAACGGCGCCGCCAACTGCGATGGCAATCGAGGAGGAGGAGGTGCGGATGGAGATCAAAGCACTGAAGGGACTCGTCCTGAATCGGAGAACATTTATGCCGACTCTGGCAAGGCCGTCGAGCGCGCCGGTAGACAAGAGCTGAGTAGAAAGGATAGAGGTAGATACTGTATATATACATATATTATACAGGCATATATTTACCTTTATATCTAATCTTCTCGATCATCGATCATCGAGCACCAATCTTCACTAATGGAAAAGCTCCCGTCACCTTCTGGATCCCACTCCTCCCGACGATCTTCTCCATTCGTTCCACTGTTCCGGGGTTGAACGCTATCCGCTGTTGAGCACTTGTCAACATCACTGCTCCTGACGCCGGTTGTATTTGTTCTTCCGTTGGACCGCCGACGTGTTTCTCCGGATACGTCTGTTGCTCTTCACCTTCCGGGACGTTCTCTGTGCCGAGTCAACAATCTCTTCACCGCCTAAACCCGACGATCACGCTTTCTTACCGACGCATGACATATAACTCCGGTCGCCTTGGAACCAGTGGTCATGTTTTCGCTCCGAGTATCTGCAACGCAACACAAGATAACGTTACCGAGTCATATGCGGATTCCCTAACTCACTTGCGCATTGGTCGACCATCGGACCCCAGAGGCGAAAACGCTTTTTTCGCACCTCTGGCTGCGGCCGTATAGTTCTCCACTTGTAATCCTTGCACCGCGAGCGAAATACGTGAGAAAGACATCGGCGAGAGTGGATCACGTTGCGCGATCGACGGGTCATCCGCTAACTCTGATAAGATTTCCAGCCCATGTGACATGAACACCTCTAGAGGCTCGCTTGGTGGTTGTAAGTCGGATCGCGCGTGAGGTAGACGTGAAATAAATTGGAGAAACACTCGATTGCATACTGATGCCGTCGTTGGCACCACGCTGATGTATCCTTGGCCACCTATAAGGAAGTGGCAACCGTTACCATCTCGGCCACGCCTGCGAAAAGTACGCCGGTAGGTATATACATACCTTTTATTGTGTACATCTTTGCACCACCTTTAGCGTTAATCAAATCGGCGACCATATTGTGTGCGTGTTGTATTGGATGAATCTGGTTCTTGTCCCCGTGAATGAGGAGGACGGGTTGCTGGATTGCTGCCAACTCCGTTTTCAACAGAGCTACCCGCTGAAAATCGGAAATTACACTAAGCGCCATCGGCCATAAGTATGCCGAGGCTTACGTTCATGAGCACGTTACCGATTTGCGCGAGCCTGGCGCGATTGAACGGGGGGTAGGCGGTTTCAAAATACGCTATGACCTGTTCGAATAACGTAAGACGGCCCTATTTCTGATTGAAGGGGCAAGTCGCATACTTCGTCTGCTAGGTCGGCGTCCACATCCTGGGTCAAAGGATCCGTTTCAGCAATGCAAGTGCGCGACACGCCATGAGTAGAAGAAAAGATGTGGGAATGCCAATACGTACCGGTCCGACGATATACGCTATACATTGCATCAAAGCGAACTCCAATGTGTCGAGATCTTCGGCATGTGCCCACATATGAAGGAGCTCATCGCATGTATGGAAGTAGACCTCGAGTCTGTGAAGAAGTAATTTCCACGCCATGAGAATCACAAGGCGCAACATCGGGGTATGACATCGAGACATACTCTGTTGGGGACGGGACAGATAACATGGTCAGGCTTAGTACCATATGTGGGAACCTGTGCGATCAAGGCCGGCCATTTGGTCAATCACCTGGTAGGGAAGAAATAATGCATACATGGCGGCAAAACGAATGCCCATATTCGCACCCGTCGTCTCACTCGCCCAAACATGCGCAGGCGGCAACCACAGCGCCTTTAGTGGGACTATAAGTTAGTGTCTGTTCGTCTCGGAAAAACAAGGATATGTAAACCGACATGGCAAGCGAACGCAAGGTCTGCCGCGTCCGTCCACGAGTCCTGTTTACCATTGGGTCGCGAGAGTGTCCTACCCGCGGCTCGCTGGTCAAAGGCAATCAAGTTATAGTCACGGCTCAGTCGTGGGTCGCCGAACTGAGGATCGAGCCATGTGGAATCGAGGAAGAAGGGGTGCAGAAGGATGATGGTAGGCCTTTTTGGGTCGAAGCTACTGACGTGTCCTGTGGGTGAGTTGGTGATGTACCATAATGAGGCAAAGTCGCTACCCTGAGCGATATCGACGTAAGGCATTAGAGTGACGTCGGAAGTAGGACGTAGAAAGAGGACCGGCCAGCTTTGTGGTGGGATGGAAGAAGTAGCAAGTACAATGAATATGCTCCACTCGCGTTACGGGGTTGTACTTTCCCGTGACCCCGACTCTGGCCGCCTTGTCGTCCCAGGGCGACTCCCCCGCTTAGCCCCCCGCCACCTCCTGACATGTCCACGTGCTCAGTTGCGTTCACCAAGCCGACTGATGTTGACATATTTCCAGCCAGCCAACTGTAATATGCTTGCAACCGCATGAGCGCCAACTGCTCCGCTTGCAAGTGAGCCTGGACACCATTCGTTCCTGGGTAATACACGTAATTGTCCCCTTGTTCGCCTTGCGTTCCATGCGATGTCATAGGTATAGGTTGGGAGGAAGAATCATTCGTTTCTGGCGCATTGGTTTTCCCGGATGTTTTGACTAACGTTAACGGTTCAACATTGCGGTTGCCATGAGGTGGCAGGGGTGTAGGAGAGGAAAAAGATTGGACCCCAATAGATGTTGGCGACCCTTGCCTCGGACTTGAGGTCGCGTGTGGTGTAAATGGCGATGCTTCGGGATCAAATGCAAATTGGTCGTGCTTCTTATTGGGCATAGGCACACTCAGCTTCCTGGAACCGCTGGCATCTTCTTTTACAGGGAGCCGTGGATTGGCTGCTTCTCCGTTGCTCTGTCCCCCTGGGTCCGCCACCGTGGTCCCTCTGCATGTCGGTCCAGTCTCCCCCTCGGCCGAGCGCTCGCGTGTGCGACGCTGAAAATATTCCTTGGCATGGCGGCGAGTTGAAGAGGGCAGCGGTGCCACAGTTGACAGATTTGCCCCTGCTGTCGGCACGGGGAACTTTGCCTTCTCTTTGAGCGCCGCGAGAGTGAGCGGGGCGATTTGAGCAGACACGACTTTGTCTGCTGTGTCTGTGTAACGGTATCCGTCATCCGCCTTCAATTGATTGGCTTTAGCTGCTTCTGGCGTCTTTCCATCTTCCTCGATTGGGGCGATGTCTTGGGCTAGTTCTGATATGGTAAGAACATCGGGAATGTTGGCACCAGCCCCGACGTGAGGCGATGAACGCCGCGGCCGGAGGGCTTTCCTGACACCGGTAGCGGGCCGACGTCCGTTGCCGCGAGTATTACCAGCGCCGCTGACACTTCGGCTAGTAGATCCGTTAACCCCACTGATAACAATGCCTCCTGTCATACTTTCTGATCTTTCTCGTCTCACGGCTTGTCTTGGCCCAGTTCTAGCCCGTCCAGGCCGACGTGCCCGTCGCGGTTGGGGCGACTTGTCATCTTTGGTCGCGGGAGGAGGGATGTTCTCGGCGTCTTCTAGAGCCGGTACATTGGCATTCTTCTCCTTGCCTTTGCCTTCATCTCTTCGGGACCTCTTCCGGGAACGCACACCAACCTTCGAGTTTCTCGTGTTCGTTTGGTTCATTGTGGCAGAAGGAAGGTTTCGGACAAGAATTGAGGCCTGGCCGGGTGCATCTTGGGTAGATGTAGAATTTACGACTTCCGTCGTCCCAAGCGCTCGGAATGGGAAGACCGTGTCGGGGAGGTTCGGGGATTCGGAACTCAGATCACTTCCAAGGGGGGTCGCGTGCTCAGGGAACTTCGCGGCTAGCTGAAAACATCAAGTCTAGTTTAGTGAAAGTGCTGTCGCCACATGAAATAGATTACTGACGTTTGGCGCGTCCGTACAAGTCGTTGAGGATACGAGAGTGGCTGTGTTCTTTGAGATTGGCAGATTGATCAGAGCAAGGAAGACTAGCCGTGAAAAGACGAACCCACCTTGGACGCATTGCCTTTCTTGGGGTCCTGTTGATGGTTATAGTCAATGGCGGGATGAATGCGTGTTAGAGACATTCTGGATACGTACCTCTGATTTCGGTGAGGTCAAATGTTTTTTAGTCATGTTAGCAACCTAAGGAGAAGATGAACGTTTGGTGGACGGATATGTCGAATGGTAGGATGAGACTAAAGTGTACCTGTGCTATGTCTATAGGCGTGTTTGGGTTGGCGGACTGAGTAGCCTTACCGGCACGCTGAGAGGAAGGAGCACTGCCCATGGTATAGATATGAAGCTTTCCTCGGACCAGCGAGGACGACCTTGTGGAAGTAGAGAAACAAGTTGAATTGTCAATAAGAATCCAGTTTTATGAATTTACTGGGAATAACAAAGAATCGAATACAAATGAATTCCATCGAAATCAAGCACGCAATGCAGCCGCAATATTCTCCACAGCCTCCGTCAGGCGTGCTGCTTCCTTGTTCGCAAGCGTAATGTTCTTCTCTATCGTAATTGCCTCCGTCAGTCCTGGCAGTGTCGTTGCCCCGTATCCTGTTATCACTACGTTAGCCTCTGCATCCCACATCGACACCATATAAACCCATACCAAGCCACTTGCCCGGCGCAACTCCCAAGTGCCTGAACCATTCACGATCCTTTATACCGTCTTCGTGAATGAACCCACGCTCGAATGAAGCCAATTTCCGGTTGATCTTCCGCACTGCCTTTACTGCCTTTATAAGTTCGTAAGGTGGGTGGCGAGGCTTGTGGGGTGGCCAATGTGGCCAGTGTGGGTGCTTGGGCCGACGTGGGATGGGTAGGTGAGGCCAATGTCCACCACCCTCAACCTCGCTATCATCGTCATTTTGATGCATCCCCGTATCTGCTCCGTTCTTTTCGAGCTGCTCTTCTGTCTGCGCGGGAGGTTCATGTTTCTCCGTCACGCCGAAGAAGCCTCCAAGGCGGCGCATGAGGCATCGGAAGAAGCCATCCTTTCGCTCATGTCCACGTTGGTGATGCTTCTGCCATTTTCGGAGCAAAAGTTTAAGGGCACGCTCCGCGTTCAACTTTTCAACATCGAGTTCTAAGCTAGCAAATTGCAGAGTCTTGATGGCCGCGCGAAGGGGTGTGAGATTCAGGCTTATCGAGGATGAAGCAACCAGCTCCTCCACCCTGTCAAAAGTGGTCAGTAAATCTCTTGGGACCTGAAAGTTTACTGACTTGCTGAGGTAGTAATCTAATTCAAAGGCATAATTTGTTGTATTAAATGGAAGAACGATCGCGCTGGCGAGGCGGAGCGCTTGTAAACCCAAATTCCTCGCAACCGCAACCTGAGGCTAGCAAGTCAGCGGACAAAAGTGCTCCTCCAACTTGCTGTACGCACGTGTTTCACGAAACCAGGGTCACCATAAACCTCTTGCCATCTCTCGGAGTCGTAGACGGAATGGTAGTGATAGACAGGATCGGATCGGGTACTCTGAAACCCACCGGAATCCATACTTGCGATCTGATTAGTCGTCAATTGATTGGTATTGGGAAATCGAAGAAGGAACGCACTCCAAGGCGTTGCAAGAACACAGTGTAATCACTCCCTGAGCCGAGAGGCCTAATACCAACGTGATCCAAAACTTCGGTCTCTACCTCCGTGCCCAACGAATCAGTGTCGTAATGGTCTCCGAAGAGCTGACCACTGTCCGCGGTGGCATCCCAAAGTGTTCGCTTGGGGTCGGTCGGGTGGGGTAAGTCTTCAGCGGTCTTACGAATGAAGTGCGCCAGCGAAGGCGAACCTGCGGCGCCAAATTTCGAGCCGGACACCGAGGAATCGAGGTTTACGTAGGCAACGACGTGTTTCTGAATCCATTCTGGAAAATCTTCTCCCCACTCGGTGCTGCCAATGAGGCCATACTGTGTTGCGGGATATCAGGAGGCGTCTGTAGACTGTTAAAAGCTTGCCAACCTCTTCTGCGTCCCAACTAGCTATTACTATCGTTCTCAGAGGTTTCCAACCCTCTTTAAGTAGAGCACCCAAACCGCGGACAAGTTCGTGAACAGCGACAGTACCAGAAACGGGGTCGACAGCGCCTAGAACCCACGCTATGCGAAACACAACGCCCTCAATCGTGGAGGGTTTGTGGGAGGCCAACACTCACCATCTCTGTGATTGCCAATGACTACCACCTCATCCTTGATGTATCCAGGGATTACGCCCATGGTATTCCAAATAGGTGTTATTTTGGTATCAACTATCAAACATCATGTCAGCCTAAAAGTGTTATGGTAATGGTAATTCGTTTACCATGGTTAGTAAGCTTGACCCGTCGGTTTTTGCCATCAATTTCCTCAAGTAACACTTTCGCATTTGCCCACGAAATGGGCAAACTCGGGATACTTGGTATGTTTGCACCGTCCGTGCGCGTGCTGTTCTCGTAGGAAGGATAACCGGGGGTCGTCGGATCTCCCGGATACATAGATATAAACTGGACAGAGCCACGTTGGACTGATGTCGGGTTCCGGGCGGGGCCGTGTGGGTAGCTATTAAAAAATTTAGTGAGCAAAAGTACAAAGTGTCATGAATGGGCTCACGGGGCATATCCGTTCATTACCGTGACGGTACCGTCGTCCCAAGGATCAGAATAAATCAGGATTCCAGCAGCTCCAAGTTCTTGTGCACCTTTGACCTATAGGTAATCACATTGGGTGATAAAATGGCATGGTCCAATCCACGAGAGCGTTTACCTTCAGACCACGGAAGACCCCGCCATATCGCACTAGTACAATTGCATCTGTGAAGTTGACGCCTGCGCACTGGAGTCAATTGGCGGAGATAGAATGCGGTCCGAAAGAACATCACCTTGCTTGACAAGTTCGTCGTAATCGCTCTTCCTACCGTAATTTGCAAATATGAGTCGACCTTCAGCCTCCCCATCTCTGCTCAGCCCGTGCCATGCACCAATAGAGTCAGCGTAGGTAGATGCGTCGCTGTCAAGTTCATCCGCAGTCTCCTCAAGCTCGGCTTTCCAGACAGTACGCCCATCATCCCCGAGGATCTCTAGGCTTCTATCCAAGGGAGTATTGAGGACGGGGTAATATACGTCGATCCAAGCCGCAGTTTCCGTCATATTCACGATCGAGAGTGTCGCGCTACGCGAGGCCTCCGATCCGGCAGGGTAGACAGGATCATCGGTGCCTTTTGGGATGGACAGTTCGTGTCGGAGGAGATCAAGGAAGTACTTGGCGGTGCGTAAGTCTCCGTCCGATCCTGCAAGGTGAGGCTCTGACGCATATTTACGAGACGACGCGATTGCACTGGCCGAGTTCGGTATGGTGCTGTATGTGACATGTCAGCGTTGTCACGCCCAATGCGTAGAGACGAAGGGTCATACAGGAAGGCGTTCTCGGCTAGACGGCCATGGGGAACATGCGGTTCTTTGGGAGCAAACGCATCCACTACCCAAGCATATTTGCGGTGAGTGCAAATATCCTTATGCGATAAAGGATGGTCCACAAATATATAGTGACGTGTGATTATGAACCAGACCAGACCAAAAGTCATGACACATTTGACAATCCCTTTGATCCTGGGGACTTCTTGTCTGGAATCGGTGCAGTTGGCTGGTATAGCCACCGGCACTGATAAAGGCGCATTCTTCGCACTTCCAAATTTATCGCTCTCCATTGAGAGAAAAGATGATGGAGGTGTGAGTGTGAGAAGCAAGCGCGGCTCCTCGGATGATTGCCTGGAGCTGTCACGTGAGATGTCGATACTCGGGTGAGCGCGTTTTGCCCCGTTTGTGATGATCGCGATCGTTACGCGCAACAGTTTTACAGCGACTTTGGTCGGAAATGGCATCGAGCAAGATCAATGACGTCACGGTATCTATCTTATTTTAACCACTGACACCCTTTTTCTTTTTTTTTTTGCAGCGACCATGTCCTTCAACAAGAAAGCGATACTCGACCTTGACTCTTGGCTCGAACCCTTCCTCCCTGCAATCGCTCACAGATACGAGGCCTTTACAAAGTGGAGGGACTCTATACAACAGCACGAAGGGGGCTACGACTCATTCACCAAAGGCTTTCTCAAATTCGGCTTCAATGTCAACGAGGACGCATCCATCACTTACAGAGAATGGGCACCCAACGCTATCGAGGCTGTTCTCATAGGCGATTTTAGTTCGTCTTCAGGCCAGTCATGGCTTTCCTCTTGGCTTATTATGTTCGCCACAACACCCAGACGATTGGAACAGGGCCTCTCACCCTCTGAAGAAGGACAAGTACGGTATTTGGGAGATGACTCTTCCACCCCGGTCTCCGGGTGTCTGCGCTATTCCTCACGACTCCAAGCTGAAGGTCAGTGATCTTTGAACATCTACGCTCTGAGGTACGACTGTGCTATTAGATCTCCATGATCTTGCCCACTGGAGAGCGGATTGAACGTCTTCCCGCTTGGATCAAACGAGTCACCCAAGACCTTGCTGTGTCGCCCATTTATGACGCCCGTTTTTGGAACCCGCCATCCGAGTCTCGATACGTTTTCAAAAACAAAGCACCTCCCAAGCCTAGGAGCGTGCGCATATACGAGGCACATGTCGGTATATCGTCCTCAGAACCCAAAGTTGCCACGTACAAAGAGTTCACCGCCAACATCTTACCAAGGATAAAAGCACTCGGATATAATGTTATCCAACTTATGGCAATAATGGAGCATGCGTATTATGCTTGTCAGTACCTTATCCACGTCATCGCCAATACTAATGTAGTTTTGCTATTAGCATTCGGTTATCAAATTACCAGCTTTTTCGCCGCTAGCTCCCGCTATGGCACTCCAGAGGATCTCAAAGAACTGATAGACACTGCTCACGGACTGGGTCTTACAGTTCTTCTTGACGTTGTTCACTCGCACGCTTGCAAGAATGTTTTGGACGGCTTGAATCTATTTGATGGATCCGACCACCTTTATTTCCATGAAGGTAGCAAAGGCCGCCATGAACTATGGGACAGTCGCCTGTTCAACTATGGCTCTCACGAGGTCTTACGTTTTCTCTTGAGCAACTTGCGGTTCTGGATTGACGAGTATCAATTCGACGGTTTCCGTTTTGATGGCATCACGAGTATGATGTACATCCACCATGGCATTGGAACGGGGTTTTCAGGCGGTTACCACGAATATTTTGGTGATGGTGTCGACCAGGAAGGCGTAGTGTACCTCATGTTGGTGAGTATCCACATGGTGAAGTCTGTTACGCACAGAAATAAAGTACGATCTCAATAGGCTAACGACGTTTTGCATACGCTCTTCCCAAACATTATCACCATCGCCGAAGATGTATCTGGAATGCCGCTTCTTGGTGTCCCCGCTGATATTGGTGGCATCGGCTTTGATTACCGACTCTCCATGGCTATTCCAGACAAGTGGATCAAGCTCCTCAAACATGTGTCAGATGATGCGTGGGACATGAGTGATATCGTCCATACACTCGTAAACCGGCGTCACCTCGAGAAAAGTATCGCCTATGCAGAGAGTCATGACCAAGCTCTCGTGGGCGACAAAACGATCGCGTTCTGGATGATGGACAAGGAGATGTGTAGATACCATTTCACCTTGGAAGCAAGCAGACTCTGATAAGATCTTAGACACCAACATGTCGGACATGAGCCAGATGACACCCATCATCTCTCGTGGCTTGGCTTTGCACAAGATGATTCGGTCCGCAGATTTCTTACCATTACAGCCGGCCCAATTAACTGATTACAGGTTGATTGTCCATGGTCTCGGCGGCGAAGGCTATCTAAACTTTGAAGGAAACGAATTTGGGCATCCAGAGGTAAGTTTCGAACCAATGTAACCAGCGCCGTCTAAATTGTAGAAATTGTCAAGTGGCTCGATTTCCCGCGAGAAGGGAATGGCAACTCGTTCCAATACGCCCGGAGACAGTGGAACGTTGTCGACGATCAACTCCTGCGATATAAATATCTCAATAACTTTGACGTAGCCATGAACCACCTTGAAATGGAATACAACTGGCTCGACTCGCCTCAGGCGTGGGTCTCGCTCAAGCATGAGGTCGACAAAGTCATCGTCTTCGAAAGGGCTGGTTTGCTGTTCATATTTAATTTCCACCCTACCAACTCATTCACGGATTACCGCGTTGGCGTCAACGTGGCTGGGGAGTACAAGATTGTGCTCAGTAGCGACGATAAACAGTACGGGGGGTTTGAAAACGTGAACGTGAATGCTAAATTCATTACGACGCCGATGGAGTGGAACGGGCGGAAGAATTGGCTGGAGGTAGGTGACCTACGGCTCGCGCCATATTTCACATTTCTAACGGCGTAGCAGGTTTACGTTCCTTCCAGAACATGCATAGTCCTTGCCAAAGTCTAAAGTCAAGATGACGCGAACCTTGTGTGTGTCTTGTGTCTCATCATTAGTGTATAGTGAGGGTAAAGCCGTGCGAAAGTGATACCTCAGAATTTTCTTGAAAGATGGGGAGGCTATGCGTTCGGAGGGTGCGTGAAGACGATCTATAAATCAATGTAACCTACTAGAAGTACATATGCCTTCAACTGAGTTTCTGTCTCTTGGTACCAGCGCGTGTCGCCGAAGTGGCTGAAGTGTCGACAGAAGATACAGACATTGACCTCCTGTCATTAGTGGCCCCAGTCTGAAGAGCAGGTCAGCGACATCTCGGCGAGAACGAAGCATCGCTGAGACTCGCCTGTTTCCTACTCCGCCCACTGCGCGTACTGACAACGCTCTGAGCCCTTCCCTCGCCCAGAGTATCTGGTGCTTGTCCGTCCTCATCCACGTCCATGGGCGTTTCGGCTGGCGTCGCACTTTCACGTATACCCAGCCTCATCCTCGCGGTGCGTATCTCCTGATCCACACGGTCTGCTACTTTTTTCGTCTCGACCAGCGATGTGATAGCATCGACAAGCGCTTCGTGCTGCGCAAGAGTATCTCGTGTTGGCATGACGACTCGCGAAAGTGAGATGCCGAGTTCAGAGGCAATCTGGGAGACCTTGGCCGCTACTGCCGTCTTGGGATATGCGAGGCGGAACGAACGAAGGAACGCCGCTTGGTGAGTGGCTTTGGTAGTGGTACCCGCGAGAGTGGTGCCATCCGTGCGTTGGATGCAGTGCAACGCATCTGACATTCCCAATCAGAGGAGACGAAATAACGTGTAATAGGAACGTACGACGCACCATGTGCAGCCGATTTAGCGGACTGTGCGCGTTTGGGCACAGCTGAGGCGAATAGAGAACTAGAGGGCGTTGCTGGGCTATCTAATTCACTGGTGACCCCCTTTTTCTTTTTCTTGGGGTCGCCCAGAGGACCGTCTTCGTCAATCGGAAGGTCAGGAAGCCCGCACTCGGCGCCGCGTAACGTGCGCAATAGCCGCTCACGGTCCTGTCTGAACCGCTTTTCGTTCTGTTCTATGCGTTTGAGCTCCACGTATAACGCTTCTTCTTCCGCAAGTTCTTTGGGAGTGCGATTCTCGAGGCTAATCAGATATTCCTTACGCTTCACGTCGCGACCTGCAGGAGAGTGTTGGTAGGGAAGCACGAGAGTAGGGTGTATCGAGATCGCTAACCTTTGTCAAACTGGAAGGTTGATATGAGTTGCGATTTACTGGCCTCATCTCCAGCCCAAGGTCTGCTTCTTATGAGTTTGCGACAGACACTGTAATACCTGTCTTTCAAATCCTAACACGGATCATAAACAAGTGGATAGCGATACTCTGATGTAACTCACCTCCATCGAACGAGGTGGCCCTGTGTGGAACTCATATCGGTCGGCCACGATGTAAAACCGAGAGTCGTATTCGCGAACGAGATTGAAGAGGTAGTCTGTCTCTTCCTTTGTCCACTCAGCGTCTGCGAGCGACGTGAGAGTGTTGCCACCGAAGGTTAGGCAAACCCCCACCTTCCAAAAGTTTCGTATACTCGTCCTGAGAGTAAGTGTAATCTGCAGACTTGGCATTATACCTTGCAAATGGGTAATCTGATGAATTTCGATTGACGGTCGAGTGGTCGTAGGAAAACAACGAGGACATACCAGCATTTGGGTCTGTGTTTGCCTTGACCCAATGACCTAGCTCAAGTCCATCCGTTCTTGCGGGGTTCTTGAAAGACCTCCATTCCCTGGGACATGTTACGATACAACATTGAGCAAAAAGTAGACAATGCACACCATTTCGTACCCCCACCACTGCCTAGGTTAGGCTTCTGTTTGAGGCGAGGTTTAGCAGCTTGAGCGACCAGTGTAGGCGCTGAGGGGCCAATGAGAGAGTAGAGCTCGCGCGAGATGCCCGAAGGTTTCCTCGCCAAAGGTGTTCTCTTTGGTTGAGTAGGTGTGGGCGTCGAGGAATTGGGTAAAGAAAGGATACTGCGAACGTCAGCAGCAGACGCACCAGCCATGGTTGTGGTCGTGGTGGGTGGTAAACCAGCAAGTTGTCTCAGTGACCCGGGCCGGCATACCGAGAGCCGGACCGTACCCCTTTCTCTTCATCTTCATCTTCATTGGAACGCCCGCAAGGAAATGTTGTCGACCATACTCCGCTCACGAGCTGCTTTGAGGGAATTACACACGTCAACAGCGCTCAGAAACCAAAAATGGTCTCAATTGACAAATATTCTAGCCAGTGAGATTCCCCCTCCTGTGCAGGTCAAGTCCATTACATCTGCCGGATTACTGCTGCAAGATGGAAGGTTATTGCCTTCTGCGTGCATTTTCTTGGAGGGAGAGGTTCTTCTTTGGGACGTCCCACAAACCCTGTGGAAAGGCTGGGACGAGAGCCAGTTTGAAGTTTTTGATGTGGCAATACCTAAACCTGGTGTGTCTCTAACTAGCTTGTCGCTTATGGTCCTGATTTGTTTTCTATTTGTCAGAGATTCTGTTGGTTGGAACAGGAAAATCTGTTAACCCTCTACCAGCTCCTCTGCGACATTATCTAAACAAGCTAGGCATTCAAGTTGACGTCATGGATTCGGTAAAGGATTCTCTTTCAACTTTTATTGTCTTACTGACTCTCGTGTAATTGCATAGTGGAATGCTTGTACGACGTACAATCTATTATCGGAAGAGGGTCGCCGAGTAGCTGCTGCCCTACTTCCTTTGGAGCATCGTCGGTGGGAAACAAAACCGTCGAAACCATCTTGAACAGCTCAGCCGCCAGGAAAAGCCCCAGAAATAAGAAGTTGGTTGGACCGATGACAACGACCAGCAGATCCACCCGTCCGCACGCTTTGTCTCGTAATGTCGAGAATATTTATTTCAAGTGATGAATGTCGAAGATAACCTAGCAGGAGATGGTGCGGGTTACGTCTAATGGCCACTCATGTCTGCGCCGAAGCATTTTTGTCTTTACATCCAATCTCTGCTTTTGATGCTATGATTGCATCTCCGAATCAGAAGCCGTTCCCTGGTACGATTGGCATGGTGATCTGTTGAGCATCTCAGGGCTTGGGGCCGTGACAAAAAGGTATCAGGAATCTTGCAACTGTGGATCTCTGGACCGCCTAGACCCCATGACACTAGTCCACTGCCTTTCGTTTACCTTTTTTAACACTGCTTTCTTCGGGAATTTCATCTATGTCCATCGCCGCATCAATACCAGGACTCGTCACACCAGACACGTCGTCCTCGTCTTGAGCCAGTGACGGGATTGTAACTTCGACTGGTTGTATTTCTCCTGGGATTATATGTATTAACCTATTTCTATCCATCGATACAAGCTGTACGCACCATATTCGTTCTTGAATTGTATGAAAAGGGCAGCCCAGTCACCGACGACGTCTCGTAGAAGCTGGTCGTCCGTCAAAAGCTCATATGACGTGGTACTCCTTCCCCTTTCTATAACTTCCCGCGAAAGCACGAAGTCGTCCATATTGAGGATGCCGGGTACTCCACGGATTCCCTCGAAAACATCATCCGAGAAAGCTGAAAGGACTTGTTCTTTCACGGTCGCAATAGCTGTTTCATTTGGCAGTGAGAGGAAGATCGTTAATTTATGTGTCTTGACTAGCACTTGGAAGATCTTTGGATGTGGTCTCAACGGCTGGAGTGAGTTAGTTGCAGTAGAAACGCCGTCGGGTATTTGGGACGCGTACCATGTGTGCGAGTGTGCGAGTACGAAATTATTGGAGTCGCGTCGCGGTTGTGGCGTCGGGGTCTAGTTTGGAAGTTCCCGGCCCGTAGCCGGAGAGGAAACTCACGAGCGCGCTACACGACATAACGCCGACACCAGTGACGATGAACTCCTTTCATCCTGGAGAATCCTCGTCACATCCTTTCATCGAACCCGCACCTCTACCTGCTTCCATTCCAAAGGTCAATGAGGTTGGTGCTAGTAGCGCTCCTCTGAAGAGTGCCGCCTTCTTCATTGGCGCCCACTGCAAAGAGTTTAATGGTGGGTCGTACGTCTTAAAGTGTCGACAACTATCAAAGTAGGGATATGTTTTGCACAGAGGACTTCATGCTCTGCAAGGCCGAGAATCGAGACCCTGCCCACTGCTTAAAGGAGGGCCGACGGGTAACAAGATGTGCGATCGACCTGTGCGCAGTTTCCCTGCATCTCTCCTCAGTCAACGCTCATAGCGTGTCGTCTCACTCTGTTTTATATTCATCTTGGAAGAATTGCCAAGATGCGTGAAAACTGCCTCCAGCAATTTGAAGCCCACTGGTCCTGTTTAGAATTGAACAACCAGGTCTTTCCGAAACGCAGTTCGAACCCTCCCAGCTGTCACTGACGAATAACGCGACTCCAGGAATATGCTCCATGTAGAAAGCCCGAGCGTACGCTTAACAAGTGCATGTTTGAGAAGCTGGTCCGAGATTCCACACCTATGCTCACGCTACCCTCTTACTCATGACTCGTCAATCCTCAGGGTCTTGTTAAAACTATTCCGGGGACCACACCAGGCCAGACACCCATACATGAAGTCGAAAACCCATTGTATGGCCGTATGCAGAAATGATGTCGGGACATCTGCTGCTTGCATATTCGTAGTGACACTAGACAACGTCCTGCCTCTATGTTACTCCTGGAGTTAGACAAATAAAGCCTCATTACAGTAGTGGGACCATTAAGCCACCGTGTATATGAATGCAGGGAGTTTCCTACTCATTGAATTTGTGGGGGTCCAAATGTCGACGGTGACTGCACGGACCTGCAAGTACACTTCGATGATACCGGCTTTGACGCGCTCCCTCCAACGGAGTCCTCGGCAACGCCACTTCTCGACCTCTCTCCCGCTCTCGTTGAGCGCAAAGCAGAGTATCTACGTGTCGCAGTCCAGTGATCCTTATTTCAACCTCACCTTCGAGGATTGGTACATGCCGGGCCCTCTTCCGTAAGGACCCGAACTGAACTCCGTCGTAGGGTGTTCAAGGAGAAGTCAACTCACGAACCGCTCCTGCTCATCTACCGAGACAGGCCATGCGTCGTTATAGGTCGCAACCAAAATCCTTGGAAAGAAGTGAACTTTCATGAACTACATCGCGCCGACATTCCCTTCATACGACGACGCAGTGGCGGGGGAACAGTGTACCATGTATGTCTCTGACGGCTAGTTTTATGCATCCTGCGGGTTCAATTCTCGTTGGTAGGACATGGGAAATACCAATTTCTCTATCCACCTTCCCCGTAGCTCCTTCGACCGACACGCTACTGCTCGGATCGTACTGCGCGCTGTACGCTCACTCAATATCGACGCGTGGGTGAACGAACGTAACGATTTCTGCGTTGGGCGTTACAAGATGAGTTTCTCATGAGCCATTGAAATGCATTTTTATGAATACGGTTCTCCGATATCCACGTGTCTGGCTCTGCGTACAAGATTGTGAAGGACCGAGCGTATCATCATGGCACTATGCTCATATCGTCTGAGCTCAACACGCTGGGCGACGTGTTGCACGTCTCAAGAGTACGCGGGGATTGAAACCTCATCTATGTTGGTGATTGACGGAACGGCTTCCAGGATTCAATGGTGACTCGGGGTGTCGCGTCGGTTCGTTCGCCAGTAAAGAATTTACAGGAGTTTAACCCAACGGTAACTCATGGTACATATGTGGACGCCATGGTTCAAGCCTTCCGCGAAGAGTACCACGTGGAGGAACCGGTATGTCCTGTCACAAGAATCTTCCCTTTACTAACTTCCTGTTTCTTTGTTGCCGGGCTAGGTACAATATATTCAGGCGAGCGACGCCACAGACTCACCGTACATCCGATCTGGCATCGCCGAGCTCCATGTAAGGACTCTTAGTCCCCAATATTGGTTTGAGCATTTTAGACACTTATTTTCTAGGACTGGAATTGGGCATTTGGTCAGACCCCAGAGTTTACATACTCAATTAGCAGGGCTTTCGGATGGGGTAACGTGGCACGTCAACCATATGAGAGCATGGTGAATAATACGCTGACGGCGTCCCAGACGGCAAAGATACATTCAAAGCATGGTGTCATCTTATCATGCACGCTGACTACGGAGGATACGTCGGACGCGATGAAGTTGGAGGAATTGGGCGGCGAACTGGAGGGCCAGAAGTACGGTTTCCTTGACAGAGAGACAACTTATCATGGTTGCGGGCGAACACAGGATGTACGGCAATGGTTGATAGAGGAAATGGGTAGCTGAGCTTCTATGGTCTATTGGGTTCTTTCTGCGAACCAAATACTGTTTGTTTCAAACCCTTCCGGTGCAATAGGGTTAGACTGGGACAACAGTCAACTCGTTGAAGTGAGGAGCAGAATGAGAACCGGATGCTTACAGTTTGTTTCCGTGCGTGCCCAGTGAGCCGCTGGTCTCTGTCAATCATCATCTCCTCCCAGGAATCGATATGATATCTCGGGGGCTAGAATGTGGTGGGGCGTAAACGAATGGTACAAGGCAAGTACAGAGTGCTCGACTTGCCTTCCCCTGGTTTTGTGCCCGCTTGGAGACATTCAACAAGGTCCCAGCAGCACCAAACATCGCGGTCACCAGACCTGGGGGGTCCCTCAGCAAGTTACTCGGAAAACCTGAGTATATACACTGCCTCACCGAAAGGAATGAGGGCCTCCCAAGGAACTGGCATGCTGAGAAGTTGCAATTGTATCGTGGAATATCCTCACTTCGCACACTCACTTCAGTATATTTGGTACTATTTATTACTTTCACGGAGTTTGTCCGTCCAAGAAGAATGACAACGCCAACAAGCATACGAAGGTACCTATTTCCAACCGCAACCCAAGCATGATTTTACGATCAATATCACCCTCTGGAAACACTATGCTGAAACTGCCAACATGAAGTGACCAAAGCAGAGAGGCTATAGGCACCGAGGCAATTAGTGTCGTATTGGGATATGTCCAATACTCCGAAGTATTCACTCTCAAATCACCTGATATTCCACCTGGCACTTGACTCACAAGGTCGTCCACATCAGCATCGGCCCTGATACGGAGCCCCCATGTCAGATACAGGCCAATCACAATTCCCAGAAGCGAAAAGAATGTGGATGCCAGAGTTGCTGTTCATTGGAGTGTCATTCCCTGCTCAAAAAAATGATTAAGAGCGGATAGGACGGCTACCCACGTAGAAAAACAGTCCCTTTCAGCGAAACGTCAGCCAAAAACAACGGTCATGTAGGTTGGCTCACGAGCACATTGACGTCTTCATGACAGCGAGTAAACAACAGACCGAGTGCCACCCCCAGCGTTGACTTACCAGACCATTATAGCAGTACGTCCTGAATGAACCGCCGGAAATCCGCAAGGGAAATTCGATGCGCAGGATGCATTTGTTCAAGGCGTTCCCGATATAGGATGTACACCAAAGAACAAGCAACACAAGACCATCAAACACTTTCAGTGGTCTAGAGAAGGACCAGACTTGAGGCTTACATTCCGTCTCTCTTTGTTTGCGGCGCAGATCGATATCATGCATGATTCTCGCTATGTGTCAAGTGATGGCGCCGTTTGCAGCAGCCATCCACGTCTGTTGATAACGCTACAGGTAAGACCATGAACCACGAATACAATTGTGAGCACAAGGCATTGGTCGCCGGGATGATTCCTTGGTTGTCTAGATTGGTGACATCATCGGAGGTTATCCGTTGGAAGGACTAGCTTTGGTATTCTTGTCCAGCTGGTGCCACTTTTTTTGGTACCGCTTTTCGTCTCCTGCGTCACAACCCTCGACGCAGGAGACGAACACTATCCAGTAAGCGCGACTGGGAGCAGACGAAGGCAATCGAGAAGATGTCATACATGGAGTTAGACTATTGGCGTATACCAAAAAACGATGGGGAATATGCTGGAACCGTGATGCAGCAGGTCGAAATTTAATACTGGCAAGAACAAAGAGAAGGGCGCCTAGTGAGTGTTGTCCGCCCTTGAAGAACAAATGCCAATAGGCGCTCGTATTTCAGAGGAGGACAGCACACATTTGTTTGTATCACTGTATTACCCTGTGAAATACATAGATGAAATAAAGATTGTAGATGCTACAAAGAGATACAGCACTGCACAAAATCACGTATAAATCACACGTTTGCTAGGATGCTCTTTTGACGGCACTGCCTGTCCATGTGGAATCAGTAGGTGATGCATCTTCTGGCACAGTAGTAGAAGAGGGAGGCGCAGATGCTGACGCGGATGACTGTAGGGGAGCGTGTTTAGGTGAGATTGACCGTCGTTGCGCTTCAGATGCTGATGGAGGTGACTCGTGACTAGGGTTTGTCTCAGTGGCCGGCCGGGGAGAAGGTGGAGACGCCGGGGTGGAAAGGAGTCGTGAGTTGGATTGGTCTTTTGATTGTGATGCTCGATTTCGTGAAGGGGGTGTGTGCCGCCCGGAATCACCGATCGAAGATGACCACTCATTAGACTCTGCGCCGATGCCGCTCGTGTTGGGCAGAACCTTGGCCTTCCCTTTCCCACTACCTTTGCTAGATGGGCTGTCGTGTTTCTGTGAGCTAAATACGGCAGCCTGGTCAGCAAGGACATCAAGGGCAGAGCGCGTCCTTCCCATAGCGTCAGCAAGGCCCTTGCCGCTGGATGCCGTGACAGACTGAAGAGAACGTGCAGGT
>WNFR01002613.1_pt1 | contig 19810 bp, 37 predicted proteins | sample 5400221 | NCBI WGS metagenome assembly WNFR01 (sample SAMN13153357, study PRJNA577476) | soil metagenome | isolation source: 40 cm soil under Madrone tree | place: USA:California | collected 2016-06-14 | reverse complement strand
TCATGTTCGTACTCACGGAAGGCTTGCTCGGCGGGGCTGTGGTTGGTTACTGGGTACTCTAGGTTATCTAAACCTATATATTCTCTTGCCGCTTTAGCTAGTTCTGGACTGTATACAGACTCAGGAAAGGTAGTTCCCATCAGTTAACCAACATCTTCTCAATCTTACTCTTCTTGGCATTGTCCATCTCAGCCATCATCTCCTCTTGGATTTGAGTCTTGAGGAGCATTTCTTTGGCTTCGTGTCTTAAGTGCTCCTCTACTGTTTCTAGTTCAAAAGGGAAGAAATAATCCTCAGAGTGTTGAATGCCATTTTCGTGACTCATTAGGGGGCGACGTACCTTTAGTTGATCTCCCTCTATTTGTGGGACTTTTATTACTATGCAAAGCTCGCCTGTAGTACGCAAGCACATTACTTGCCCTGGTTTCATTATCGTAACCCCTCTGTCAATAGAGCTTCACTTCCACCTGCACGTTCCAGTGCGCGAACCGCTATAGCTGCAATCTTCGCAATTTGCTTTAGTGCGGGTTTATTATCACCCTTTACGTTCCAATCCACTTTCGCTTTATTAATGTACAAGTCAAGAAGAACTAGGTGAGAAGTCACATCCAAGTCTCGTTCACGTCGGGTAACGCCACTCGAAAGTTTTTCTCCTGGGATATAAAAGCCATCCGGATATCCTCGTTCCTGTACAATCAATTCAAACACATCATTTATAGTTAGCATTAATCCTCCAATTTGTAACTCTTAGTCTCGCCCCAACTCATTCCCGCTGGAGCTACGTTAAACTCTGCTGGTACACTAAAGCCGCCTAGTTGAGGCCAGCTTTGCTCCATCACTGCCTTAACACATTTCACGACTTCCGGTACCAGAGCTTTAGGCGCTTCCAATACCAGGGAATCGTGCACCTGCAAAAGTAACCGTGCTGGCCAAGGGAGCGGTGCCAATACTGAACTAACCTTGAGAGCGGATTCGATAGGCCATCCAATACGTTCATACATTAGTCCTATCATAGCGCGAAAACAAATGTCCGCAAGAGTTGATTGGGGAAGAAAGCTTAAACTCTCGCCGTATAGCCTGTTCGTCCAGAACCAGCGTTTCCGTGAAAACACATTTGTAAGTACTCCACTGTGTTCTGCTTCTTTCGATACCTTCTCCATCCAATCCACTGTCGGGCGATTTGCTATTCTCCATTTGAATAACCAATCTCTCACATCCTTCTCAGGAAGGTCTAGGTTCATTGCTATCTTACGCGGACCCTCTCCGTAGTTAATTCCGTGAGTAAGCTTCTTAGCTCGTCCATAAGGCGCATCCGGGCTGTTGTCTTTAACAACTTCATTGTAGGGGACTCCGAAAAATATCTCAGCGTTAAGTTTATGTTCAGAGAATCCCGGTATTCCGAGTCTTTGTAATCTCTCTTGGTCATTAGCATACCAGGCTGTTAACCTGTTTTCTCCTTGACTGAAGTCAGCTTCAATGAGGCACCACTCAGGGTCAGATGGCACATAAATGTACCTTGCTGCCGGGGGTTGGTTTTGCATGTTTGGGCCGCTAGAACTGAGACGACCTCCGCTGGTACCGTAGGGAGAGAAGTGTGGCAGCACTCGTCCATCTCTGATTGGGATTTCGTTTCCATCATCGTCTTTCATCCCCTTTATGAAACTGGAGGCTAGTTCGTCTAGGCTGCGTAGCTTGCGGACAGCGTTTATTGCGGCTTTGTCGGCTGGTTCTTTGGCACGATTGAAGAGCTTGTCTAGAGCAATCTTGTCAGTAGATACTTTCTTTGTTTTGGTGTTAAGCTGTTCAGGGAGTTTGAGTACACCATAAATATATTGTCCAACTTGCGCTGGACTTCCCCAAGGGACAATTCGTTCTGTTCCAGGGACGTGAATAAACTTGATTGGCTTCCCAGATTTTCCAAGAGTTCCCTTCGGAGCAAGTTGGCGAACACGGATGGATTTATCATAAGGTTTTAGACCTTCAGGTAAGGTGGATTCTAATTCTGCTATCTCGGCCAGTAGCCTAACGCGGACTTCTGTGGCTCGTCTGCCGCTTGTGTGAATCCCAGTTGTCTCCATGAGGTGACATATCTTAGCTAATGGAACTTGCGTATACCAGTAGAGGTCTTCTAGCTTCTGAGACTTTAGTAAAGGCTTAAGCTGCTGAGCAATCTGAAGTGTTCCATCAACGTCCTTGCAGCAATAGTACTCTAGGTCCTGTCCAATCTCATCTTTCCAGAAGGGCTTCTGAAGGAAGACTGAGGCTACAAATCCTAGATCATGCGGACAGTCCGGCATCAATAAGTGCTGAGCTAAGATGGTGTCGAACTCTTTGGCCTTTAGCTCTTTAATTCCCAACGCAGCACACAAGCGAGGCATATCAAAGCTGACCCCATTATGTGTGATGATCTCTTCCGCGTTCTCTATAATCCGCTTGATCTCAGCTATGTAAGGACCCTTGAAAGGAACACACATTGCGTGGTAGGGATGGTCAGATAGACCTACACAGATAATTTGTTGAGTCCAGCGATTAGTCTCAATGTCTATTGCCAGCTTAGTAGAACGGAACCCCGCAACATCCTCAAGAGTGGGCTTAGTGTTGTAGTACTCCGGGGGAAGCGTAGTGCCCTTCTTAAGGTCACTCACTACCGCCGGGATATAACCCTGCCCGTAAACCATGATGAAGCTTGGATGAAGGGTAGGAACTACTCGGACTTTTTGCTCTCCGAGTAAAGGTAGTGGAGAGCCTCTCCACTTAGTAATATCTCGTTTTCCAGTAAGCAGCTCTGTAGAATGCGCTCCAAGCGTGTCAATACGTTCCCAAGGTCTTGATCTAAGTATGGGCTCAAGGTGGTTCTTATAGCACTGGCTAACCGCCTTCTTAGCATCCTGTTCTGATATATACTTTCTAGCTGCTGAGTCCGTCGGGAAGATGTTGTTAGGTGGTCGGCATTGTATGCAATTGGTGATGGTAAGGGATTCACGGGTTACTCCTGCTTTTCGATAGAGGCTGTCTCCAAACTTTCCGGCAGCGCCTACTGCTGGCTCACATTGAATTCCCTCTTGTTCTCCGGGGGCTTCCCATACTGACAGCCGCAGGGAAGTACCTATCTTAACTGGAACGAAGGACTGGTCCGCGCCGACATGATGGATTTTCTTCCCGGCTTTTTCATAAACGGTGTCCACCAAAAGCATCGGACAATTTTTACATCCCTCTACTTCACTAACCTTCATGTGGTGTACGTTCCCCCATAAACCAATCGAAGCTTGTCACACACTCGGGACACAGCATAAAAGGATCACGTTCGTATTCTAATCTCAAGCTTTTCCAGTAACTTCTGTCCACTAATGATGTTTTCTGGCAACGATCACAGGTATAAAGTGTTTGTTCCATTTACTTAACCCTCAAATAAAACCAAGTCAAACTAAGCACCAAGAATCCTATCAAAGTAACCATAGTACGAAGCACATTCATTGTACGCAATGAAGCCTCCTAGTAACGAGCTATTCTTCCAATTTGATACAGCTTATCTCTGAGAGAATCCTTCTCTTCAACTAGATTTTCAACCATCTCTTGAAGAAGTTCTATCTTTTTATCTAGGGCTTCCACGTCACTATTTAGCATAACTATTTCGCCGTCCATGAGCCTCCTATAAAAAGAAAGGGGATAATCCTAAGACTATCCCCTTGGCTATCTACCTAACGAACTATGCAGCCGGGGACACTGTGAAGATTCCAAACTTCGGGTCCTCAGTCTTGTCCTCTCCGGTCTTCTTATCTTTGTACACATTCCCAGGAAGAACATCCGCTGTGATCCTAGCGTTACCATTCAAGGCAACTCGATTAAGATATGCGGCTGAGTCCTCTCCCGGCAAAGCATCCTGTCCCAGGGAAATCTCAAGCTTCTTAAGAGCCTGAGCACTCCATGACATTGGCTTACCAGCCTTGTTAAGAGCAGTAGGATCAGGGTACGAAACGAACATCGGACGCCCTGAGTTATCCCCCTCTGAAACATCGAAGCGAACATTGAGTTCGGTTATGGCGTTGTACGGATTCACGCGGTAAGCGGCACCGGGTTGAAGCGTGAAGACATACTTACCAACTGGAACTGGCGCGGGCTTCTCTAGCTTAGTATCTGCAAGTGTAACTGTTTCCCATCCCATGAACACCTCTCCATTTTGTTTGATTAGTTTGGTCCGTGAAGGACTTTGAAGCAGAATAAAATTAAGTCTTAGTTAAATCAGAGTACTTAGGTCTAGTATAGTCACCAGGGTGAAGAATCTGTGGGTCAGCTTTATAATCCGAGGGGGAACCCACAGGCCCAATCAGCGGGGGAAGAATCTGCCCAGGTTTTAGCGGAGGCGGTAAAATCGTATCAGTAGCATGGGGTACGGTTAAATCAAGAGGCTGCCCCTGGCGAGGGTCTAGAGGCTGAATATCCATCCAGGTTGAGCCGTGCGGTTCTACATTTCCTTTTGGTTGATTATTTGGCATAAGATTAGGGAGCTTCACCGTCACTAGTTAGGCTCCTATTGCACACGCTTTTACGGGCTCATTTCTGTCCCGATTACGGTGACTGGTATAACCTTCACCCTAAGTGGTCAGGTAGGTACAACTTCCTAGAAGAGGGAATCTCGGGGTCCGGACACGAACTAAAGTGGCACTCATTTCTGGGCGCGTCTAGTCTGTATAAACCCCGAGATAAATGGGAGAGGGTGTTCGTCGTCACAGCCATCCGGCTGCGCCACCCGCGAGGATGTGGTCAGCAGAGCCTCGACTTATTGACTACTAACCTTCTCTCCCAAACTTGTTACTTAATATTGAACATCATCTAGACTACGAGTTTGACATAAAACGTAAGAACTAGGCATCTTATTCTCTTGCTGCGTAGGCTGTTCTAATTTCTTGATGTGAATCCAAAGGGCTTCGAGTTCATATTTTGATTCTACTATTTCTTTGTCTAATTTATCTAGACGATCCACAATTAGAGTAAACTCTTTGAAAGGATAGTCGCTCATACCTTCACCACCTGGGGATGTTCTTCAAGGAACCTTGTATACGCAGCCTGCGCTTCTTTAAGAATCCAGGGGAATGTCCCTACACCTGTCTGTAAATCAAAGATTACTTCGGATGGCATGAATTTAAGACCTTTGTCTGAAACCGATAGCCTATTCTTGGCGAGTATTCCTCCAGCGTTTTCTGTGAGGAAATACCTTTCAGTATAGCGCGATTTAGCGTCTCGCGGGTCTCTGAGGACAGAGCGTGTCCTAAGGCATAGTACCAAATCAAACATTGCAGTGCTTCCGAGAAACATTTGTCCTGGCAGGTCTGGTCCGACAAGTGTCTCACCCCCATTATCCGCGTCAGGCTTATCTACCTTTAAGGCTGAAGTTACTATAATGTGCTGAGGCTGATCTATCAGACGTTGAATAAGCTTACGACTCAACTCCCCCATCGTTCCATAATCATCAATTTCGGGCACCCCAAGGGCACGCTTCTGAGACTCACCCTTAGCTCGGGGCATACTAAGTGCTTTATCCTTAACAAAGGTTTTATTGGCCCAGCTTAGTGAGTCAAGCCCCATAGCTCCATAGGGCTTCGCAATAACCCCTGTACAGAACTCTTCAAACTCATTGTAGTTGTTCAACTCACAGAAGTCAAAGCCTGCATAGGCAACCGATAGTAACCCTCTGCCATGTCCTGTCTCACATGAGCCTACAAGAAGCTTATGTTCAGGAGCATTAGCTGTAGCGAGGAAGGACGTTTTTCCTGCACCCGGAAATCCGTAGATCAAGATTTTGAGGCGCAGTTTTGAGGGTTCTACTAACTCCCTCGTATTCTGTAGCTTAAGTGGCATTCAAGTCCCTCTCAATAGTTTGGGAAGCCCAAATTAGCGGCCCAATGGTGCGGATAACCGAGCTTCCCGGTTGGTGTGACAGTATGGACGCGCCATCAGTGTCACCTCCAAAGTCAAAAATTAGTTAGTGCGTATTCTTTGAAGTACTCTTTTGCGGCTATATCGTAAGCCATAGCAGCTTCTTTCTCCGAAGCGAAAAGACCCAAGTGCGTATGTTGAATTACTGCCCGCCATTTACTTTCTCTCTTAGCCCATGATACACCCTTGTATCTTGAAGAAACTAAAGCAGATTGCTTCCGTCTATTCCCTTGGTTTTGGGACTGAGTAGCTATTCGCAGATTACTTTTCTGACAGTCTAATCCTTCACCATTTATGTGATCTACAAAGGGTGTGGAAGGCCCTAAATTTAGAATAAAGCGATGTAAGGTTTTTCTAGAACATCCACTGCCAGTCATAGCGTAGACCTTATCTGAGTGTCTAGTAACATTAACACACCACTTGAACTCAGATACGCGATCATAATCGTCATCATCTACTAAAGCCGTGTAACCCTTTGTAAGTTTAATTTCTCTCATTCATTCCTTTAGTAAGTTGCGATCCAAACACCCGAAAAGTAACGGAAATAAGTCCTTTGTTTTCGTTTTTTATTTTTCAAAATGTGTTACTTTTATGCCCTCAGGATCGCAACTTTGAGTAGTGTAGCACAAAGCGCAACGAAACAAAGTGCCCTGAAAGGGCCAAGTTCTGTTTACTCGATCCCGGCCAGTACATCAGCCGGGATTTTTTATTGTTGGTATACTTAGTTTTAGATGTAGTTGTTGAAAACAAAGGGGTTAGTCCACAGGTAAGGTGAGGTCGATAATATTCCAAGAGTCACTCTCAAGCCACCCAAAAGTATATCTTTCTGTAACTACTACCATCTCTAGCCAATAGACAGTTCCATTCCAGCTTAAAGGGAACAGGCAGAACTTGTTCCTTACTCTAATGTCACCTTCTCTGTCATACTTCCATCGCATATTTTATCTCCTTTCTAGTCGTTCGTCAAAAGCGCGGCTCACGCCGCATTGCCTCACATATAGGACCTTTGGGGTGGCTAGGATTCACAGCCGTCATAGTATAGTTCGTAATGATACTGGGAGCCATCTATGGGTTTCTCTCCATAGACACGTTCCCTGTATTCCTTGCTACGCCCACAGACGGGGCATTCGTGGATGTAGATTTTGTAGTAGTACTCTTTACTCATATTTATGCCTATCAGTTTCATCAGGTAACAAGCCCCAGAACCAGTAGCTAGCCAAGGGAGTTACAGCGAATCTGTGCCAGTTGTTTACGGTCTTTCTAGGGGTAGGTGTGATATGCCTATGGACTCCTAGAGTACGGTGCCTATCATAGTTCACAGTTAGCTTTACTCGGGTCTTATATGGGTTACAGGAGCAGCCTAAAGGAACTTGGATATTAAAGCCAGCGGGAGGATACCTTTGTTGGGGTACAGGTCTAGGCTGTTCATCTTGTTCTTTGTAATATAAGGTAACCCTGGCTGCTTTATCTAGTTCATCGTGGCAGCTAGGATACCAGCCTACTTTAAGCCAGCCTTCTTGTGTGAGGATATCCTTGGCGTGTTTCTCCTGGTCCGCTACTAGTGTGGTTAGTAAGAGGGGGACCTTAGGTAGCTTCAATGCACTATACTCTTTCTTGTACTCTTCGGTGTTTCGGGCGTACCACCCGTAAACACACGCTACATCCTGTTCCATCTGTTCAGCAAACATGACCTCTCCTAGTCTAGTTCAATCCAAACTCTTGCTCCCCAAGGTAAAGGTTTCGTAGGGGAGTATACAATTCGTCCTTTACCTTCAAACTCAATATGTTTAAAGTGCATAGGCTTACCATGCTTACCTCTAGACATACGCATTGGGGGCTTGTCTGTACCATTCTTTAGGTTACTAAGAATGACATTCTTACATACACTAATATACGTCTTACTCAAAGTATTCTCCTCGCTTACTTTAAGAGCCAGAAAATAACAGCTACTAACCAGGCACCTAGTGGAACAAATACCCCTAGGGCTCCTGTCATCCACAGAGGAAATCCTCCCCACCATTCATCTTCTGTATCAAAGCATGTTTCGATAAACCAATGCACTAGTTGAAACAAACTAAATACACCTACAACTCCTACTAGCCAAGCTTCTAGATACTTCATTTGTTTATATAGTCTCCTATTCTATGAAATAAATGATCCGCATGAAACCTATCCCCTAACTTAGAATGTGTGAACGTCCAGCCTAGCCACAGTATCAGCACTGACAACTCAACCCCAAACCCTGTCCAGAGGCCAATCCAAATTTGTGAGAAAATAAATTTCATATATTGCCACCCCAAAGGGTCCTAAGACTCTCCTCCAGCCGCATCCATTTCATCTTAACTGCTCCTTCACTTAGCTTTAAACCATCTCCTATATCTTTATAAGAGAATCCAGCTAGCTTTAACTTAATGAGTTTTTGATCCTCCTCTTTAAGTGTTGAAATTATAGTTTTAAGAAGGAGTCTATCCTCATACTTAGGTCTAATAGAACCTGTACCATCCTCTAGAAGAACCTGCTCTCTACGGCTAATCTTATGCCTGCGCATATCCATACAGGTGTGACAGGTTATACCATAGACCCAGTTCGAGAAGCTTCCTTTAGAGGGATCGTAGCTTCCTATGTCCTTTATGATTTCACATATAACTTCTCCTACGGCATCTCGTAACTCCTCCCAACGAGAACTAAATTCTGTAGCTATAGTAGCTTGTATAAAACGGAAGAGGGATTCTCCTAGTTGATTGTAGGTATCTATGCTGGGGGTATTCTTCCACTCTTTGTATGCCTCATTGAGTTTCATCTTCATAGTTTAGATCACTTAACCTTCTATAATCAGTAGTATCAAAGTTAAGAGGCTGCCCTTCATTTCTACCCTTGAGTGTACGCTCTTTCTGACTTACATAGTTTACTTCTTCAGAGAGACTCTCTAGATTACTGTCTATATTACCTAGAAAGTTCTCTTCAGATGCTACTACTTGATCCAAGTATCTTAGCTGTGCTTTAAGCGTAAGAGGCTTTTGTGCAAGTTGCAGGGAATCAAGGAAGGCTTTCCCTAGTAGCGGACTAACTGGCGGGTCTTTGCGAGGCATGTTGCTCCTTTGTTAGGTACGGGGTAGAACATAACTTGACTTCTGAGGACTGGTGAGGATTGTTACTCCAACACTGTAACCTTCACCTACTGTGCTGTACAAACGGTACATCTTGTTATTCACATCAAAGTCCACATAAACTGGGACATCATAGTAGTACTTATCAGATAGCTCATATCCGTAAGTCTCCGCTCGAAAGGTGTACCCTACGCGAGGGAAGATAGGATTGGGGCCGTGGGATTTCAACATGAATGTATGAGTCTTACCAAAGCTAGACTTCATAGTAGACTCAGGGATTGTGATTGCTGAGTTAGCTTTAACTGTATAGTATATTGCTGTAAATGGAAATGCTAGTGTAACTGCAAGTAGTGCAAGTAGTACTTTTTTCATTTATTCTCCTTTACTTCTGAATGCCGTGCTCTCCATTCCTCTTAGCTGGAATACTCCACTCCACTTGCTCCATCAATGACCCTGTATCGCACCTAGTGCACACAGGTGGGTCATTCTTAATGGAACCAAAGACAATGCGCTCTATCTTGTTCAAACAATGCGGGCATTGAAATTCAAAGATTGCCATTTAGCTCTCCATCTTATCATAGAATGCACAGCACCCATCACACCCATGAATCCACACGTATTTGTCTTTACACAGTTTAGGCTTTACATGCCCTACTGTATGTCCTATTCCATGCTCACACATTCGTTCAAGCCTACCATCTTCTCGAACTAAGTCATATGTAACTGCGGACTCATCTGAGTAGTTCTTCTTAATTGTGGGCATTTCGCTTTCCTTTCGCCGGAAATTTTCCGGTCCTTTATGAAGTGCATTCCGGTGGCCAAACGCGCAGAAATTTTTCGCCGCGCCTTCAACTCTTTATCTTGAGACACCTATCCTCTGTAAGTTCTATTTCTCCTAGAACCAACATAGATAGAATACAAGCCTGTATAGGCTTAATACCATCTCTAGGTGTGTTGTAATTGGGTACTCCAGTCTCCTCTAGAAGGTCTATAATGTATAGTATCTTCTTTGGCCCAGAGTTAAGAATATCTAATATTTTATCTCCCAAGGTTATTGAATAATATCCACATCCCCAAGCTTAAGATAAGGTGTCTTAGCCTGGAACTTTTGCTGTCTAATTTCCTCCGACCATCCGTAAGTATGGGGAAGGTAGAAGGAACAATCCCATCCATTGATAGAGCAAGCTTGACGGTTAGCAGGCCATAACCCCTTGCCAAATATAGACTTATAGCGTTCTATCTCGTCGGCTATGAACACGATATCCCTTACGGCAATATCAATTTGCTCTTGAGTGCGCTCAAGTCTCTGTCGATCAGGGAAGATAGGGCCTTCCTGAAGCTTATCACTAGGTCTTTTAAGAATGTTGACATAGAAGTTTCCAATCTCCTCACCTGGATATATCCTAGACGCAGCCCATAGGTAAAGAGATGCTTGGTCTGTAGCTGCCCACTTCTTAGGGTGATTGCTATTTGAGCGTCGCTTCTCTGACTTGTGATCCATGATACTTAGCTTGGGATGGTACATAACATAACCTGTCTCACGAAACACAACGTCGATTTTACCTGTGTAGATGTGACGACGAGGTTTCCAAGAGTGAATACAGCTTTTACAGCTATAGGTATCCACATCTTGTACCATAAAGAGTCGATCTTCTCTTGTATCTTTACTGTAACATCTAGGACATAGCTCCGGTAACTGAACCTTAAACGTCCTCTCCACATCTACAATCTCAAACTCCTCCACAGGATACTTTGCCTTATACGCAGACATAATAATATCGGCTTCGTTTTCTAGGGCGTCATTAGGACTCGGAGGATACAGAGCAACTTTATTCAGCCCTGGTCGTCCGTTTTGATAGTGCTCCTCTAAAAGTTCGTGAATTCTACTCCCTAAACCCAAAGGAGTAACCTCATTTATCTGAGACTTAGGCTCAAGACCAGTACCCTCGGCTATCCTATTCTCAAAGTAGAGTAGAGGACATGTACGAAATTCGTTGGCTGCGCTGTTATCTATAAGCACTAGTTGTACCCGTCCATTCCATGCTCTTTCCACTCTTTCTGAGTAGTCTTAAAGTACTCAAACTCCTTAGTAGAAGTGTACTCCTCGGGCTTCCATCCGTTTACATAGTAACTAGCTAGTTTCCCAGTATCTAGATGACGAAAGTTATACATATTCAGCCACCTCTTTTGAAGAGAAGTTATTTCTACTGGCAGCCTCATCAAGGTGAAATACCTATGAAACAGACTCTTACGAAAGGGAAGTTCCCCTATCTTAAGGCCGCATCCACTACCGGCCATGTGCTGTTCGAGGATTGCCCACTTACCTGAACTGTTGTATTTCCATCTTCTTCTATCTATTTTCTCAGGTAAAGGATTCTCTTTAGTAGCCCGCATCCAGTATAATGTTAGCGGTCTAATCTCCCCAGCATGTGAAGGCCACCAGTTGTTCATTACACTGACTGCTTTGAATCCTGACTCTTTGAATGTCCTATCAGATGTTCCCGCTACAGGAGATTTAAGCTGGAAAGCAAATTCTGTTTGGCAGTAGGAGGGGCTTATGCCAGCCAGTTCATGTCCATACATCACCTCAGTCAAATCAGGAAACTGTATCACCATTCTAGAATGCCTCCTTTAGAAGTTTCCGGTATAAGGACCGACTCTTCCTTGTGCGTCGAGGTTCCCGCACTAAGAGTAAGGCGAAATCTGGTGGCAAACTCTCTGCTACTTTGAGTAGCTTCTCCTGTTTGGACAAGCCAAAATATCTTTCAAGATATCTCTTAAACGCGCTTGCAGGTAGCTGAGGGTTACATCTAGCTATTAACTGACGTATCGCTTCGGGACCACGAGTGTAGTCTCTTCCCTGATATGTTAGAGCTATCCTAACCCGAGTGCTCATACGGGGCCTTTTTGGACTATGAGTTGTCGCATTAGCTTTTCAAATCTTTCAGCTACTTTGATCTCCCCTGCGCGACAGCCCCACATATAATTAGTTTTGCATCTGTTACGCTCATGTATGGAAGTCCAATACGTATGAGCCTCATATTGAGATAGCAAAGCCTCATCTGGTTTAATCTTAAAATCTTCGTAACTCATTGAGCCTCCGCCCATTTGGATATACAATTAGCTAGACGAATACCAGAGACCCTAATCATTGAACTAATATCTGGCATCGAATTGGTCTCTAAGACATAGTAGTTCCCGTCATTTCCTTCAAGCATATCTACAGCCCCAAAGTCTAAGTTAATAGCCTCTGTAGCTTTAGTGGCGGCACCTGTGAGCTTCTTATCTTGCAGCAAATCATCCCTTAACTCAGAGCGACATTCAAGGTTCTTAAAGTTCTCAATACCTGGATTCTTATAGTGCTTCTCATACACAGCGAGGGTCTTACCTTGGAAAGTCCAAGCTCGAAGTTCCCGCCGATGAGCCACATACAAAGTATAGAAATCCTTTACGTTATTCTTTTCGACTGCCTCCCATGTAGGGAATACCTGTATGTCTTTTCCCTTTGCATGAGAAACATTCCGCCCAAACCAAGGACCAAAGGCATAGAAGTGAAAGTTGTTGCAATCCTTAACCTCGTCCCCCCGAATAGTAACAGGAGTGAGAACACGATTCTTTTTGAACTGCTCTAAAGCTCCTAACTTATTGAAACTGTTAACCTTACCATTCAACGCTGGAACAGCCTTAACAAGAGGATCACGATTCCCACAGCCCCAACAGAGCACAGCATCGTAGTCCTTGGTCTTGTTTCGGATGATCTTATGTCCCTTAGCTTCCAGGTGTGCTCTCACTATTACAGCACCAGTTTCTAGCTCTGGTTTTCCATCAGGTAAACGTAGATAGATTGACTTCATTTCCCTTTCATCCACAAACTGAGTGTGGCTCCTTCCTTAGATTCCCACTCGTGTCCTTCTCTTTGAAATCCTAAGTTTCTAAAAGTACGCATCATTGCAGGGTTAGAAGTAGTGGCAAATACTCTATCATCAAAGTCTAAGAGTCTTCGCACAATCTCATTAGAAAACCCTCTTCCTCTTGCCGCAGGCGCTACCGCTATATATCCTATTTCCCTCTTGTGGGGGGATAAAGGCCACCCACTTCGCTCTGCGATCTTTGCATTGTACTCAGGATATCTAGCTTTAAGTACACCCATCCCCACAAGGCTTAGCTCATCTTCTAAAGTAGCTACTACAAGAGCAGTTTCAAGACGTTGTTTAGCTGTCTTAAAGTACTGAATAGCCCCTCCTTCTCGAAGGAAGTCAATATACTTTTTAATTTGGGCAAAAGTTAACGTATCCCCGGCTTGGATTGACATTCTCATCAGTGTACCCTCACACCAATTCCATGAATCAAAGGTTTGTCATCTTCTAGAGGACTCCATAGGGGCTTCCCGCACCCACCCTCTTCTTTATTACAAGTATACTGGCTATAGATACCCCCATTTGGAATCCACCATTCTTTCTTGCAGTCATAGCACCAAGCGGGTTTCTTTGGTCCATTACCTTTAATAACTCCCATCTTACTCTTCTTGTCATCCCACTTCTTCTGCCGAGTCTCGTACTCTTCATACGTCTTGCGCCAGGGTTCTGTGTAACCCCCAACGCAAATCTTACACTCTGTATGACTCTCTAAGCCCTTAGGCCCAATAATCCAGCCTGTGTTATCCACCATGTTAGAGAAATCTACATCTGGTCTTTGTGCCTGAAACCACATCCCCATACGCTCAATATATGGTCTACATGCCTTATGTAGTGTGGCCTTCTCACTAGAGAAGAAGAAGAAGTTCTCATTGCTCGCCAATGTAAGGGGATTCCCGCTACGAATCAACGCTAGTTTATCGGGATACTCAGGATGCACAACAGCTATTGCACCGCTCCCAGTACCCTTCCCAAGCATTGTAATAGCCTTCTCTGTTAATCCCCACTTGTCAAAGATAGCCCTAGCTATGTCAGTATCCGGCTCTGACTTCCTTTCTAGCTTAAGGGTGCCAAATAACTCTGAACTATTTCGTATCACCCCATTGTGAATAACCGCCGATAGACCAGCATGAATAGGATGATTGTTATTATTATCCCGTGGATTACCTATAGAAGCCCCACGAGCGTGAACCAGAACACTCCTACTCTCGGGATGAAGATGTGCTTTAATGAAATCCTCATACTCCTGAGAAGTGACTAGCTTCCATCCGGGGATGTCCTTCTTTAGAACATTCAGTTTGCCGTCACTCTGTTGAATAACTAATCCACTGGCATCATTACCACGGTGCTCGTTATCAACAAGTAACATTCCTACTTGTTCTTCTTTGATGGGTTTATCTCCCCATCTTACCACTCCACCGATTCCACACATCTACTCTATTCCTCCTTCGTCAAAGTCGTTAAATACTCTAGGTGCTCGCTGCCTTCGTATCATTTGTCTGTCGTACACTTCTTGAAGAGCAGCCACTTGCTGAACATAACTATTTTGGGCAGTCTTAGGAGGAGCTACTACTTTCTTCTTCCCCTCTACCTTAGCTATTACTTTTCCTTGCATGATATTTGGTGCCATTGTTGCGGGCTTCAAGTTATCCCATTTTGACCAGTCTGTTTGACTAAAATTCTCTGCCTTACACACAGGGAATAACTCAGTGTTACTAAGCACATCATGCAGGAGCTTGCACTGAGTCAAGGAATCCTTGAAGTTCTTGGGAACCCCTATGGATATAGCAGGAGCCGTTAAAGAGGAGGTATAGCGAATATCTGATATACCTGCAATTAGTGCCTCTTTTATCTCTTTAATAGGCAAAGGGATTCCTGAGTTTATTGTGAACCTATCACTTACACTCACATTTACTGTAACCCCTTTAGAAATCAAATTCATTCCCACATCCGGCAGGTGCCCCAGAGTATGCGGCTGCATGTTAACCAACTGAAATCCCTTTGGTAAGAAATACGGCTCCCACGTAGGCTTAGGCCATCGGCAAGGAATATCTAATCCATCCATGAAATGTCTAAATAGCTCTCTACAAGTAGACTCTTCCCCTTTAATCATACTTGGAAAGAAACGAGTACACTTCTCTGGGTCAGGTAGACCAGATGAAACCCCCCACTTTCCCTTAAAGTCCTCTTTACTCTCCCTTGGTATCCCAAACTTACGAAGAGCACTTAACACAATTGCTGCATCGTCGTCTTTATCTTCGTAAAGTTTAAGCAACTCTATGAACCATTCAGCAGCTTTAGGTTGCATGGAAGACTGCCCGTGATACACCATAAGTTTGTTAACCACAAGTGTAAAGTATGTCAACCAAGGACTCGACAGAGGGGTAGAGGGAGTTCTGTACTCATATCCGTGATTGGTAACTCTTATATCCCCAGCTTTCCCGTAATGCCCAGGAGTACGTTGTCGCTCAAGGAAAGAATGCCTGTCAAAAACACCCTCATGTAACAATCGTTTCGTAGTGCTATCTAGAATATTTGTGTCTAGTTCCCTAAGCTGAGGCCGTCTACGCCCGAAGTGTATATGGCCTCCACAACCATCTTTACCGTTAAAGGCAGTAGCTTGCCAGTTAAGGGCTAATACTGCTCCATTTCCTACAGTGCCCATCCACCGCAAAGAATCCGCTATACTCGCCACTACCTCAAGAGCAAACCTAGAAGGATAAGCTCGTATCTCAGCCTGCCTCCCAGACATATCACAGCCGAAGCCTGTTAAGGTAGTTAATCCCAGGTTCTCCGCGTAGATATAAGAACCATCCTTACCTTGAAAAGTGAACTCTGGGTCTGCCCCAAGCTTAAAGCGGTTAACCAACCTTGGTGTTCGTGGATAAGATGTGATTCCCATTTTATCCCTCTCCCACAAGCTGTAGGGCTTCATGCAGTGCCTTCGGACACGTATCGACCTCGCACCAGGCTTGCTCACACGCGCTAGAACAAATTGGTACTCCCCACTTCGTATGACTTGTCTTCGCGTTACAAATAACACACACTCTATCCCGTAATAGGAGCTTATAGGCAGCGCACAGCCTCTTAGCACACCCCCCACGAGCAAAGTGAAGCTGCCTAGAGGAGCTATCTCCACTCCCTATGCTTCCACACCCTCGACACTCTGCTACAAGAGAAGCCCGTGTAAGTTCCCCAGTACAGGCCATTGCCCAGAACCTATATTCCCATTTCTCAAACACGCCCTTGCATTCGAGGGGTTCGTAGAGATTAGAACTGCCATAGGAGAGTATGCTCTTTATAACATATGGCACAATCAACACAGGTTTCTTAGCTGTCCTACGTCCTGCCGACATACAGCGATTGGTTATGATCCAGCGTGGTAGGGTTAATTCAGCCATCTAGACATTCCTGCCAATAATTGTTGATTGATTAAGTGTAAGAATGTGAGAATAATTAGGATAACCATACTCATTATCTTCTTTATTAATATGCTCACAGGCAATGTTTTCAGCTCCTCCGGGTGTACTAGATTCACCGGAAAAGTCACAATCTTTACACTTAATCAGCCATAGCTGATCTCTACCTATTTCGTGGTAACTCATACATCCTCCAAATAAAGTTAGGGGCCTACGCTCTCAATAAGCCATAGGCCATTCCCAATCACCGCCCTACTTTTCTTCTCAGGTCACATACGTCTATGTGATGCAGGGTTTGGCTAGTTTGGCCCCTCGAAAGGAGACACTCCCTTTTGACCTTAGCTCCTTGCGGAGCGACTACTTATCTCTACCTTTAAAGGCGCTCCTCATTGGCTTGAGTGCGCGGGGTAGGGATAATCTGAATGGCACCAGCTTGGCTTATTTCTGTTTTGATGGCCACGCCCGCTCAGTGCCAAACTCAATACTAGGACCTTCGGGTGGATTAGACCCACTTAAACTTTGAAGTAATTCCTTGGAAAGAAGTAACGTGTGCTGATATACCTTCTTCATCCAAGCCTATAATCGTGAAAATTAGATCAGGTCCATATTCCGATCCAGCATATTCCTGAGCTACCTTCGCAGTCTTAAAGGGACCGTGTAGTATAGGGTCTTGGTCACCATGTTCATCTCGTGCAATCAAATAGTACAAATCTTTCATTGTCTCTCCTCTTCAATTTTAAATTCAAGTCCTTGCTTCTTACCCTTCTGTTCCAAATCCTTCGTAAGGTAAACAACTAGATTACCCGACTTAGCATTCCTAAACGCCGGACTTGCAACCCACTTCCTGTCCAAGCACTTAATCCAAGCTTCCTGCTTCCAGAGCATCTTTGAGTATGCTGGAACTACTTGGGTCATAAACACGCTACCAAACCCTGCCTTGAATGCAGCCTCCTCAATAAGCTCTAGGACATAGTTGAAACTCTCAAATGACCAGGGATCAACCCTCACATACGACACTGTGAGCACAGCACAGCACCCTGGACACTGTTGAAGGTCAAAGTTCGCCCCCAGTTCCTTACTGTCTATGGCACAGTGGATTGAATTCCACTCGTTACCCCCGTGTAGTTCCTTGGGTACACTCCTAAAGTGGAATCCCTTCTCATTTAAGATATCCTTCAATGTCTCAAGGATTAGATTTGGGTGTCCTACTAGTGATCGTTCTGGCATTATCGGTATCCATTCTGTCTAAGACAGACATTAGCTGTTGAGAAGAATGCAATTGTGGCCCATATTGCAGCTAGATAGTTTCCTACTATTAAGCTAAAGATAATTCCAAAGACACAAGCTACTAGTGTTACAAATGATAGGTATTTCATCAAAACCTCCCTCCTTCAATAGGATTCGCGTAGTCAAATCCTGGATAACTGTACTCGTACACCCAAGCATTTGTATATTGATATTCAGGAGCCTCTGACACTGGATCAGTAACTCGCACCTGCACAACCTTCCTCGTATAGCAAAAACCATTCTGCTCGATCTGATCCAGCCAGTCCCACAGGGTATCTGGGATGTCCCAAAGCTCACCGTGTGCCACCCGTTCTGTGTCCTCATCTAGCACTAGTCCTACACCATGAAACTCTCTACCCTCATTAGGATGGCTTTCATGGTTCCAGTTCTTCCCGATACCGTACAGGATAGCACCAGGGATGTGACATTCCCCTATAAACTTTGCACCATACTCAGAGAGGTCTAACTCATATCCTTTCTTAAGTATTCCATAAACCATGAGTAACTTAGGATTCACTTCAATCTCCTTCCAAGGAATATACTGATTCATAGTCATAATCTTTTTCTCTCTTGTTGCTCCACAACACCTTGGTCAGGTTCATACTTGTCTTTCTTCATGTATAAGAACCAGATAGGGTCACGCGCTTTTACTGTCTGCCATGTCTCTAAGTCCCAAATTTCCTCTGTATCTACCATAATCTTAACTAGCCGCCGCATCGCAGGGTTGTTTCCAATCCCGACTGACCCTCTAATCATCCACTAGAACGTCTCAGCGTGTCTTAGTAATCAAATGCGAAAAGGTTTCCCCTCCCTCAGCCCGTAAAGGGCCGCTGCTATTCTATTACCATCGAGATGCGTTACATCCTGTTACGACGGCTAGTTAAGACTACGCTTTACCTTCCAGTAAAGATTTACCACACTCGAAGCGCGTGCACACAGCACCAAGAAACTTTTCTGCTTTATCTCGTAGGGCTATCACCCCCGGCCTACCGCACCTGCATGATATCTCAGTGTTCACATGCCCCAAGCCTGCACAATACGTACAGGGTCCATTAGCAATCCTGGCGTGGACATTATTTGGCTGCCTACCTCTACACATGGGACACTGACGTATCACAGACTTTCCCACCTAGCCCAAGGCTGTCCACCATTCTCTATCCACTCCTCACCAAAGTGCCAGTTCTTCTTAAAGTCATCAGGATTAGGTACAACAGATTCCAATCCCTGATTACAAACATCAAAAGCTTTCTTAATTGATTCAGGTTGCTGATATACCTGCTTCAGTATCCACGTAAACATTGGAGCATTCCGTGCAAGAATCTTCCTTGCTCTATCGTGGTCACAGTTGTTAATCACATCAATCGTCTCGGCCTCATTACCTGCCCATAGTTTACCGTATCTAGAACCCGCAAGCCTCACGCACATACGACCGATATCCCAGGTTAGCTGTAGGATACTTGGGGAAGCCAGCCAAAAGTTAGACAGTACACGATACTCAACACCATACCCACCAATATTACCAATGCCCTCACCTTTATACTTTGGCTTCCTGTATTCCCCAGCCAACCCGTAATACTTTCGTCGAATGGGATTATCCATGTGCTGAGCAACTCCTACAGACCACACACCAAGAACAGAATCCAGAGTCTTAACTATCTTCTCATAGTTAGGTCGGTTAGGAGTCCAAGTTCCGAAGTGCATGTGCCCGCCAGCAAACCTATACGCTAACTTACGGGGGTTAATAACCGCTTCCCCTTTCATTTTGTACGCATTCCAGCTAGGTTGGCACCCAAGTTCTACATGCAAAGGATGTGCTGCTTCTAAAGTATCCTTCGGAATCCTCACCACATTTGTAAGAGACAACCTAGCTTGGGGGTCTTTAGCTTTAGCTAGTTTCTCTAGCTTCTTTAAGTTCTCCCTGGTATAAAGCACAAGATTATTCTGACAGTGTGACCCCTCATGGTTGTACTTCCACTCTGCTTGGAAGCCGTCCCAATAAAGCATATGGTTATCACCCTTGGCGGGCAAGAATTCATAAGCAGGAATTAGCTTATTACCTGAGAATATGAACATCTCAGGGTCAGCCCCGAGCGTGAGAACTCTTTTCTTACTTATAAGTCCGTCTATCATACTTCTCCTTTCAACCTCT
>WNFR01002321.1_pt1 | contig 19818 bp, 10 predicted proteins | sample 5400221 | NCBI WGS metagenome assembly WNFR01 (sample SAMN13153357, study PRJNA577476) | soil metagenome | isolation source: 40 cm soil under Madrone tree | place: USA:California | collected 2016-06-14 | reverse complement strand
TCGAGGGCTTCGGATCTCTGGCGTTCATGAAGATCACAAAGCGTGTGTCTGGGGTAAAGAGAGACATCTGACCTTTCGCGTCGCGCCGGTCAGCGCAATGCGCGTAAGCTTCAACGAGTTCCCGGATCGCGAGGCGGTCAGCGGCTTCGCTCGGAGAGATTTGGGAGTGTTCGCTCATGGGTGTTCTCCTTGTTTGTTGCTCTTGACTGACCGAGCGGCTACTCGAGAATGGCTCGTAGTGCGTCGTGATTGTTTGCATTGCACCCTCCCGGACTTCAGAGTCAAAACAAGTGGCGTCGCGTGCGATCCGATCGTTAACGTAACGATGCAAGTGCAATTCCAGTGACAGATACGCTAAATCGCTGCATATTGAACGCTTGCTGCCGAATGAGACGTGCTGGAGCGTGATGCGGCGTGGTCAGTGTCAATTTTTTGACACCTCACGCAGATCAATACTTTCCCGAAATCGGCCGGAGTCTTCGTACGACGGCGAACCGGCGATTCGATTGCTCCAAGCTGGATGGCAATTGCGGTGCAACTTCCAGAGGTCTAGACGGCTGCTAGAGCTTGAAGACGGAAGAGCTACGGGATAAGTTGTTCTGGGCTGACTCACAGAAGTAGCGCAAGGTTCTCGCAATGGCAAAAGAGGATGTGCAAAAAACGCTGGTGGAGCTGTCTCGAGAACTGCAGGAGAGCAAAGCCAGACTTGAAGAGGCGCAACGCGTCGCCCATGTCGGCCACTGGGAATGGGATCTCGCGACGGATGTCATTGTCTGGTCGGATGAAACCTACCGCATTTTTGGATTAAGTGCGCAGGAACGTCCCATGGATTTGGCGACGGTCCGTTCGATGGTCCACCCTGATGATCGCGAGCCTCTCTATCGGGGAGTTGACCAAGACCTCGTTGCTGGAGAACGCCCCAGCGGGGAATTTCGGATCGTTCGGCCAAGCGGCGAAGTGCGGACAGTTTCAAGCCTGACGTCCGAGCGTTGGAGTTCCTTGCCGGGCGACACAAAAAGAGACGCATCCGGACGACCTTATAAATTGTTCGGCACCATTCAGGACATTACTGACCGTAAGCGTACAGAGGAGGCCTTTCAGGAAATTTCACGCAAGCTACAAGAAAGCAACGCCAGGCTTGAAGAAGCTCAACGCATCGCCAATGTTGGTCATTATTCTTGGAACCTTATCGAGAATCGGGTGACTTGGTCTGAAGAAGTCTACCGTATTTATGGATTGGATCCGCGGCAGGGCGCCATTGATCTTGCGAAGGTCGGCGAAATGATTCACCCGGAAGATCGCGAGCTTGTCTTCGCCGCAGCTGAGAAGGCGCTTCAGAGCGGGACCCCTGCCGACATTGAACATCGTCTTGTTCGTCCCAACGGCGAAATTCGGACCATTCACAGTGTAGGCACGGTAAAACGTGATGCCTCCGGCCGAGCGTATGAAATGTTTGGCACGGCCCAAGACATCACGGACCGCAAGCGCTCGGAAGAAGCACTAAAGCAAAACCAGTTTTATCTCAGTGAAGGACAGCGCCTCGCGCATATGGGGAGTTGGGCATTCAACGATGCTGGTCACTATTGGTCTGATGAGTTGTTCAAAATCTACGGCCTGGATCCGCAGAATGGCGCACCGACGGTTGAGCAGTATCTTGCCCTTATCCATCCGCAAGACCGAGCCTCCATGGCTGAAACCATCAAACGCATGCAAGAGGAGCACCGTGGCTTTGATCAAATAGAGCGGATCATCCGACGCGACGGGCAGGTGCGCTACATCCGCGCCGTGGCAGTTCCCGTTATGGAACAAGGGCTTTTCAAAGGGTTTATCGGTACCACAATGGATGTGACCGAGCAGGAGCTGCTCACACAGGAGTTGCGCAGGGAGCAAGCCTATCTTGCGGAAGCCCAAAGTCTCACCCACATCGGCAGTTGGGCGACTAACTTCTATACAAAACAAATGTTTCATTTGTCAGACGAAACCTTCCGCCTTCACGGCTTCGATCCCAGGAATGGTCCTATTCCACTTGAGCGCTTTTTCGAAACCATACATCCGGAAGATCGGGCGGGTGTGACCGCGACTCTTGAGCAAGCGATCCACACAAGAACGGATTACGACATCCGTGAGTTCCGGGTTTGTCATCCCGACGGCACCCTGCGATTTCTGCGCACCATTGGACATCACAACGCTTCTAGCGAAATGGGGTACTACGTCGGTATCACAATGGACATAACCGAACGAAAGCAGGCAGAGCAGGAACGCGAAAAGCTGCGGCAGTTAGAGGCAAATCTCGGACACATCAATCGGGTCAATATGATGGGAGAACTAGCCGCTGCGCTGGCGCACGAAATCAGACAGCCGATAGCCGCTTCCATCACCAGTGCGAATGCGTGTCTGCGATGGCTAGCCCGCGATCCACCGGATCTTGAAAGGGCGCGTGCGGCAGCCGCCAGAATCGAACTGGACGGAAATCGCGCTGCCGATGTGATCAATCGTTTGCGCTCCTTCTACATGAAAGGCGTTCCCCCTGAACGCGAGATGGTTGACATCAAAGAGATCGTGCGAGAAATGACCGCTCTCCTCAGGAAAGAAGCGGTCCGACACTCCATAAAAATCTATTCCGAACTGGGCGAAGATATGCCTAACGTTCTGGCGGACAGGGTGCAGCTTCAGCAGGTGTTCATGAACCTGATGCTTAACGCAATTGAAGCGATGAAAGGCACGGGAGGGAAGCTGACGATCAGTTCTCGCTCAACTCCGCAGGGTCATGTCACGGTCTCCATCGGAGACACGGGCGTCGGCTTGTCGGTGGAAAATACGGAGCGGATCTTTGATGCCTTTCATACTACGAAACCACAGGGTACGGGGATGGGGTTAGCGATTACGCGGTCCATCGTCGACGCTCACGGCGGCCGAGTGTGGGCGACTGTCAATCAGGAAGTCGGCGCAACATTTCATTTCACTCTTCCGGCCAAAACCGAGGTGGAGACATGAAATCTGTAGCCGCTCCAACGGTCTTCATCATCGATGATGACCACGGTATGCGTCAGGCGATCCACGACCTCGTCGAATCAGTTGGCCTTCGCGCGGAGTCATTTGCGACTGGTGAGGAGTTTCTCGCCACGAAACACGCTCATCGTCCGAGCTGCTTGGTTCTCGACGTAAGACTGCCTCGGATGAGCGGACTCGATTTTCAGCGCCGATTGGCTGAGAGCGGCATGCAAATCCCCATCATCTTCGTCACGGCGCACGGCGACATTCCTATGTCTGTGAAGGCACTGAAATCGGGTGCCGTAGAATTCCTAACAAAACCTTTCCGGGACCAGGATTTGTTGGACGCAATTCAGCAGGCGCTCGAGCGAGACGGCATCACGCTAAAAGAACAGGCCGAGGTTCACGATCTGCAGGAGCGATATCGCGCACTAACTGCGCGAGAGCGAGAGGTCATGACTTTGGTAGTTTCTGGAATGCTCAACAAACAGACTGCCTCTGAAATTGGGGTCAGCGAAGCCACAGTAAAAATCCATCGAGGCAACGTCATGCACAAAATGCAGGCAGCATCGGTCGTTGATTTAGTGCGTATGGCCGACAAGCTGAAAAGCTCGCCGCGTAAATAAGTCCGCTCCATCCAGAAATCATCCAGTTATTCCTCCGCCTTCGCTGTCTATTTGACTACCACCAAAGTTGTAGTGCGCGCGACTAAGAGCTAATTGTTCCTTCATTGCGAATACGGTTAGGCTTCGAGCATGAGCAGCGAGCAAAGCTCAGGGCTGATAGCCATCGTCGACGACGACATATCAGTTCAGAGCGCCCTACAAGATTTGATCGAGTCGGACGGGCTATCCACGGTCTGCTTCGGCTCCGCTGAGGAATTCCTGGCTTCGGGCGCCGAACATAAGGCCGGATGCCTGATCGCAGATATTCGGATGCCGGGTATGTCCGGCATCGAACTGCAAGTAAAGCTCAAGGCGAACCGATGCCGCATACCGGTCGTTTTCATCACAGCCCATGGTGACGCAAGGATGCGGATCCAGGCGATGCGTGACGGGGCCGTGGAGTTTTTGACGAAGCCATTCGACAACGCAGTCTTGCTCGAAACGGTTCATGCCGCCGTCGAGGACTACTCGAAGACGCTGAGGCTCGGGAAATCAAATCAATGATAGTGGCAGACCAAGAACGTCGGGTCCGCAGATTCGAGCAAATCATCGGCAACAGTCCGACCCTGAGAGCCGTTCTGAAACAAGCCGAACGGGTTGCGGCGATGGACACAACTGTTCTGATCCAAGGAGAAACCGGCACTGGCAAGGAACTCATCGCTCACGCGATTCACAATGCGAGTCCCCGTAGCGGCCAACCGTTGGTCAAGCTGAACTGTGCGGCGATTCCCTTCGACTTGCTCGAAAGTGAGCTCTTTGGCCATGAGCGGGGTGCTTTTACCGGCGCAATCGCACAGAGAGTTGGCCGCTTCGAAATGGCTGACAAAGGGACTCTCTTTCTTGATGAAGTCGGCGACATGCCACTCGCCTTGCAGCCGAAGCTCCTCCGTGTTCTGCAGGAACAGGAATTCGAACGGCTTGGAAGTGGTCGGACCCATCGCGTAAACGTACGCCTCATCGCCGCTACGCACCGGGACCTCGAGCGAATGATGAACTGTAAGGAACTTCGCAGCGACTTGTACTATCGGCTGAATGTTTTCCCGATCGCCCTGCCGCCTCTGCGGGATCGTCGCGAAGACATAGCTCCCCTGGTGGAACATTACGTTGAACTTTTTTGTTATCGAACGGGGAAGTCGATTCACACTATTCCTCAGGAATTCGTGGACGCCTGCAAATCGTATTCGTGGCCGGGAAATATTCGAGAACTTCAGAACGTGATCGAAAGGGCCGTAATACTTTCGAATGAAGGGTCGCTTCCGAATCTTCTGCGACCATCGCGTTCTCCCTGCGTTACCGCATTCCCTCCGATCACTACGCTAAAGGAATCCGAACGAATTCTGATCCTGGGAGCACTGGAAGCTACCGGCTGGTTAGTCGGTGGCCCCTATGGTGCAGCTGCGCGCCTGGGAATGAAGCGGACTACCTTAATCGCACGGATGAAAAAACATGCGATCTCTAGGCCGGCAGAGGGCAGCAACTTCGACCAGGCTCTCCCGAGTGACCATCGACCGGCCGAGCGCCGTTAGGTGTTGCTCGCTCTATAGCGCGCGAAACTAACGTGGAACTCAAGAACTCAATGGAGAGACTTGGTGACCTCAAGGCAGAAGCAATGGCTTGATCAAGTCGGAAGCGTTCTCGAATTTCGTAGACGCGACTGGACATCTCAAGGACGTGGCAACTGTGGTGGACCAGTGGCTTGAGCCGCTGAATCGCAGACACTGCAACCTGATTCTCAATGCTCCCCCGAATCGTGAAGGACGCCTTGCCCCGAACGTCTTGGACCGGCTGAAAGAGATCGGCAACGCGTGGAAGCATCCCGGCCCCATGGCAAAACTCCGCGAGCACGTTGTGATCACAACGCGGAACCTGGCGACGGGCAAGCCCATTCATGCCAGTTCCTACCCTGATACCGTGGGACCGGACGAAGCGAACGATGAAGACTTTCGGTCAAGCTGGTACTTGGATGAGGGGCAAACCTCGGGATGGTTAGAGGTGGATTTAGGAAAGCGGGAGACCTTCAACGTTGTCTCGCTTGCGGAGCCCGTGGGCAGATGGGATGACTACACGCAGAGCCGCATCCGGAGCTATCGTTTCGAGCACTGGAACGGCGAGAGATGGATCACTCTGAAAGCCGGTGAGACACCGGCACCCACGACAATTCAACGCATTCCACGCGTCTCATCGCAGAGGGTCCGGCTATTGTTGGAGAGCAGCAGGGAGATGCCCCATATTGCCGAAATCGGCGTGTATAACGAACTCGACTAGATGGAGATCGCTCGTAAAGTAGATCCGTTCTTGGCCTGGCAAAGTTTGTCTCAGCATAGAGAAAACGCTCTTACCGTACAGATACTGACGTTATCACGTCCAAAGCCGCTTCCGTTTGCCTCATCGCCGCCAAGACGGCCGGATCAAAAGCTTTGATGTACCGTTACTCTTGTCATGTGTGGTTTCGCGTGCCTTAAGATGCGCTGAAAACTGAAGCTTTCTGAAACCCTGTGGACACGCATTAGTCTGGGAACTTCTTTCCACTCTCCGGGAATAATAAATCAAGTTGCCACTTCGTGTTAATCTAGCGAGCGTCTCACAGGCGAGTATCCACGTGCCTTTTGCCGTGAAGTTCTGCACTTTCGCCCCTATTTCCCCTTGGAGGACTGCATGCGTAGTCGCACCTCTCTGCTGTCGGCTTTTGTGTCGATTCTGTCCGCTGGCACGCTCGCAAGCTCGCTCAGTGCGCAAGAGATCGCCTCGCCAGAGGTTCCGTTCCCCAAGAATGACGTTGGCCTCGCCACACTGCCGGCCCGCAAAAGGGCGCAACTCGAATCTGTGGATCAATTCAAAGTGTTTTATCAGTTTCATTTCGCCGATCACTTAAAAGAGAGCGGGATCACCTTTCGTAATCGGGCGGTCCCTTATGCCACGAGCCAGTACATGCCCGTCCATTACGACCACGGTACGGGCATTGCCGTGGCGGATGTCGACGGCGACGGGCGGTACGACATTTATTTCGTGAATCAACTCGGCGGCAATGAACTCTGGAGAAATCTTGGGAACGGAAAATTTGAGAACATCACGGAGAAAGCCGGCGTCGGGCTCAAAGACCGCGTCAGCGTTGCTGCCGCATTCGGCGATGTCGACAACACCGGGCATCAGGATCTCTTCGTCACCACCGTCAATGAAGGCAACGTTCTCTTTCAAAACGATGGCCATGGTCATTTTAAGGACATTACGCATGAAGCCGGCCTTGATCTGGTCACTCATTCTTCCGGCGCATTTTTCTTTGACTACGACAACGATGGCTTGGTCGATCTGCTCGTCTGCAACGTCGGGGTTTACACCACCAGCGAAAAAGGGCCGGAGGGAGCTTACGTCGGCCTCAAGGATGCGTTCTCCGGCCATCTCCATTCCGAACGCTTCGAGTACCCTGTTCTTTACAAGAATCTGGGCCACTATAAGTTCAAGGATGTCACCGCTGAAGTGGGACTCAATCCGCGCGGCTGGTGCGGCGACGCAAGCTTCGCCGATCTGAAGGGTGATGGCTGGCCGGGCATCTACTTCCTGAACATGCAAGGTTCAGGCCACTATTTTGAAAATCAGGGCGGAAAGAAGTTTGTGGAGAAAACGCAGGATTATTTTCCCAGGACACCTTGGGGAAGCATGGGCTTGAAATTTTTCGACTTCGACAATGACGGCCGCATGGATCTGTTCGTTACGGACATGCATTCCGACATGATGGAGGAGCAAAGCCCCGAGCACGAGAAAGAAAAAATCAAGTCGCACCCGCCCGACAATTTGCTAGGCGGCCCCGCGGACAAGTTTATTTTCGGCAACGCTTTTTACCATAACCTTGGTAACGGCAAGTTCGAGGAAATTTCTGACAAAATCGGCGTCGAACAACTGTGGCCCTGGGGAGTCAGCGTGGCCGATCTCAACGCGGATGGCTACGAAGATCTGTTCATCACCGCGGGAATGAATTTTCCTTTCCGTTACGGCATTAATTCCTTGCTGCTCAATAATCGCGGCGAGAAATTCCTGGATTCCGAATTTCTTCTTGGTGTCGAGCCGCGCCAAACGCCCTACACTCCCTGGTTCGTTATGGATTGCACGAACCAGGACATTTTGGGCCCGCTTGGCAAAATAGTTTGCGAGAGGCAGTCGCAAAAGGTCACAGTTTCCGTGCCCAAAGCCAGCCGTTCTTCGGTAATATTTGATCTCGATAATGACGGCGACCTGGATATTGTCACCAACGATTTCAATTCAGAGCCCATGGTGCTGATCAGCGATCTCGCACAGCAAAAGAAAATCCACTGGCTTAAAGTCGTGCTGGTGGGAACAAAATCCAACCGCAACGGCCTGGGCGCCACCGTTCGCTTGCATTCGAACAAGCAAACCTACACCCGCTACAACGACGGCAAGTCCGGCTACTTGTCGCAAAGTGTTCTACCGCTCTACTTCGGCCTGGGTGATAGCTCAAAAATAGATCGTATCGAGATCGATTGGCCATCGGGCCGCAAACAGGTGATCAGCCAAGACCTCCATGAAAACGAGACACTGAAGGTTAGCGAACCTTCGAAATAAGCTGCGCGCGAATTAGCATGTGGGTTGGAAGGTGAACTCTGCACACGAATTGGCTTGGATAAGGCAAGAGAGTCCAGGACAGTCATTCATTTTCCAAGTTGCTGGCGTGGCTTCGCCGTGCTGGCCAGCGCCTCAGGGTTTCGCAGTCGCTGCGGAGACCTTGGGATCTGCTGGCCGAATGCGAGCGGCGGGCACAATCCCCGAACCTTCGAGCACGGAATAGAATTGGTTGGTCGCCAAATTGGTGAGCGTCTCGACGGCTCCGGACGGCCAGCGGATCTCGACGCGGTCGATTTTTTTGGCGGAACCGAGGCCGAAGTGCAAGCGCGTATCGTTCTGGGAGAGATAGCTTCCGCCGCTGTGCACCTCGTCGGTCTGCATCATCCCACCCGCCACAAGTTTGACTCTCGCACCAATCGCCATGCGATTGCTCTTCGCGCCCGCAAGATCGAAGCTGACCCAATTGCGACCAGGTACGCCGCGGTTTCTCAAAATCATGGGAGCGCCGTCGAGGTCACCGATGACCACGTCCACATTGCCATCGTTGAAAAGATCACCTACAGCCAAGCCGCGTGAAACACGGCGTTCCTGAAGCGCTGGCCCGGCCTGATTGCTGGCATCGCAAAAAGTACCGTCGGTTTGGTTGAGGTGGAGGAGTTTGGGCTGGCGATAGCCGCCGCCGGATGGCAACGAGTCCACCTGAGGATAAACGTGACCACTGACCGAGATGAGGTCGAGCCAGCCATCGTTGTCGAAGTCGGCGAAAGCTGTGCCCCACTTCACCCACGGTAGCGAGGGCAACGCGACGCCGGATTGGTAGGAAACATTGGTGAAACTCCAGTTACCATCATTGCGATAGAGATCGTCGTATTCGTCGGCGAAATTCGTCGCGTAAATCGATGGGCGCCCGGTGTGATTGTAATCGCCGACAGCAACCCCCATAGAGCCCTGTTCGCTACCATCTTCGCTCACGGCGGTACCAGACTCCAGCCCAATCTCCTGAAATTTTCCATTGCCTAGATTCCTGTAGAGCAGGCTTGGAGTGGAATCGTTCGCAACATAAATATCCGGCCGGCCGGAATTATTGAAATCGGCCCAGACGACGCCCATGCCGTAGTAACCATTCGGGTCGCTTACGCCGGCGAATTTGGAAACGTCGGTGAAGGTTCCGTCACCACTATTATGGAACAGGGAATCGCCAGCGCCTTTGAGTCCGCGCGGCCCACATTGCACGTCAAGACTGCGGTACTTGCAGTTGGGCGAAGAACCGAAACCGGGCATATCATTCAAATGAAAATCGACGTAATTGGAAACCATCAGATCCACGAAACCATCGCCATCGTAGTCGCCAAAAGCAGCGCCAGCGGACCACCGGCCGTCGGCCACGCCGGCCTTGGCAGTGACATCGGTGAAGGTGCCGTCCCCATTATTTTTGTATAGAACGTTTCCGCCTAGGCACGTTACATACAGATCGGGCCAGCCATCGTTGTTGTAATCTCCCACCGCGCCTCCCATGGCAAAGCACGGCGTCGATAGCCCCGCTTTGGAGGTGACGTCGGTGAAGGTGCCGTCGTGATTGTTATGATATAGAGCGCCCTTGCTGGTTTGCCCCTTGATGGCCATAGCGACCGTCGGGGCGTTAGTAAAATAGATGTCGACCCAGCCATCGCGATCGTAGTCCAACAGAATCACACCGCCGCTCATGGATTCAACAATGTATTTCTTCGAAGGGTCTGCAGTGTGTTGAAATGCGATTCCCGTCTTGGCAGTAATGTCTTCAAGTTGTGGCACCGGCCGACCGGCGCATTTAATAGTTTTGGCGTTGGGCGGCGGCGGAGGCGCCTGAGGATGGCCTCCTTGTGCCCAGGCCGAGCCAGCGAAGAAATGGAGCAGAAAAGCGAGACGAAAAAATCTCTCCAGCGACATTCTTCTCAAGGGATCTCCAGGGTTATGGCCGTCACGGACGCTCCATCGGGCGGGGCACGGTGGACGCGCGATTTTTTGCCTTCAACTCCTTGTAAATCTGCAATTCACGATCCGCGTCCGTAGTGCGTGACTCTTTGCGATAAGCGGCTTGTAGTTGGTAATGGACGTAGTCGTTCTGGGGCAGTTCGCGAGCCGCGGTCTCCAATTCCACGACAGCTTCTTGAATTTTCCCGCCTTCCAGCAGCAGCTTGCCCAGCTGATAGTGTCCGTTTCCGTTTTCGGGGTGATGCGTGGTTACCGAGCGGAAAAGTTCGATCGCTTCGGCTTGGTTGCGCCGCTGGACGCATACGTAGCCGAGACCGATGGTTGCATCAGCGTCATCGGGAGCCCATTTCAGCGCAGCCTTGAACTCCTCCTCCGCTTCGTTCGAATGCTCCCAGCGTAGGTGTGCCAGGCCGGCATAATAATGTGCCCTCGCTAGGGAGGGATCGCCGTCCAGGGCGCGATGGAACGCCTGCACGGCGCGGGAAAAATCGCCCATATCGGTCCATAGCTGCCCTACCAGAAGAAGCGCGTCAGGTGAAAGCTTGGATTTTTCATATTCTTGAAGAACATGCGTTGCCTGTGCGGAGTCGCCGAGGCGGAATAACGACGCAGCCCACGGATAGCCAAGCGTAGGGTCGTGCATGGCGCGATCACTGAGGGGTGCTATGGTTCTTGCGGATTCGCGGTAATTGTCTAGGCTAAAGTAGGCCGATCCCAGCATGGCGCGCACCGCCGCATCGGATGAATCGCTGGCCAGGACTTGCGAAAGAGCACGCGCGCATTCCGGATAATTTTGTGCGCGGAAGGCGGCAACGCCGAGGTTGCGTAGTAACCCGGGGATCGCCGGGCTCCATCGCTCCGCTTCCTGGTAATGAGTGAGCGCGGAGGCGTAGTCGCGCCGAATCGCTTCCGACGTGGCAAGATCGCTGAAACTTGAGCCGAGGATTAGACGGAGCCGCTCTTCCTCGGAAACGGCGGCTTTTTTTGTCTCTTCGGAGAGCCCGGAACGTGCCAGAGCCCCGGAATCGAACGGCAGCGTTGGATCCACGGGCTGAGAAGGAAAAACAATTGGTTGATCTTCCTTGCGGTTCAGAAGCGCCACTACTGCGGCCGGTGAGACCGAGCCTTCCTCGGACGCTTTGTCGGCGACCTGTTGCTGCGCTTCCGCGAGCGCCTGCTTCTGAAACTCGCGAGCCCGCGCCATATAAGGAGCCGCTTCATCGGCTCTTCCGCGGCCGGTGAGAATGCGGCCTAGCGTGATATAGGCCCTGCGAACCTGATAGTTGCCGCGAGATTCGTCCTTGCCGGTCAGCTCAATACACTTCCGTAGATACTCTTCGGAGCGCACCGGGTCACCTTGGGCATAAACATTCAGTCCAAGGAAGAGCCACGGTTCGGGCCAGGAAGGGTCGAGCTCGATGGCGGCCTTGAGGTGCACGTTAGCTTCATCGTAGCGGCGGTCGTTCGAATCCAGGTAGCCGAGAAAATAATTGGCGAGGAAGTCTAGCGGAAAATTGCTGAGTTCGGTCACGAATTCCTGGCGGATTTCCGGCGTGGTGGTCCATTCATTTTTCCACAACAGCGCCAGGCCGAGAAAGTAGTGCGCATGAGGCGTGCGCGTATCCAGAGCGACGGCACGGCGAAGTTCACGAATGGAGTCGTCCTGCATCTCCGCGTCGCGATAAGCGTGGCCGAAGAGCACGTGAAGTGAGCCGGAATCGCCCACTGAGGCCACAATGGTGTCAAATACTTCCACGGCTTTTTTCTTGCTTTCAGCATCCTTCAGCGAGAGCAAAGAGCTAGCCAGTGCATAGGCAGGTTCGAACTCTGGCTGAATCCGGACGGCCCGTTCCAGGGAGTCGACGGCCCTTCGGTACTCTCGCTTTTTCATCCAGGCTTTGCCTTGAATATTAAAGGCCCGGGCGCTGTTGGGATCGAGGAGCAGCGCCTTTGAAGCTTCGACCAGCGAATCGTCAGGACGGTTCGCGTAGAGATTGCAGATGGCTAGACCCACATGAGTTTCCGCGGCGTCTTCCCAGGTAAGCGAGCGCCGGTAAAGTTCGGCGGCCTCCGGAAAAGCGCCCTCCGTGGTGCGCACATTCCCCAATTTGCGGAGGGCGAGTGACAGCACCGCGAAATTGGCGCGGGCAACACTGCCGGGATCCCCCGTATTACGGGCTGCTTCGGCTGCCTTCAGGCGCTCTTGCAATTCGTCAACGGGAGGAGCGGCACTGGTTGCTTCCTGCCGGTCAGGGCGCGCAGGACCCGTCGATTGAGAAGCGGCGCAGAAGGGTATGCCAAGCAAAAGGCATAGTGGTCCCAAATAGCGGATGACCGGAGCCCGGTGAGCGCGCAAAATGGAAACGGAGCGGTCAAAAACGAACGGCACAGAAATAAGTCTCCACTGGAATTTTAGCAATAAACGACGCAGAAGGCAGATGAAGTTTGCTCGATGACGAACAGAATTCCGCGCACGAAAAGAGCGGGGATGGTTGCTCGCCAGCAAGAAAACACCATCTCCAAACGGGAAGCCGCTAAGAAAAAAGCGGCGGGGCCCGGTACAGCAGGCCCCGCCGGAGACTTGCTCGAACGCCTGGAAGCTGCGTTCGTCAGAAGGTGATTTTCAGTCCATATTGCAGCTCGCGGTTGGTCTTGGTGACGATAGTCGATCCGAACCCGGGGTTGGCACCGCCGATCCCCTTGTTAGTGGCGCCGTAGGCGCTGATGACGTTATTAGTTGGGCTGCAGGGTTCATACTGCGTCTTTGCGATGCCTCCAACCACAACGGGCGCCCCAGGGCCGCAATACACGCCGCCGCCGTTGTAGAACGTACCAGAGCCATTATTCCCTCCTGTGCCCTGGATGTAGGTCGCGTCAAAGTTCGAGTGGTTAAAGACGTTGAAGAAGTCCATGCTGAAACGCACCCCGAACCTCTCCTTAATCCGCCAGTTCTTGTAGATTCCCATGTCCCCATTGACATAATGCGGACCGTGGCAAGCGCCGCGAGGCGCATCGCCAATCGTCCCGATCTTGAAGCCGATGAGCGTGAACGCGTTCGGATTAAAGATCTGGTTACCGGATACGCCTGAGTTGCAGCCGGTTCCTGGTACAGTGTTGGGACGCTGGGTATTATTAAAGCCAGTTCCCGAGAGCGAGGCTAAGCCAGCACAAGGGAAGGTAAGCCCACCGCCCGAGCACTGAGGCGGTGGTGCTGCAGGATCCACCAGCGCAGTAGGTGTCGTACCAGCCGGAGCCAGACCGCTTTGGTACACAGTGATGGAGTTGCCGCTTTCGGCCGTAAAGATAGTGTTGAATTCCCACCCGCCAACCGATTCGCGGATGAAGCTTGCCTGGTGCGCGAACTTAGGCAGGAAGAACACTTCGTTGAAGACGAAGATATGCGGCCGGTTGATGGTGGCATTGCCACGGTCCGCGCCAATGTTCTGAATGTCCGTGAAGCTGCCCTGGCTGCCTCCGCCGTTGGCTGCGTCCTGTTCGAAATCGGCTATCGTGTGCGACCAAGTATAGGCTGCCTGGATGTTGGAGAAGTTGCTCAGCTTCGAGCGGAACAGCACCTGAAGCGCATGATAGTTAGAGTGGCCGTCGCGGCTGAAATAGTTGATGCGGCCAAAGTTGGGAGTTGGGCGTAGAACGTTGTAACTGGGCGTGGCTCCTTGTGAGCTTGAACCCATAAATGCTGCAGTTGCGAAGCCACTTTCGGGGATCTGGTTGATGTCGTACGTAGTGGTCTGATGGATACCCACATTGCCGACATAACCTACCTGGAGCGCGCTGTTGCGGGCCACCTCCTGCTCCACGGAGACGTTCCATTGCCATGAATTGGGGGCAATGCCGCGTGGCGACCTGCCATTGTTCGGTGACGTGGAAGCTCCCGTTACACCGGGCGAAACGTCGAGCGAGCGAGTGCTGTTGGCGTTAATCGCAAAAGGCGCCGTATTTGAAAGGCCGACTTGCGGGCTCACGCGCTCGCGCTGATAGAACTGCCCGACGCCGGCGCGGAGGGCCGTCTTGCCGGTGCCGAAGACGTCCCAAGCCACACCGAGACGCGGGGCAATATTGTGGTTGTTGTTCTCAACCAAGGCGCGGTTGACGCCCGGGGTGCCGGCGCTCAACGGCAGGCCAGTCGCAGTGGCGGCTGCCTGACAGAAGCTGGTACCCGGTACCACGACGACCCCGTTGCAGGCATCATTTGGGAACGCCTGGGCTCGTGCGAGGCTATAGGCTGCCAAGCTGAACGACGCCATCTGGTTGTTGTCGTCGTACGGCTCACGCAAGAAAGACCAGCGCAGGCCATACGTCAAAGTAACGCGGCGAGTGAACTTCCAGGTATCGCCGGCATAGAACTCAAGGTCGTGCCATTTGCCGTGATCCACCGGGTTGATGTTCGTTTCGCCCACGCCGGCAATCGTCTGTGGATTTGTTCCCGTCCCCGGCAGCAATACGTTAGCCAGGGCGTTTCCGGTGACAATACCGATGTTGCCCCAACCTACGTCGCTGAGGCCAAAGCTGGGACGGTCGCCGCCGCCGAACTGATTTTCGTTTTTGTGGTTAGCGCTGAAGAGAGCACCAAACTTCCAGGCATGCGCGCCTTGTATTTTCGTTACGTTATCCTGGAAAGTGTACAGGCTCATATCGTTGTTGTATCCCACGATGGCCCAGATCGACGAGAAGTTGCCGTAGTGCTGTAAGCCGCCCCACACGGTCGGGATGCCGCCCTTTGTCTTTCCCGCCGCTGGCCACGCGGGCGCCATAGCCGCATCAAATTGCGCACTCAAACCCGGGTCCGCACTGCCTTGCGCACCGATGATGATGGCGTTGTGCGCGTAACCAAATTCGAAGTCGTTAATCAATGAACTGCTGATTTGGGAGGTCAGCCGGCCCATGATGCTCTTGGACGGCTGGTTCCAACTTCCCTGGTAGGTGGCGAAAGGATCATCTCCCCAGCCAAAAGCGTTATTGGGTGCCGGGATGCTCCAGGAGTCTTGGGTGTACCGAAAGGCAACGGCATTCTTTTTTGTCAGATTGTAGTCAACGCGCACGTTTTCTTCGCGCCACGGAGCTCTTGTAACCACGTTAGTCGCATAGTTGATGTCAGAACCCCCCGTCGTCGCGTAGTTCGGAGGTGTCAAATTAGCCGCCGGATAATAGGCAGCCAAAAGTTGGCCTACGGCGTCCGGGTTGGCGATGGCATATTGGTTCCCTGCCGCCTGGAAGCGCAACGGAATATTGGATGTGGCCGAGTAGCTGGGATTGGCGACGGTTCCATTGTTGGTGAATGTTGCTGGAGGCGGTGCATTGCACGTGGTGTTGTCCTGGGCGGTGGCCGTGCCCCCCCTATTCAATGAAGTGATGGCCGCCGCTACGTCAGCACTGAAATCGCCCTTACTTTCGGCAGCGGTGGGCACGCAGGTTGTAACCAGGTTGCCGCGGTTGTCTTTGTTCCATTCCTCGTTCCACCAGAAGAAGAGTTTGTCTTTCTTGATTGGACCGGAAACAAAGTAACCATAGTCATTGCGCCGGAGTGGCGGCTTGGGGAAGTTAGTTGCGTTATTAGCAAAATTGTTAGCATTCAGTTTATCGTTACGGCCTTCATAAAAGAGCCCGCCGTGGAACTGGTTTTCACCGGAACGCGTCGTGATGCTGATGATCGCGCCCGAGGCCTGCCCATACTCTGGGCCATAAGAATTGGTGAGCATCTTGAATTCGGCAACGGAATCCACGGAAGGATAGATAAGGATGGTACGGTTGGAGCCGACGTCGTTGTTGTTCACGCCGTCGATTAGGAACAAGTTGTTGGTGCTGGGATTGCCGTTCACCGAAAAATCCGCGCCGCCCTGCAATCCTTTATCCTTCGTGTTAAACCCGTTGTTGGCGGAGACGCCCGGTTGCAGCTGGGTCAGCGCCATAAAATTACGCCCGTTCAAGGGCAGTTCGCGAACCTGAGTACCCTCGATCACCGCGCCGACGTCAGCGGTGGTGGTTTGCACCTGAATGTCGCTCGCTTCGACTGTCACGACCTCACTGGCCGCGCCCAAAGAAAGCTGGGCGTTTACCTCGGTGGGCGTCGAGACGTGTACTTCCACACTCTTGGCAACGACCTCTTTGAAGCTCGCCGCCTTTACCTTCAGCTCATAAGTGCCCACATTGACCGCTGCAAAAGAATAGGCTCCCGTCGCGGTCGTCGTGGCCGTCAAAGTTTCGTTGTTACCGACATTGCGGAGCGTAACCGTAGCGCCCGCAACTGCCGCCCCGGAAGGATCAGTCACCGTACCGCGGACGGATCCCGCATAGTTCTGAGCCTGAGCCGCTTGCGGCGTGAGCAGTAGCAAGAACGCGATCAGCATTCCCGCCACGATACTCAGCAATCCGCTCGCTGCGTTTGCCTTGCAATTTTGCTTCTTCATTCCATTACACCTCAAGAAAGATTTTCACCCCGCACCTCATGCTAAATTCCACGCGAAAATAAACGCCGCACGGAAGTCGGCTGCGATGCACCCCGTTCGAAAAACTGAAAAACCCTAGGACCCGAACCCCGAACCGTCAAAGTAATGCTTTTCTACTAGGGCTATATATCACCGGGGCGCTACTCCTTGTCAAGCGAAAATATTGATATTCTATAGAAAAATAATGTTATTCTACGCCCCGTCGCAAGGTATGGTTTTTGGGAGGCCTGCTGCATTCGGGCGTTTCGAGCTCGTTTTCAAGCCTCCTTTATTCTTATAAACTTGCAGCATTTTGCAGCAACCGGGACAGCCGCCGATATGGAAAATGGTGGAATCTATTGATTTCTGGTTACCCCCGCAACGGCATCTTTTTTTCGACCCGAGGCCCCCGATGACTCGATTTTCATATCAAGCGGACGCAGATTCTGTATCGCAGTGGCCTCCGAACGTAATATCTCCACGTTGGATACGTAGCCATAGTAGTCTGCTGGACACTCCGAAGGCCCCCGGGAGGACCTCTGGATGACCATGGTGCACAAGAAGAAAACACAGGAAAAAGTCACTCTCAAGACCATTGCCGAGCACCTTGGTCTGACGCCAGGGACAGTTTCAGCGGCATTGAACAATTCTGCGGCGGCTCGCTCTATCCCCGAACATACCAAGCAGCGCATTCTGGATGCCGCGCGGGAGTTCAACTACCGTCCCAATTTTTTTGCCCGCACCCTCCGGCTTCAGCGCACTTTTACTGTCGGCGTAATCGCATCGGAGATTGGCGACGCCTACGGCTCGCAAGTCATCAACGGCATCGAACAATACCTCCAAAAGCGCAACTACTTTTTCTTGACGGTCGTCCATCGGCACGACCCGAATCTGCTGGCCAGCTACTCGCAACTCCTTCTTTCCCGCGGCGTGGAAGGATTTATCACCGTGGATACCTCCGTGACCGAAGCTCCCCCCATCCCCACAGTGGCCGTGGCCGGGCACCAGCCGGTGGCAGGCGTCACTAATATTGTCTTGGATCACAAAAAAGCCGTGCGCATGGCCCTGGAGCATCTGAAGGATCTAGGACACCGAGAGATTGCTTTTCTGAAAGGCCAACCCTTTAGCTCGGACTCTGCTAGCCGCTGGGCGGCCATCTGCGAAGTATCCGCGGAATTGGGAATCCGCATTCGCCCGGAACTCACGGTGCAAATTGAAGGCACCGACTCGTCGCCGACTATCGGCTATCCAGTTGGAAAAGAACTCTTGGAACGAGGTAAACCCTTCACCGCCCTCTTTGCTTACAACGACATCTCGGCCATTGGCTCAATCTGGGCGTTTCGCGAAGCCGGTTTTCGCGTGCCCGAAGATATTTCCGTCGTGGGTTTTGACGATATACCCGGAACGGCATTCGCCAATCCGGCGTTATCCACGGTGCGCCAGCCGCTGATTCGCATGGGACAGATTGCCGCGCAAACCGTCGTGGACCAAATCGAAGGCCGCGGCGAGTACCTTCCTGAAATTGCGATTGAGCCGGAGTTCGTGGTGCGATCGTCAACCGCGCCGGCGTCTTCGCGGGAAGTGAAAATTGCCGTGACGGAAGCCCGGCTCACTCGCTGAAGCGAATCGTGCTCGCCGCAGTTCAGCTCTCGCGTTCAGGGCCGAGAAGCAATTCCCATCACTGGAACTTCGCTGGTGGGCGGCCCCTTTAAACCCTTGGCATCCTTGGCTTCTTTCGCTTTCATCTGCTCATAAAGTTCCAGTTGTACTTTCGCTTTGTCTGGCACTCCAGAGCGCGAATACGCCAGGGCCAGCTGATAGTGATTCTGTGCTTGTTCCGGCGCCAGCAGGACCGCTTGCTCCAGCGCCGGCACCGCACGAGTCAATTCACCTGCTTGCAAGCTGAGCGCCCCAAGCGCACCCTGCGCGTCGGCATTCTTCGGGTTACTCGCCACACTTTTTGCCAGGCTTTGAATGGCAGCCTTTACGTCACCCTCCATTTTCTGAATCATTCCCAGATAATAAAGTGCCCCGGGATCGCCCGGATTTTGCTTCAGGCAAATGTCCACGTGCTTGCGGGCATTTGCCAGGTTGTGCTCATCGTTGAGGGCCACATCGACAAGCATGAGGTGCATCTCCCGATCGTCCGGATGCGCTGCCAGCACCTGCTCCGCATACGGCTTGGCCTCTTCCCATTTCTTGGCGCCGAAAAGCGCGAGCGCGAGCAAGTACGTGGATCGCAGGTCATCAGGCATCAGCGCGTGAAGTTTTTGGGCGTTTTTGAGAGCGCCTTCCGTCTGATCTGCGTGCAACTGCGCCGACACCAGTCCATACAAAATATCCGGACGATCGGGAGCTAATTCATTGGCCCGGGAAAACGCTTCGCCTGAGTCGCCCCAATCCCCTTGCTGGCTGGCCACGTTTCCGGCCGCAACTAACGCATCCACTGAGTCGGGCTTGCGTTCCAGAATGCTCTCCAGAGTTTTCTGCGCGTCGTCGAGTTGCCCCAAGCCCGCTTGCGTCCTCGCGAGATCCACCAGAAGCCGATCCGTGGACGGCTGCTTGGACTGCGCCAGCGCCAGCAACTGCTGCGAACTCTGAAAATCGCGGTGCGCCAGGAAAAATTCGGCCAATTCCGGAATAAGCTCCGGTTGCTTTTGCGCCACTTCCAGCATCGCTTGAATTACCACGCCGGCTTTTTCCGGTTGCCGCAGCCCAAAATAATCCGCCGCCAGCGTCGGCAAAAGTTCCTCGGTGCGCTTTTCCGCCGGAATATTCCCGGCCGACTCGATGGATTTCGCAAATTCTCCTGCCCCGAGATACAGCTTCGCCAACGCCAGCTCCGCGCGAACGTCATGCGGCGCGATCTTCGCGGCGCCCTCATACGCGGTCAGCGCCAAATCGAATTTCCCTTCGGCAAGATAAGCATCTCCCAGATTAAGCCGTGGCTCCAGCAGTCCGGGCCCATCAACCGTGGCTTTTTGCAGCACCTCCTCCGCTTCCGCAAAATGCCCCTGGCGGAGAAGCACTACTCCCAAAAGATTGTTGGCTTTTGCAGAGTGCGGCAACTTCAACAGATACCGATGCAGCCGCTGTTCGGCTTCCGGCAACTTTCCTTGCTGCATCAGTGTAGAAATTCCGGTCAATTCAGCGCTCTGGGCTCTGCTTATCCT
>WNFR01011150.1_pt1 | contig 19824 bp, 25 predicted proteins | sample 5400221 | NCBI WGS metagenome assembly WNFR01 (sample SAMN13153357, study PRJNA577476) | soil metagenome | isolation source: 40 cm soil under Madrone tree | place: USA:California | collected 2016-06-14 | reverse complement strand
CCACTTCTTCCGGATCGAACGAATACCCATAACTGTCAACCACCTTGCCGTCCTGCGTGATCGGCACGTAGATGCAAGAGCGGCCTTCAGCATCGGTAACTTTGATGGCCTGTGGCATCGTATCTGGATACTCCCCGCCGTGCTCCATCGTCTCGAAGCGAAGGCCGGTTCCATTCATGCTGGGGTCTTGGGGGCGCTTTTCTGGCGTCATCTCTTCAAATTTATGGGTGAGTTTCATCAGGCGTCTCTCTTCAGTTTCCGTTGCCCCCAATGTGTGTCTTTCCGCGTTGAATCAACCCCCCGAACGTGGCCGCGGTTCAATGCCCCTTGCCGGCGAGCTCAAGTGTGACGAGATGGCGACCGCGCGGCAACGGTATCGGATCATCAAACGGGCGCTTCCAGCCGCGGCTAGCCACCGGCTTCGATCGGCTCGCGCAGTCGCTTCATCGTGAATTCGATACTCTGCGATTGCAGGTGCCGCCAGCTCTCGACCTCGGTTTGGTACCGCTCTTTCGGAAAGCGCTGGAAATATTCCGCGGCCAACTTCCTGGCGGCCGTGCGCTCCCGGGTGAATTTTTCGCGGACGAACGGGTCTTGGGGCATCGCGTCATCAAGAAACGGCCCCAGCACGGGGGAGAGCTGAGGCCGTTGGGGCTCTTAGGGTGTGCCGAACCGGGCAGGAATTGGCACACCCTCACAATGGGCCTGCCCTGCAGATCGTTCCAAAAACGAAACCACCCCAGCAGGTGTAAAGGGGGCGCGCTGAGGCCGTCTTTACGGGGCGAGGCTTCACCAATCAACAAACGGGAACATTCGGCAATCCGCCAAGTTGATGCGACTCAGACACGAAGGAGCTGCGTCATGAAGAATATTGTCATCTCTGTTGCTCTTGGTGCCAGTGCGATCTTTGCATCCTCTGCTGCGGATGCCGCGCCGGTAACGAAAGGCCTCGCGATGCTGCCCGATAACAGCATCGAAAATGTTCGACTGGTCTGCGACGAATTTGGCCGCTGCTACCGCACTCGTAGCGGTCGACGCGTGATCTATGGGAATAGTTATGGCTATGCACCCGGCTACTATGGAGGACCCGGCTATTATGGCGGTGGCTATGGCCCCGGCTACTATGGTGGCGGCTATGGCCCCGGCGTAGGCGTCGGTATCGGCCCGGTCGGCGTAGGTGTTGGCTTCGGTCCGCGCTGGTAATCAGTCAAAGCCGCCATTTTTAGCGTCACTCACTGGAGCGCTTGTTGCGGGCCATCGCAGCAAGCGTTTTCATTTAGCGGGCTGCGGTACACTACTCCGTCCCTTCGGCACGCCGTATTGATCCGCGCTGCCGGCCGGACGCAGTGGGCCAAGTTTGAGACCATCGCGCACAGCGTCATTGACCTTTGCGCGGTCGGGCCGTTCGTCTGGCGGCAACGCCATCACCGCGTCGTGGATCGCTGCATCAGGGGAGAGGTTATTTTGGGCAATCGTATTCCGGGGTGCCGTGCCGCGGTGGCGTTATCGGACCATTCGATCGAGGCAGCCCGCCACACAACCAAATATCAACTCATCGGTCGCCCTTTGGTCAGCTACCTGCGAAAGTTGATATCCGGTCCGACAGCCCCGAATGCAAGCGCGCGTAGCATCGCTCCACACGACGCCCCTGGTTTGAGATTTCGACATACAGCGGTTGACGCATGCCTTGTCGCCGTCGCGGCATCTTGCCAAACACGCCGCAAGGCCATGTCGCTCCCGCTCTGAAAGTGCCGCGTCTTGAGCACTTGCGAGCGTCATGGTTGTCGCCGCCGTAATCCAAAGGACCGACAAGGTCACTGCCATTTTGTGAGAGTCCAGCATTACGGCTCTTCCTTGGATTCGGCAAAACTCAATATCCGGCAGGACGCAGCGGTCCAAGCCTGAGACCATCGCGCGCCGGCTCATTGACCTTGGCGCGCTCGCGCCGTTCGTCCGATGGCAGCGCGCCATCACGGCGTCATGAATAGTGGCATCAACCATGAACATGCTATCGAACGGCTTTTCGGCCCACTCGCACCACCGATCAAAGGCGTCCTTTTTGTCCATCACATGTCTCGCCCGGTAGCCGTCGAATTTGATTTCATGGAACGCTCGCCACTCGGCATCTCATGACTGAGGTCGCCAGCGCGGGTTCAATGAAGGGCGCTTCGCGCAGATGGCGGCAGTTCTTTTACGTTGGAACGACATAACCGCCTCGTACTAAACCAATTTCAATCCGCCGCAAGCGTGGTTCGTTCCAACTGCTAAGTCAGCCCTGGCCGAGGAACCAACCCACTCCCACCGGATTGGTTTTGGCAGTAGCTCCGGAGGCCCTGGATGACAGGCGAAGTTGAAACGTCGGGCGACGCTAATGCGTCGACTAGGCTGGGTGAAGCCACGGAAGCCGTTCGGACGGCGACCGAGGCCGTTGAAACGACAAGCCGACGCATCGCCGATGCCATTGGGGCGGGTCGCCAACCCGGGCGGTCCCCTTGACCGCTTGGCGAACTTGACGCGTGAAACGCCTCTCCAGTCCCTCGCAATCGCTTTCCTGCTTGGTTTCATCATCGCGCGGCGGCGATAACCTCCATATTTCGCGGCGGGCGAACCCAAAAACTCCCATTCTGCCGCAGAGGATCTCCCGTGATCAGGCGCGTAATTCCTAAATGTTGAGGGTTCTAGGACCCGTTAGCCAGCGCGGTTGTCTCCGGTAGCGTCGCTCCGAATCCCGCGCAAGAAGCGATTTACCAGGTGAGACGATCAATACTGCTCACAAAAAATTAGCAAAATAACGTCTTTTGCGCGGAACGGGACATAGTCCGAATGCTTGGACTTCTATCCGAATGCTTGGACTTCTAGCAGTATCAATGTTCGGCTAGTCCGTTGCTTGCCGGGTTCGGCCCAAGCCGGATTCGCAGCAGGCATTGGTCAAGAAAATTTAGACAACGAGGAGGCGCTCATCTGCGAATGGAAGGGCAAGTCTCCGTCGATTGTACCTTCAATGTGAAGCGGTCTTTTCACGCAGCAACTTTAATCTAATGACCTTATCGCTGCTTTTATTTGAGTGCGGCCACCATACAGCCGGGAATTCTGAGGTGTTCGCAGACGTCCGCTTTGGTGCGCATTCCGGACTCAAGTCGGACATCGCGCGTAGTCCGAAATGTGCTAACTGGCGTTCGAGAATGAAAGGGGCCGCTTTCGGCGTTCCTAGGAAAGCGTAGCCGGTAGGAGGGCGGCAGCCCAACCAATCGCCTTGGTCCCAGAACAAGGCATGCTAAAGGCCTTCTGGAAAGACGGAACGCGTCTTAAACGCCAGCGCCAGCTAGCCGACAGGCTCATAATGTTTGTCATTTATACCTACCCAGTGCGTTCGACGCTGTCTGCGGTCGATCGGTGGCCAGTACTAGTGAACAAATTCAGGGTGGAGTTCGGCGAGGAAAAAGGAATTATCAGCTCGGTCTCTGTTGCAGTTCGTCTTGACGACGATGTGCGCCTGCCAACGGTTTCGCCTTTGAACGATCCAAAAGTTAAACTTCACATCGATGTGGGCAAATCTGCCCACAATGACGAAGTAACCGACTATCTAATGGTCGTTCAAGGCATGCTGAGTCTGCTCGGTACGTTCACAATTGACTTGAACAAATGCCAAGTGAAATGGGAGCCAGAGAATGACGACGAAAGGACTAAACTGAGTCTGTTTTCTTACAGCGTCACGACGGACAAAAACGTAGAAGCTCAATCGCCTTTTACTTTCGACTTCATCGCCAGAACGGTGTTCACCGCTGCTAGTTCTGTACATTATGAAGTGCCGCTGACTTTTCTCCGGCGCGGTCTTCAAGACATAAAAAGCGATCGGTTTATTGATGCCTTTTACAACTTTTTCTTTTTTCTCGAAACACAATTCGCGCCAGGATTCAGCAACCCAAAGGTCGTAACGGAAAAGCTGTTGGAGGCATCATCGGTAAAGGTAGCGCTGCAGGTCACGCGAGAAAATCTCCGTAGGCACCGTGGTCACCTCCCAAACCTACTATCGCTACTCGCCTTGGGTGATCGCGAATTGATCACCCAACTGGTGGATACGCGGGGTAATCTTCACCATCACACTCTCCGGCGGCCAGGAATTTGGCACCCGGAAAAGCCAGAACGATTTGAGGCGGAGGCCCTGATTTTGCAGTCCATTGCCCATTCGATTGCAATGGAAGAGGTGTTTTCTCTAATCTACTCCCAAGAGCAGGATGATGCGTTCATGGGAGGTGTAAGAGAAGTTGGTGCTATGTTCAAGCTTGAGGCGAATATTACGACTCAGGCCGGAAAACCGCAGTCCCTTAACATTCACATTCCGGGGAAAAGACCGCATTACGATATGGTCGTGCGGGCCGATGATGAGGTCAGAAATATGCTTGAGACGCGGCGACCCGCTAGTTACCCCATGCGCTATACGATCGGAACCGCTCCAAATGTAATTTGCGCGTCGTACGAGTGCTTCCTACCAGTCAAGAAATAGCCTTACCCATCGCAACATGATTGAACCAGAATTGGCTCAGCTTCTTCCCTTCCGAGTCAAACGCCTCCCACTCAACGAGCGCGCTATCGAGATGGGCTTTCCTTACGTGCTTCAAAAATTGATTCTCTGCTTGCCAAAGGACCGACGCGTCTCTCTCTCCGCTCCATCTCTCCTCGGGGACATCCCTTAGCCGGACACTGAAGGAGTGGGCGTTCGCGATTATGATTCCCTTTGCGATCAATGATTTTGCACAGATCGTGTAGCGAAATTGAATTACAATATCCATCCATTGAGCATATCTCAGAGAAGTGGCTTGAAAAATATCTATTTCTAGGTGTTTGGAGGCGATCGGCATAATCTGCTCTCCCAGCTTCGCGGGCTGTTCGGGCTTGATGGTACGCCGATGCCAATTCGGTGATCGCGAAGGTCAAGCGGGGCGTCGATCGCGGGGACCATCGGGATCGCCATGGTGAGTTGCCGGTACAACTGCCTAGCCGTTTCGAAATTGTGTTGAACGTGAAGACTGCAAAGGCTCTCACCAGCTAAGGGCTCGAAGCGTCTCCCCAGCCATATGATATTGAAATTGTTTTATACTTTTTGCGATTCTAAAAATTAAATTCCGCGCGCTGTGTTTGATTTAGCTCGTGCGGGACTGGGCTTAGCAAGTTAATGGAGCCAACCCAACCATCGCTCGGGCCAGGTTGCCTGGGCATTTTGCTCGGGCCCGACCTGTGCCTGGGCATTTTGCACGGGCCGGTCCTGGGCTCGTGCATTTTGCTCGCGACGGACGTGTGCTCGGGCATTTTTCGCGAGCTTTGCTCGGGCATTTTTTTCTTCACGCGCATGCCGGATGTGTCGGTGCTTTTGCACGGACCGGACCTGTGCTCGGGCACTTTGCACGACCTGTGCTTGGGCATCTTGTACGGGCTGTACGGGCTGGACCTGTGCCCGTACATCTTCCCTGGCCGCCCAAGCCTGGAATTGCGTGAACAAGGCTTCGGTGGCCTGACTCTGATAGGCAGTTTTAAAAGCGGCAGCAATTTCGTCACCCGTCGGCACCTCCCTTGCAGTCGGCGCCTGAGCGTCCGCAGTTGATTGAATTACTGGCATCGATTGGGTGGTGCCATCTTGAAGCGCCGATGTGACCAGGGAGGCCGTGGAGTTCGCAAAGATCGCGAGTGGATTTCCCACGAATAAAGCCGCGAACACGATCGCCGCCGCCGTTACAACCAAAACCGCTCTGTCCCAAGCTTTCCCGATATCGGGCTGCTGCTCGGGTTCTTGGGCATGATTGGAGAGAAAGAGAGGAAGAGGATCGTCCAGAGGGAAGTCGTCTTTCGTCGCCATAGGTGATGCCTCCACGCAGAAAAATCGGGCATCCTGGCATCAGCTTTTTATTGTTGTTGACCGGTAGCCCTCCATCGAGGCCTAAGAAAGCAAGAACCACCGGCGCGATTTAGGAGAAATCTTGTCTTCATTGGGGCCATACCGCACGATTTTCAGCAGGCTTTGCGGCAAGGCAACCCTGCGGGATAGCTTCCGCGACTGCGACCACAGAGGTTCTGTCTAGGACCGGTACGCCGGCCTCGCCTAGCGGCGTCCCAGGCTCCTGGCCTGTTTCCCCTATTCCCGGGCCTGAACACCCTCCTCTACGGGGCCTGGTTATTGATCCTTTACCCCAGGCCTTACCCTAGACGATTTTAAGTGGTTTCCGCTGTGCCGGCTAGGTCCTTGAGATTGCTGGCGATCCCGGCATGACTCGAACATGTGACCTACGGTCTAGGGAACCGCCGCTGGGCACGCGAGATGCCTTCTTTCTGCAAACCACATTGCGCCGCATTAGTGGACATGACGCTGTCGGATTGTGATGTCCGCCTCCAAGAACGCCGGCGGCTTAGTTAAAATCGGACGTTCAAGATATCACTGTTCCACGCCGCCACCGTCTTTGTGCTCGTGGCGTTCGGTGGTCTTAGATTGTCACTGGACAAGGCCCATTCTAGAGCAGCAGCCCCCTTGCCCCTCAAAAATTCACCCGGTTTGAGATCGCGCCATCGACGACCAGATTTGAACCAGTCGTAAAGGAGGAAGCCGGGCTCGCCAAGAACACTGCCGCATTAGCAATCTCTCCACCCCGCTTGCCGCTCGAACGCGGCGCGCGCCAGCACTTCGAGATCGTCGCTCGCCCCCGCCGGCAGATGAATCGCGAACGCATCCAGCAGGTCCGCGCCCACATAAAGCGGCGCCAGCGCGCTGTCGGTCGGCACCGGCACGGCATAGGCTTTGGTCATGCCGCCAATCTTTCCTAAAGTGCCTTCAGCCGCAAGGGGTGAAGGCAAACAAGTTGGCCGAAGATGCTGCGCGCCGTCCCGTCCTGTAAGGCCTATAGTCAGCGTCCGAAACGAACGCGTCGATTGCCTCCATTGAGGGAAAAGTGAATAATACGATTGCATCTGGATCGGGACCATCACCCTCGTAGCGTTTGATATTTTCTGAGACCGCGAAGTATTCACCGCCGTGCTTGCGCATGATGGCCGATCATCTCCTGTCGGCGGGGCTCGCAGGCGCGACGCTAAGGCCCTTGGCCGCCGCCGCCTAACGGGAACAGCGGCTTTCGCGTTCCTATACCTGAAAGCCGCCGACCCAATTACAACCTGAGTGATCGGTCCTCCTCTGCAAAAGTCTTGATTTTTGCACTCCTCGAAACTCGCGGTTCCGCGATTTTTTGAGAGGTCGGAATCAAGAATGAGTTTTGAGAGGCGCTTTCGGGACGTTCGGCGGCGTTCCGCTCGCCGCCTCGAAGACGATGCCGATGCCGCGGGCGCTAGACGTTATATTCTCTGCGCGGTCAGCACACCGCGGGCCATTCGCCCCGGGAACAACGGGTGGGTCTGCCACGCCGTTGTTATCGATAGAACGCCGCTATCTACCTTGAAGACCCGAACCTGCTCGGTGCCAATCCAGGCTGGATGCCAAGCCGTGTCGACCTTTATGATGAGCTTGTCCCCATCCTCGACACGACACGAACCGGAATACGCTATCATAGTCTCGAAAAGGGCCGTCGGATCATTATTAGGGCGCTCTCTGGATGTGAGAATCGACATCATCCTGTCTCGTTCGATGACCATATGGCCGAGTGGGTTGACACCGTACGTATCCGCGCGCTCGCCTGCATCCTCGAATTCGACCTGAAAAGATAAAATCTTCCACCATCCGAACAACGTGTGGGCTTCAACGTCGGGCTTCACCATCTCATCTCTCCTCGGTCTCGCTAACCATTGTTCGAAAGTCATGGGCCCTGGCGAGCTGTTGGTAAACTACCGAGCAACCAAAGCGGCTTTTTCAACGGCGGGGCGACGAGCTGTCAGCGGGTCAGTCACGAGGCCCGAGGGGCAGCGCTACCGCGCTATTCTGATTCTTGTATCTCGCTAGTGGGTCGAACCTGACATTTGAGTCCTGGATTGGATTATTTCGCGTCCACGGCCCCACTGCTTTCCATCTCTCTCAAAAGTACCAATTTTCGGGCAAAACCGCTTCATCATAGTTCTTGATTTTTGCACCTAAACTAAAGCAGCGCGAGGTCCGATCAGGGTCACAAGCTGAACTGGTGCATTTGAAAGTCAGGGTCCGCTTCGTGTCGAAAAGCGGACGTCGGGTGGTCGAGTCTGCGGGTATGATTAGGGATAGGATTTGAACCTATGACTTTCAGGTTATGAGCCTGACGAGCTACCGGGCTCCACCCCGCGTCATGGGAAACACTTTGATTTTCAATTGCTTATAACGATTCCGTGCGCCATGCTCATAATGGCGAGAGCAATAACTCCCGTCTTTCAGCGTAAGCATCCGGTGAGGACCGCATACCGGTCACTTTCCGCTCAGGCTGCTTGATCAACTTGCTGGTTGCCGCTGCGCCAATTCCAGGGAAGCAGTTCGTCGAGCCGTTGGACTGGATGCTCGGCGATGCGCGCCAGAACGTCGGCGAGCCAAGCCTGCGGATCAACGTCGTTCACCTTGGCCGTGACGATCAGGCTGTACATGATCGCGGCTCGCTGGCCGCCGCGATCCGAGCCGCAGAACAACCACGACTTTCTGCCAAGGGCGATGCCACGCACGCCGCGCTCGGCCGCGTTGTTCGACAAGCAGATGCGGCCATCATCGAGGAAGCGCGTGAACGCACTCCAGCGCTTGAGCATGTAGTCCATTGCCTTGGCGACATCGTTGCCACGCGAGAGCTTGGCGCGTTGCTCTCGCATCCAGGCCTCCAGGTCGGCGACAACAGGCGCGCTGAGCTCCTGGCGGACCGCCTTGCGCTTTTCGGCGCTGTGACTGTTGATCGCCCGCTCGATCTCGAACAGGGCATCGATCCGGCGCACCGCTTCCAGTGCCAGCGGCGAGATTGCGGCCGACTTCTTGCCTTGAGCTTTGCGACGCGCGTTCTCGGCCAGATCAGCCATCACGAAGAACGGACGCCGGGCGTGGACCCAACAGGCGGCTTCCAGGATCGGGCCAGGCGCGCGGCCGGACTCGTAAAGCTTGCCATAGCCGCTGTAGGCGTCGGCCTGGAAGATCCCAGTGTAGTTGGCCAGATGCGCCTGGGGATGCTCACCGGCCCGATCGCGCGAGTAGTAGAACACCGCCCCTGGCGGCGCCGGACCCCCGAATGGTTTGTCGTCGCGCACATAGACCCATATTCGGCCGGTGTCGGTCTTGCCTTTGGCCAGGACCGGGACAGTGGTGTCGTCGCCATGCAATCGCTCGGCGCTCAGCACGTAGGCCTCGAGGCGCTTGAACAACGGTGTCAGCGCTGCCGTGCAGCCGCCGACCTGGTCGGCCAAGGTCGACAGACTGATCGGCACGCCCTCCTTGGCATAGCGCTCCGCTTGTCGGTTGAGCGGCTGATGCTGGCCAAACTTCTCGAACAGGACCATCGCCAACAGGCTCGGTCCGGCCCAGCCGCGGGCGATGACGTGGAACGGCGCCGGAGCCTGGCTGATCTTCTCGCAATCACGGCAGGTGAACTTCTCGCGGACGTGCTGGATCACCTTCCAGGATTTGGGAATGACCTCGAGCGTCTCGGTGATGTCCTCGCCGAGCTTGGACAACCGCGCGCCGCCGCAACAGGCACAAGCGGTGGGTCCCGGTACAATCACCCGCTCCCGCGGCAGATGCTCCGGGAACGGTTTGCGTGACGGCCGCTTGCGCGTGAACGACGCCACCCTCGTGGTTTTCGCTGCGGCCATTTCGGCAGCAAGCTCGTCTTCAGTGGCCGACGCCTCCAGTTCCTCCAGCGTCAGCTCCAGCTGATCCAACAGCCGGGCGGTGCGCTCCGAGCGCGGGCCATAGCGGTCGCGGTTCAGCTTCTCGATCTGCAGCTTCAGGTGAGCAATCAGTGCCTGGTCGTCGGAGGCTTTGGCTCTCGCCACTGCGAGTTCCGCTTCAGCGTGTACTGCCCTGGCCGCTTCGGCGATACGATCATCGCGCGCCGCGACCAGCGCTACCTTGAGCGCTTCGATGTCACCTGGAAAGGCTTCACGACCCGAATCCATGCCCAGATAGAATCACAAATACTGGCGGATGACTCGTCAAAAAATGAAAACGCCAGCAACTATCCTGCGCGTCCCGGACGAAAGCTATGACGCGGATTCCGCCAATCGATTCCGTCGAGCATATACGCCAACTGCGAGGCCGAGATACCAACTACGCCGTCCGTCGGCGATGGCCAGATGAAGCGGCCTTTCTCCAGTCTTTTGGCGTAGAGCGACATGCCGAGACCGTCATGCCAAAGGATCTTGATCAGGTCACCTCTAGCGCCTCTAAAGACGTAAAGATCACCTGCATGGGGATCGCGCCGCAGCGTTTCCTGGACCTGCAGAGCCAAGCCATTCATGCCGCGCCTCATGTCGGTTCGCCCGACCGCAAGCCAAACGCGCACGCCCGAGGGAAAGGGGATCATCGCCGCTCCAGCACATCGAGTACACGTCGCAGGGCTTGCGCATCGACGCCGCTGCTGATGCGGACACGGTACTTGCTGGCAACATCAATCTCGATCATCTCCGTGACGGTCGACGACGCCGTGGCGACAGCAACCGTCTCCGCCGTAATTGTCACAGGGATCAATTGCGGGGCCGATCCGCCAGCCGGCGCACGCGACTCGTCGCGATAGCGCTTTCGCCAACTAAATACTTGGTTCGCATTCACGTCGTAATGCCGAGCAACCTTTGACACCGACGAGCCCGGCGCAAAACACGCCGCGACGATCTCCCGCTTCAGCGTCTCCGGCCACGAATGGTTACGCCGCCGCCCAGTCGCAGTTATACCCATAACCGCCCTTGTGGACACTTCTCGCCCTCACAATGCCATCACTTAACTCTCGGCGAAATGAGGCGATGCAGGAAGACGGTACTCACCGGAGGGATACCTTTCAGCGGCTTTCGCTGCGGCTGCACTCTAAAAGCGCGCGATATGAAGAGCGAAATGAAGTGCGATTTGAGACTCGAAATGACGTGCGAAACGCAGTGCGAATTGGAGTGGGTAACGCTGCTAGTAGAAGATGCGTAGTCACGCGTGCCAACTATTTGAATACCGAATGGACCCTATGGCAGTCTTCCAAGACTCCTCGCATTCTATCAGCGCAATGGGTTGCCGGCAGACCTTTTTGAAACGCTGGGAACCCTGAGTCGTGATGCACTCAATTCCAACATGAGAATAGTTTGACGCCAACGCCCCCACGCACGTTAGAAGACATTGTAGAGGCGCTGCAGCCGAAACCAGGCACAACGCGAAAATGCACCGTGCTACTCGGTGCTGGCTCGTCGATCAGCGCGGGGATTCCGTCGGCAGGTGCCGTGGTAGAGCATATTAGGACCACATATCCTGTCGCCTACGCGCGTGCGACCCCGAAAGACTATCCTGGCTGCATGGCAGCTCTCGACCGGGGGGTCCGGCGCGACCTTATTGGCGGATACATCGACAATGCGAAAATCAATCGGGCCCACCTCGCGCTCGCTCAACTTATTGATCACGACTTTGTCGATCGGGTACTTACCACCAATTTTGATCCTCTCGTTTCCAGGGCCTGCTCACTTATAAATTCGTTCCCGGCGATTTATGACTTCGCCGCATCGCATCTTTTCAATCCCGACCAGGTGAGTGAAAAGTCGATATTCCATCTCCATGGCCAGCGTGATGGCTTTGTGCTTCTCAACACGCGTGAAGAGGTGAACAAACATCGCCGCTATGTGAAACCTGTTTTCGAGGATGCGCACAAAGGCCGGATTTGGATTGTGGTCGGTTATAGTGGCGAGAACGATCCGGTTTTTGATCTTCTGGCCGATGTTAGGACGTTCGAGTATGGGCTCTATTGGGTAGGCTATGGAAAGACGCCGCCGGCCCATGTCTCCAAACGGCTCCTCACCCCCGGACGCGGCACGCACTTTTTGGGTGATTGGGATGCCGATGATTTCTTCGTCACGGTGGCTCAAAAGCTCGGATGCTTTCCCCCGCGTTTCGTAACGCAGCCGTTTTCGCATTTGAAATCTATGTTTCAGATGCTGAAGGACTACAAAGCTCCGAGAAACAATCTGGACGACGAGCCTGGGCTCCGCGAAAGCCGGTTTGACGTCGCCGCCGTCATACGGCCCCAGCTCGACGCGCTGATCGCCGGCCAAGAGCAGGCCCTATCTGCCGAATACTATTTCCTCGCAGGCGAGCATGAGCGCGTTGCCGCGTTGTTCAAGGGCCGGCAGCTGAAGAAGCTGACCGAACGGGAACGGGACACTTACGGCTGGTCCCAAATGATTCTGGGCGATCGCGCGCACTCAGCGGCGAAAATCGACGATGATCGTGACCTTTATCGGAAAGCCGCTGAGCATTTCGCCATCGCGGCGAAAATTCGGGTCACAGAAGCTGATGCCCTCTACAACTGGGGCAATGTCCTGTTCGACCTGTCTAGGGCAGTCCGGGATGGTGCACCGGAAGTGATGACTAGGGCGGCGGAAGCGCTGCTCAACCGCGCCGTCGTGAAATATCGGGCTGCACTGGCAATAGATCCTCAATTTTCAGACGCCCACAACAATTTGGCGAATGCGTTGGCGGATCTGGCGCGCGCAGAATATCCCCGCAGCGACAATGGGATACTGAGAGAAGCATTTGGTCATTACGAAGCGGCGCTCCGACACACCCGGACGCCCGACGTCGTTCACAACAATTTTGCCAAGGCACTACATGATTTGGCGCGGATCACGGACGACCTCGTGCTGTTTAAGAAGTCGATGGTGCATTTCCAGGCTGCGGGAGCGGCTAATCCAAACTATTACAGCGTCTATCTGAGCTGGGGCCACGCGCTTGCCGATCTCGCCCGTAGAACCGGCGCCGCCAAGACCTATAAGGCGGCATTTGAGAAATACCGCCGGGCTGCGGAGATTGAGCCGACGGATACAGCCGCGCATCACAGCTGGTATTATACGATGCTGGAATTCGCCAAGAAATTGAAGGGAAAGGAAAAGGCGGCTTATCTGAAGCAGGCCGCGGCCGTGTCCGCGGAACAAAAGCGCCGGCGCCGCAATCTGGAGCGCCGCATTCTGCGGTCCGAGGGAGCAAAGTAGGGGGAGGCAGATGCCGAAAGGCTTGCGGTTGAGCTTCAGCCCTCGCGGCGTTGATTGTTTAGCTCGGTCGCGGATTTGCGCGTTTACGGACTTGATGGATCATCTCCCTGGGCTGCAGTGCGGCCGCGCCTAACCACTTCTGCTGCCAGTCGGCGCTCGATGTAGTCGACTTGACTGTGATGCGTCGCGATTTGCCTTCGGTATAACTTTCCAACTCGCCTGTGTTGATTAGTTCGTAGAGCTTTCTGCGCGAGACTTGGATTGCCCTCATCGCCTGATTCGGCGACGCTACGAGCGGGGCTTCAAACGCGAAAGACATGGCGCGAGACACATGAGCATCCTGTCGTCTCCGGATGTTTCTGAGCATGCCAGACTGGACTTTTGCCGCAAAGTACTCAGCGCACAGTGCGCATATTTCGGATGCCCCGTCGTAGGAAATCGCGCTCGTTGCGGCCCGCAGCCTTCTTTTTTGTTATGGTACCAGGCCTGCCTAGGTAGGCAGATCAACTAGTCCCGAACCCGAAACCGCCGAATACGATGGTTAGAACCGAATCAAGCGACTCGCGAATCGGTCCTCGATCCTGAACGAAGGCTGAGTTGTCCAAGAAGGATCAGCCCACTTTGCCCAAACGGATGACGCATGATCCTGCGAGGAATTGCGACCAATCTTTCATGAGGGCGCGTCGCTTCTCGAGCTTTTGCCCGCGCTGGTAGGCTGCCGTGGTCTCCGATTTGTATTTGTGCGCCAGCGCTGCCTCGCGCACTCCATCAGGATAGTCCGTGCATTCTTCGGCCCAGGTTGCGAACGTCGAGCGAAAGCCGTGCACCGTGACGTGGCCGTAGCCCATGCGGTCCAGCACGGCAAGCATCGCATTCTCCGAAAATATTCCGCCCTCGGGATTCGGGAAGATCAATTCGCCCTCGGCGCCATCGCGCATCTCGTCCAGGATGGCAAGAGCAGGATCCGACAATGGCACGACGTGGTCCTGGTTCATCTTCATGCGTTCGCCGGGGATCTTCCAAGCGGAGGACGGCCGATCGATCTCGGACCGGCGGGCCTCTACCACTTCGTTCGTACGGCAGGCCGTGAGGATGAGAAAGCGCAGCATCATTGCGGCTGTTCCGACTGCCGCTGCGAGATCACTCACGAATTGCGGTGCCTCGGCATAGGGCAGTGCAGGATGATGTCGGACGACGCGTTTCGGTCGCCTTGGAAGCTTCTCGCGCAGCTGTTTGGTGAGCTCGGCTGGATTTCGAAAATCGGTGTCGTCAACATCGACATTCTTCGCGATGATGGTTTCGATCCGTCCGCGGACACGATTAGCCGTCTCTCGCTTCTCAACCCAGATCGGCCGCAACAATTCGTAGACGTGGCTGGGCTTGATCTCCGGGATCGTGAGTTCTCCGATTGTCGGGTAAGCGTACCGTTTGAGCGACGACGGCCATTGATCACGATGCTTCTTGCTCCAGGTCGACCAGCGCTCGCGAATGTAGGCTTCGGCGCACTGCTCGAAGGTGGGCAGAGTGACCTTCACCTCTGCGGCTTTCGCCTCCTCACGGGCCGCTCGCTTCTCTTGCACGATGTCGACGCCAGGTGTACCGCGATCCCCTTTCACTCGGAGACGCGCCGCATCACGAGCTAGTCGCGCATCCTTTAGCGACGCGTCCTTGACCGAACCTAGGCCCAGCCAGCGCTGCTTGCCCTCCTTCCAGTAACGGTAGTTCCAGTTCTTGGATGTGGCGCTCGCGACCACGAGATAAAGACCGTCACCGTCAGGGAATTTGCCGGGCCGAGTTTCGCGTTCGACGCTCTCGGGCAGCTAGTGCTTTCGGCAACAACGGCAACACCGCCGCCTCAATCGCCATGACGGCTTCGCGCGGCGGAGACTGGTTCGATGACTGGGCGGTGGGTCGCCCGTCCTGGCCGCGTTCGAAGCGGAATAGTCGAAACCGTTCTTTTGAGCGTTCCGATACCTTGTGCCGATCGCGATTCAATTCGCGGTCGGCCTTTGGGGGTGTACCGCCTTTCAGTTCTCGGGCCATGGGCGGTTTTGCTTAAACTACAGGCTGCTGCGATGCGGCAGCCAGGTCTAGTATGGCGGTATGCCGATCAATCCCGACGACTATTACGTCATTGCTTCTCGGGCGGGTGAGCATCCCGAACGGTGGAGTTGGGAAATACGGCGCAAGAGCCAACCGCTGGGCATTAAGATGACCGCAGATGGTTTCCAGTCCGACTCGGCCGCTCAGTTTGCAGGAAAGAAGGCGTTGGCGGATTTTCTGTCCGACCTAGCAAAGGAAGACAAACGCCCACCCAAGTAAGTTGGCGGCATCTTTCATGGTGGGCCCGGCGCGTAGAGGCATTCGGCCGCAGCGGAAGTCGCAAGCGCTCAAAACTGCGGCCATCTGACATTCATCAGGTGGTCGTTTTCACGAGAACTGCGGCCATCTGACATTCATCAGGTGGTCGTTTTCACGAGAACTTGAGCGCAGCCATACTGGTTTCACCGAATGGCCACATGAGAATCAGACGCTAACCAAATTTCGTGGATAGGAGTTTTCTTAGTTTTGAAACTGGAAAGGAGTAACCATGCGCCTCTTTACGGCATCCGTCATTATTGCAGCCGTCTCCCTCGGGACGCCGGCTTTTGTGCAGGCACAAGGAGCACCCTCGCAATCCGAGGCACAGAAACCACCCGCTCAGTCCAGCACGGTCATAGAGAGCATACAGGTCGTCGACGTCAAGGACCTGAAACCGGAGGTGCGCTCGAAGATCGATGACGTCGTCGCGCACACAAGCGGGGAAGATATGCAGTCACTTCGGAAGTCTATTGACGAGACACCGGAGGTGGCATCCGCGCTTAAGGCCAAGGGGCTGAGTTCGTCACAAGTCGTTGCTTTCAACGTCGCCGACGGCGTCCTGACGCTGTTCGCCAAGACAGCTTGAATCGGCCTTTTGAGCGTCACTCATACAGCGCTTGCTGCGATGGCTCGCAGCAAGCGTTTTCGTTTGGGGCGGTCGCGACGATCACCACATTGGATGTAATTGAGGGACGATTTTAGGACGCCCACGTAGTTGGGGGCGGTTGTTCAAGCAACACGGGGCAGGAGTACCGGATGGCGGAAATCATCATCCTGGCCGAACGGCGCAAGGCGCGGCAAGAGCGACGGGCAACGAACGTTATGGCGATGCCGTTCGCGCTGATGGCCGCATACATGGCTTTCGGCGCCGCGACTTATGCCGCGATCGTCGAAGCCTCTCAGCAGAGTTACAAGCGTTGATCCCGCAACGAAATTCGCCGGTAACTATCGATCCCGCGCTAGCTTGCGGCGCTCCCAATGATGATCTTTGCGATCGGGATTGAACACGCGCTCGACGTGGCGGTTCTGGTTGAAGGCGTTGTCATACTGGCACTTGCCGTTGACATTGCGTTCATCAAATAGAAGAGCAAATCCGCCGCTTCCTGCGGAGATAAAATGACCTGCATCAAACTCTCGCCAATTGGAAACGGGCTTGCCGCAGGAAATGCATCGGCCGTACGCAATAAAATCTCTCCGACGGATGTACTCGCTGAAGAGGGTCCAGTATTTTCCTTTGAGTCCTTTGTACCGAGCCACATCTTCAAATTGTATCACCTGAAATAAGCATGTAGGCTCAAGACGGGGAAACTGGGGACAACCTATGGACTGGCTACAATTCACCGCGGCGATCGTGGGTTACTTGGCCTGGCCCACGGTCATCATCGTGTTGTTCATTATATTGCGAAAGCATATGGGAGCCCTTGCCGACCGGATGCTCGAGTTCAATTTTGGCGGGGCCAAGATATTGTTCGACAAGGCGCTGGAGAAAGGAGCCGAAATTATCGAGCAGGCACCATTCCCGCAGCTGCCGCCTCCCGAACTCAAGTTAGAACCGCCACATGTAGAGTCGGACGACAAATTCCATTCACCAAACGTGAACAGATCTTTACTTCGCGATCTTCACCAACTTGGCCAGTCAAAGTCTGGGCTTCAGGTCCTTGCTGCCCTAAACCAAGTAGACAATCTGCTCTTTGCGATTGGCGATGCAATGGGGGTCGATGCGGCAGATGCGTCCTCGGTGATGTATTCCCTGGCAGCTCAGAAGAAAGTACCCAAAGCGTATTTAAAGCTGTACCAGTCATTGCGAGAGGCACGGGACGTAATTGCTCATACGCATGCGGTACCGGATAAAACGGAAGCGCATGAATACATGCGTCAAGCCGCCTTCCTGACAAGCTTCTTAAGTTCCGTGAAGAACAATCTTGATAAAGAAAACAGCCCCTAAGGGCTGTGAGTAACTATTCGTCTTCGTCCGCTGACTTGTAAGGGCTGCAATGCCTGGCGCCGCAATGGGGACAATCATCGTCACACGTTGCGGACCAAACGTCCTCCCATTCTTCGTTGCACCGGTAGCACTTGTAGAAGTTTCTAAAGAGGTGCTGCTTCTTCATGGCGGCACCGGCATGTCGGTGTCTTTATACGCCGCCGGGTCGCGCCGGACCTCCTGGCGCATCTCGCCCGGCTTGAGGTCGTCGGGCACTTTAAAGACCCAGTCGTCTCGCGGGGATTTGAGCTCACAATATCCGGCCAGACGCCCATCCTTCATGAGCTTGCAGTCCGGTGTCTTGCGTCCACGCATTTCTTCCGCCGAGAAGGACTCAAGGATAATCCGGTCGTCCTTGAAGACCAGCCGACGCATCAGCGCCAAATCTGCCGCCTCGTCTTCGGGTTGGGGCGGCAAAAGCCGAAGTTCCTCGAACAAATCTTCGTCGGGGAAACGGATTAAATGCCTGACCTTCTGAATCACACCCCAGTTCGGACCGTCGAACGGCCTGTCGGAAATGCGTCCGATCTTGTTCAACCGCAGCCCAATCAGCGTCTCTCTCTGATCGTGATGCCGTCTGATCGGGCTTGCGATTTGCTGAACCCTGATCAAATCCATGTTTGCGCCCAATCGTGTTCGGAGTGGAATAGGACTGGTCAGGTCCACGGCGCATGATCAGGGCCGCGGACGCGTTCTTAAATCCAGGGATCGTAGATCGTGCTCGTGTGCCGCTTTGCGGTCCTCCTATCAAGCCCGGCTACAAATAAGTGGCCGGTCAACATATAGCGCCCCCGCGGGTTCGAAAGATGGTGGCGATACCCGGTGATCTTAAGGGTGAAGGGTGGGTGCTCCATCAGCGGAGCTTCTTCCTCCATGTCGCAAATCATCGTCTCAATGAGCCGGAAATTTCGACAAAGATCGCCGATGCGCTGTTCCGTGAAGCTCGCGGATTTAAACTGATGAGCAAAAATGTTGCGAATATTCTTGAGGATGACGAGGTCTCGGTAAGCGTCCTTTGTGATCGCACCCACCAGACAAGCCAGATCGATTTTGGCCGAGAAACTGCCGAGCGGGCCGCTTGCACGAAAAAGCCGCTCGACGATTGCGTCGTCGTGGTGAAGACCCGCTTGAAGGGTGTTTGTGAGCCGTGTTTCGACGAGCGATGCAATGACGATCGCCGCGGTGCGATCGGACGCGGACTCCATGTCGTCGATGGCGGACAGTTCATCTTCGGTCTCGACGAACCAGCCGCGCGTGTTCCATTCGCTTGGATCGCTCATGGCAGGGATATATCACGGCCAAGTTCGTGGGGAGCCGCACCGAGTGCGAGTTTCTGACAGAATTCCCGTCTTAGCCTATCACTGGGTGCATCGATTCTCATGTGCCATAAGCTCGCGCTGAGCCTTCTTTGGCGGATAACCTCATAGCCGCGCGGATCCCTCACTATGCTAAGGATTCGGGGTCGGTTGAGGAAAATGAGCAACTATCTTGCTCAGAATTGACTGGCCTTCGGGCTTGATCGGAGCGTTGCTGTGGTGACTTGGGACGGCTGAGGCCGGCTTCGGGGTCTGGCCCTGCCGGATGTTTTGCCCAGGCGGGGCTGAGGTGGTGCGACGGATGGCGTCGCGCAAATCTCAGAGGATCCCATGACCAAACCCAAATCCAAGCCGAAGGCCGCAACCCGCTCAACCGCCCGAAAGATCGCCAAGTCGGGGGCGCGCAAGCGATCGGCGCCTGCATCGTCCAGACCAGCCGCGGGACACGATACCAAGCACGCCCGCATCATCGCAATGCTGAGGACGCCCACGGGTGCAACAATCGCAGCGCTCATGACGGCTACAGAATGGCAGCAACATTCGGTGCGCGGCTTTCTTGCCGGTGTGGTCCGTAGGAAGCTCGGGCTTAACCTGGTCTCAGAACAAACTGATAAGGGTCGCGTCTATCGCATCAGGGATGGTAAGCCTTCGCCCGCAGCCGCGGACCGGGCCAAACAGGCGGCCTGATGCGATGCAGAAGAAACGTCGCAATGGTCGTGCCTCGATCAAAACGACTGTTGAGGACGAGATCGCGCATCTGCGCGGTCTCGATCTCGCGAGATTACGCGCACGCTGGCAGGGTGTCTTCCAGAGACCAGCCCCTGCTCATCTAACGCGGCATCTGTTGTTTGCGGTCATCGCCTATCGGCTCCAGGCTGACCGCTTCGGTGATCTCGACCACGAGACGAAGCAGGTGCTGGATCGAACGGTTGCTAAAGAAACTGGACCTGTAATGTCCGCCCGTCTGGCCAGCTTTGACCAGAAGCGAACTGAACTCTCACCCGGCACGGTTCTGGTCCGGGAATGGGATCGACAGTCGCAGCGGGTGATGGTGATGGC
>WNFR01004295.1_pt1 | contig 19826 bp, 15 predicted proteins | sample 5400221 | NCBI WGS metagenome assembly WNFR01 (sample SAMN13153357, study PRJNA577476) | soil metagenome | isolation source: 40 cm soil under Madrone tree | place: USA:California | collected 2016-06-14 | reverse complement strand
ATGGGACTTGCTCTTCCCGCGCGATCTCAGCTTCCTTAATACCGATTCGGCGCAACAGGTCTACCACGCCTACTATCGTCCAGGCGATTTCATCCAGCGACAAGGCGAGCCGGCCCGATTCTTTAGTGTTATCGAAGAAGGCGAAGTAGAGATCCTGAAAGCGGCAGAGCCGAACACCGAGCCAAAGATCGTCGCCGTCCTGGGCCAGGGTGACTTTTTTGGCGAGGCCGCTCTGTTGGGAAACCGTCCCCACGAAACAAGCATTCGTGCCCGTACTGTTGTTCGCCTTCGCCAAGCCGGCAGCGCTCTTTTCTCTCAAATCGCCGGGACCTTTGCACCTCTTCGTGAAGTGCTGTCGCAGGCGGTCATTCGCCGCTCGGGCGACGTTTGGCACCGCCTCCCTTTGACAAAGTTGCTTCTGGATCGTGAGCCACTCGCCTCTCTCCTCGACCCGCTTCCGGCAGAACTTCTCCGTAAAGACACTAGCCTGGCCGATGCCATTCGGGCCTTGAAGGAAAGCTCTACCGGCCAACTCCTGATCCTCGACGAAGCTCAGCGTTTATGGGGAACTCTCGACCGCAACGACCTCGATCAGGTTGTCGCTCGCATCGCCGTCCTTCCGACGGATCAGCACGGGGATATCACCCATTCCAAGCTAAGTGATTTTCTCGTGGTCAATCCGCTCTATGTAGCTCTCGACGATTCGACGCTGGTGGCGGTCGCTACCATGCTTGATCATGGCATCTCCTGGTTGCCGGTTGTCCAAAGCAAGGAGAATCCTCGACCGGTCGGTTATCTTCGGAGAGAAAGAATCCTCGACCGCATGCTCGAAAGAATCGGGCAGCCGCAAGCGCATCATGCCCAGGTTGCGACCTGAAGATACCCATGATCGAATTGGCTCCCTCCATCCTCTCGGCTGACTTCGCTCGCCTCGGCGCAGATGCGCAAGCCGTCGTCGAAGGAGGAGCAAGCGTCCTCCACGTGGACGTGATGGATGGCCACTTCGTCCCGAATATCACGATCGGGCCCCCCGTCGTAGCTTCTCTTCGCAAAGTCTCGAAAGTTCCGCTCGATTGCCATCTCATGATTGAACGGCCGGACGAGTTCATACCTGCATTTGCGGAAGCCGGCGCTGCTTGGATCTCTGTCCACCAGGAAGCCTGCATCCATCTCGATCGCACCCTTCATTTGATCGCCGCGCACGGATGCAAGCCCGGAGTGGTCATAAACCCTGCCACACCGGTCCACACGCTCGATGAGGTTCTTCCTTTGGTCCACCACGTTCTCGTCATGAGCGTGAACCCCGGCTTCGGCGGTCAAACCTTTATCCACTCTTCCCTGAAGAAAATTGCGTTGCTCTCGAATATCCGGGAGTCTCGCGGCCTCGGCTTTCGCATTGAAGTCGACGGCGGCATCCATCACCAGACCGTCGCCGACGTAGTGCGTGCCGGTGCGGAGATACTGGTCGCAGGCAGCGATATATTCGAGCATGGAGATCCCCGTGAAAATGCCAGGCGCCTCCTGAAATCGGCTCTCGATGCCGCAAAGCAACCCGTTCAAGACCTCCCGTCCACGTTAAGAGGTAACGCTACCGGTAACGCTGGAAACTTGCCAAGTTTGCCCTGATCGCCGTCGGTCTTCCGCAGTGAATCGACGTTCACTCTCTCGGCCAAAGGAGTTCACGCCAACCATGATTTCTGCTTGACAAACTCTTGCCCAACGCGTACTATACCTCTTGGGTAATATCATGCCTTGCTCCCGTAGCGCCAGCATCTTGCTGGCGCTTTTGCTTTTTGGGGGCCACAAATTCAGCCCGGGTTATTTGCTCGCACAGCTCACCAGCCGAGTCCCAAGTCGCACAATTCTGGCGAAAATAAGTTATTTAGAATCAACACTTACAAGACCTCTACAAGTGTTGATTCTAAAGGAGTTGCGCGAAGGCTAAACCATTTAAAATCAACACTTACAAAAAAGTGGGAGGGGGGTGGTCGCCTTCCCTTCTGCCCATTATCTATTTATATTGTACTCGTGGCTTTGCCAGCCTCCGGAGAGAGCGCTCTTCAAGCTCTTGTGTACCGCTGGCTGTTAGGCTTCGATCCAATCAGTGCGTAATACAAGATATATAGATAACAAATCACGGGGAGAATGAATGCGTGATGCAGCCCCACTTGGTCAGCAATGGTCCCTTGTATCACGGGAAGGATTGCACCGCCCACAATGGCCATGTTCATGACGCCAGATGCGTCCCCAGTCAGTGGACCCAGTTCTGCCACACCTAGGCTGAAGATGGTTGGGAACATAATCGAGTTAAATAAACCAACGGCGAGAATGGTCCACATCGCGGTATGTCCGCCCAGAATCATGGAAGCAGTGATCAGCGCCGTTGCGCAGATTGCGCACAGTGCCAGCAGATATTCAGCCTTGAATCGTCGCAGAAGGGGTGCGCCAAGAAAGCGTCCGATCATCGAGCCGGCCCAGTAGAACGAAACAAACCCTGCCGCGGTCTTGGCGGAGAAGCCTGCAATCTCCGGCAAGCCGAAATAATTCACCAGAAAGCTTCCAATCGAAACCTCTGCGCCCACATATGCAAAAATTCCCATGGCGCCCAAGATGAGGTTGCGGTGCTTCCAGATCGAATCTGTGACCTTCTCTCCGGGACGGTCCGCCGCAGTCTCAATCTTGGGAAGCTTGAAAGTACCGATCAAAATCGCCAACAACACCAGGGCGACGCTGATCACCGTGTATGGCATCTTGACCGAGGAGGCTTCTTGCACGCGGTACGCATGCAGCGCTTGTGGCGCGAGCTGCCTTAATTGCTCGATCGCCAATGGCGCGGCGCTCAGGATCAGCAGACCTCCTATTTTCGGGGCGATCGTGGTACCAAGCGAATTGAAAGCTTGCGTCAGATCGAGGCGGCTCGATGCCGTCTCCGGTTTTCCTAGCAAGTCCACGTAGGGATTGGCCGACACCTGAAGCCCAGTAATCCCCGCAGCCAGAACGAGAAGCGCGGTCAGAAACAGCGGATACGAAACGACAGATGCCGCCGGCACGAACAATAGCGCTCCGACAGCCATAGTTAGCAGGCCGGCCACCATGGTCCTCTGGTATCCAATCCTATTCACGATCTTCGACCATGGCACGGAGAACAAAAAGTAGGCAGAGAAGAACGCAAACTGCACCAGCATGACTTGCGCGAAGTTCAGATCGAAAATTGCTTTCAGATGCGGCACCAGAATATCGTTCAGGCAGGTCAGAAACCCCCACATAAAGAAGAGAGTCGTGACGATGGCCAGAGGCCGCGTGTAATCTTGAGTCGGCGAAGTGAACGAAATACTTTGCGCCGCGCTAGGACTGGTACGTACTTCTGTTGTAGCCATCTCTCTTCACCTCGGATATCAAGACGTCGTTCGTTCTTGCGTTCCGCGCTTTCCCAGCTAGGTGATCCTCACTGGCAGTCACCGTCTACCACCACGTTTCCGTCTGAACCCCGTACGTGAGCCCGCTGGTTCTGTCCTCGAATGGAACTCCGCCCACCAAACCGCGGAACCCGTTCGACCAATTCGCATAAGTCAGAAACACACGCAGCACCGGCCGGCTGAAGAACTTGCGGCCTGCGCCGATTTGCGGCGCGATCGTGAATTTGCGGAGCCAGCCGTCGAACTGAGTAGTGCCGTTTTGCGTCGTGACAAAGCCTTGCGTGTGGTCAAACCCTCCCTCAAAGGCCAGGGAAAGGTACTTTGTGAAAAACACTTCGGGTCTCAGTCCGAACGAAGCCCAGTCATTAAACCCATGGCCGGGCTGGCCGTCCCGCTTCCGCTGGAAGATGAAAATCGGCATGACGGCGAATCGGTCGTTGGGTTGAAACAGCAGATGCTCCGCGATCAGCAATCTTTCGGAACTCTTCAGGAACGGAGTCGGGTCCTCGATCGATGTGCTGAAATTGCTCGCTGCACCCTTCCCGTATTGGATGGAAAACGCGTGGTAGCCGCCGTGCCACTCCAACCGCTGATGGCGCAAACCGAAAGCGTACCCATTGACTGTGGGAAAAGCCGTCCCTGCGGGAAGTGTGCTGCCATTTTGCGCGGTGCCGCCCTTCGCGGTTGCAAAATCGAACCACGCGGCCCATAGACCGGCCGGCCCCTTCAGATCATAAAGGCGCACGTCAATATTCCTTTTCGCGTAGTTCCCATTCTGCGTAACGATATCGGGCCTCGCGCCAGCCAGAAAGGCCACAGCCAGCTTGCCGATTCCTACATTGACGTCCTCAGCCCCCGCTCCGTAGCCGCTCATGTCCAGAGGATAGAAGTCATTTATCTCGATGTGCTGGCGGCGGTAATACCGCTCACCCGCCCAGAACTTCGCGTCCGGTTGGCTCTCGAAGATGTGGCCCGCCCGCACAAAGGCTTCTCGCAGCCGGAATTGGTCGCCGCCAATCCCGTTGGGAAAATTTGCGAAGCTGGCGTAATTCGAGGTGTTCGCCTCGATCATTACTTCCGTCTTGATCCAGGCCTTGTCAGTGTTTTGCTCAGGATTCAGCCAGTTGTTGACAAAAATGAATTCCCCGTAGGTTTCTGCTTCGTTGCCCAGGCGATATTTCGCATCCGCTCCGGGCGCTTGGAAAGCAACTTGCTGCCCACCTGCGCTATTGAGGCCGTAACCCGACCGAAAATAACCGTGAAACTCGAAGCTCTGCACCTGCTGCTCCAGACTTGCAATCTTCTGGTCGGCCTCTCTCAGGAGGTCATACGTCGGTTCCGAAGCCAGTTGGCCCTGATACTTTGCTCCGACCTGATCGGACTGCCCAAGGACGGCTTTTTCGGCTGCTTGCTGGGCGGCCAACTCTACTGCAGAGACGGTCCCTTCCTTTGTTTTTCCGTTGGCCTCTTTCTGTGTTTTGATTTGTTGCTCCAGGGCAGCGATGCGCTGTTCAAGGTCATGAGTGGTCGCGTCGTATTGTTGCTTGAGTTGCTCCAGTTGCTTCTGCAAATCATCAGGCCTTGGGGTAGGAGGTTGCTGCGCCAGAGATGGCAGGGCGCTCGCAGCAATCAGCGCGATAATCCGCGGCACGCGCTTAAGCTGAAGTGAGTTCCACAGTTTCATTTCACTCGCACGGAGCATGGTTGGTTTCCATATACTCAAGCCTTCGCGGAACGCCGGTTCAGAACGACTTCCTCGATGGCCCGCGCAAATCCTTCCTGCTCGTTTGTGGAAGTGACATAGGTAGCCGATGCCCGCACTTCAGCGCTCGCGTTGCCCATCGCGATGCTCACGCCGCTCTTCTCAAACATCAGGACGTCATTGGGCATGTCTCCGATGGTCGCGATCTCTTCCGCCGGAATGTTCAGCAGTTTTGACATTGCCAGCACCACCCCGCCCTTATTGGCCTGGGGATGGGTCACATCGAGGTAGTAAGGCTGCGAACGCGCAGCGGAAATGTGCGTCCCGCCGGCTTGCTGAACATCTTTCTCGCATTTCGCAACGCGATCGAAGTCATCGCTCACACCGACAATCTTCGCTACGCGGCCAAGCAGTCCCGCAAACGTCTTGACCACCGTTGGAGGAAACTTTACGGTCCACTGCTCGCGAGCGACGTGAGGTGCGTTCGGGTCGCGCACAAACCATCCCGTATCCGTGTACACCCAAACATCCAGTCCATGATTCTCGATGGCCTCGAGCACCTGTTCCGGCACTCCAGCGGGCAAGAACTTCTGGTCAACAACCGTTGTAAGGTCAGGCTTGATCAGCACGCCGCCGTTGAACGCCGCCAGCGGTTGAGTGAGTTTCAGCGGATCGATCAGCATGGCCATGCCGCGGGGAGGCCGTCCACTCGTGACGCTGAATTGAATTCCCGCTTCGTGCAGCTGCAAAACGGCCTCGGCTGCTTTCTTCGTCAGCACCTTCTCCTGCGTGACCAGCGTTCCATCAACGTCCGCAATCACCATGCGGATGGGCTTTGTTGAATTTCCATTTCTCAATGCCATCTTGACCCTCTTTCTTGGTTTTCCACCCTAGCCAGGAACACCTACTGCTCCTGGTAGTTCCACAGCAGCCCGCCGTCAACAAAGAACGTCGTTCCTGTGACGTAATCGGATTCCTCCGAGGCCAGGAAGCTGGCTATTCCGGCAACGTCTTCCGGTTTCCCCAGTCTTCCAAGCGGAATATTTCCGAGCAGCTCTTTGAGCTTGACCGGGTCATTCAAGAGTTTGGTGTTGATTGGTGTTTCGATGGCGCCAGGCGCGATCGAGTTGATCGTGATCTTGCTTGGGGCGAGTTCAATCGACAAGTTTCGCGTCAGCATTTTGATTCCCCCCTTGCTCGCGCAATAGGAAGCAAAATGCGGGAACGGCAACTCCTCGTGTACTGAACTAATGTTGATGATTTTCCCGGGACGCCCTGTCTGGCGGAGATGGCGTACCACCGCTTGCGTGATAAAAAACATTCCCTTCAGGTTGACGTTCAAAACGGCGTCAAAATCTTCTTCCGTCACGTCCCAGAAGTCCGCTCGTTTCTCCAGACCTGCGTTGTTGACAAGAATGTCGATCTTTCCGAGAGCCGCGACGGCCTCTTCAATGAATCGTTGTCCGTCAGAAACTTTTCCGACATCGGCTTGAAACGCGGCAGCTCGCCGCTTCGCAGCCGTAATTCGGCCCACTACTTCGTCCGCCCCCGCCTTGTTCTTGCGATAGCAGATGGCCACGTCGGCGCCTTCTTGCGCCAAGCGTTCCGCAATCGCCCGTCCAATTCCTTGGTCGCCGCCCGTTACGGCGGCTACCTTACCTGTCAGCCGATTTGACAAAATTCCTCCTCGCGGTTCTCTTTCTCTCGAAAAAGCAACCGACTAGAAATCACTTCTTAACTTCTTGAATTCTCAGGCCACTGTTACTTCCGGACTCAAATAAACATCCTGAATGGTGTTCAGCAATTGAATCCCTTCTGCAAGCGGCCGTTGAAATGCTTTGCGGCCCGATATCAGCCCGGTTCCACCCGCCCTCTTGTTGATCACCGCCGTGGCTACTGCCTCCTCGAAATCATTCGCGCCGGACGCTCCTCCGCTGTTGATCAAACCTGCTCGTCCCATGTAACAATTCGCAACCTGGTAGCGGCACAGATCAATCGGATGATCGCTCGCAAGATCGGAATAGATGCGCTTGTCGAACCTGCCGTAGCCCGAATCGCCCATGTTGAGTGCCTGGTAGCCACCGTTGTTCTCCGGAAGCTTTTGCTTGATGATGTCGGCCTCGATGGTCACTCCCAGATGATTGGCCTGTCCGGTCAAATCCGCGGAGAGGTGGTAGTCCTTGTCCTTCTTGAATGCGTTGTTGCGCAGGTAACACCACAAAATCGTGGCCATCCCCAGTTCGTGCGCGTGAGCAAAGGCCTGACTCACCTCCACGATCTGCCGGTCGCTTTGATCCGAGCCGAAGTAGATCGTCGCACCAACCGCGGCTGCGCCCATGTCGTACGCTAACTTCACCGTCGAGAAAAACACCTGATCGAACTTGTTTGGGTAGGTCAACAATTCATTGTGATTCAACTTCATGATGAAGGGGATTTTGTGTGCGTACTTGCGCGCGACCACACCCAGGACGCCGCACGTCGAAGCCACGGCATTGCATCCACCTTCGACAGCCAGCTTTACGATGTTTTCCGCGTCGAAATAATCGGGGTTTTTCGCGAAGCTGGCGCCGGCGGAGTGCTCGATACCCTGGTCGACAGGAAATATCGAGAGATAGCCGGTATTTCCCAAGCGGCCATGTCCATAAATCCTTTGCAAGTTGGTCAGAACGCGAATATTTCGATCGGACCCGGCCCAAACGCGGTCTATGAAATCGGGACCGGGAAGATGGAGGCGCTCCTTGGCAATCTTTGGCGAATGGAATCCCAGCAAGGATTCCGCTTTCGCTCCAAGAAAAGATTGAATTGTTGTACGCGGACTTGTAGCCATCGTTTTCTCCTAGAATGCTCTCTTCGCCTGCGGAGCAAGCATTGCAGCTGCAGTGGGATCCACGAGCCACAACACCTTGCCCTCTATTGGCGTGATAATCTGCGCAGGGAGTTGGTCCGGCTCGTACGGCCCCTCGAGCACGGCCTTTAGTGCCGGCGCCTTTTCCGCACCGTGCACCATGAAAATCACGCGGGCGGCATTGTTCAAGACCGGAGGCGTCAGCGTAATGCGATCGGTATAGAGCTTGCCCACCCAATTGTTTACGACCAGACGGCGTTCTTCACTCAATGCTTTCGTGCCAGGAAATAAAGAAGCCGTATGCCCTTCCGGCCCCATGCCAAGTAGCACCAAGTCGAAGCGTGGAAACTGCCCATCCGCCAGATTGAAACTAGCTCGCAAATCCTCTTCGTACTCTTCGGCGGCTTGCGCAGCATTTCGTTTTTCACCCTTGATGCGATGCACCTGCTTCGCATCCACTGGGGCTTTGGCGAACATCGCTTCCGTGGCCATCCGAAAATTGCTTTCTGCGTCATCCGGGGGTACATGCCGTTCGTCACCGAAAAAGAACTGGATCTTGCCCCAAGGCACCATGGCCTGCAGGACCGGGTTGTTGATGAGCAACCCGTAGAGCGCTTTCGGCGTAGAGCCACCGGAGAGCGCGACGGAGAAGGAGCCTTTTTCGCGAACAGCTTCCTTCGCCGCCTCCAGGAATTCCGCTGCGGCTGTTTGCGCAATGGCATTGGCATCCGCCAAAATTCTAATCTCACGATTGGTTGTTACAGTCTCGGTCGTCATAGTCTCAGGGCACCCCTGCAGTCGCTCGCCCTATGGCCGCCGGAACCTCACTCGGCTCAGAAGACGGATGATCTTCCTCGATCGTTCGCCAAGCACGTCCATCGCGCCCCAGCAATTCGTCGGATTCTGCCGGCCCCCAGCTTCCGGCCGCATAGTTCGGAAAACCCTTGGCCGGGGTGGAGGACCATGCATCCAGAACGGGTTGGATTACTCTCCAACCCGCTTCCACCATGTCCGCGCGCTGGAACAGCGTGGCGTCGCCCATCATGCAGTCGTACATGAGACGTTCGTACCCGGTGCTATGCGAACGCCCGAAATCGCGCGCGTAGTCAAACTCCATATTCACCAGGCCGAGCTGCATCACCGGGCCCGGAACCTTGGCTCCGAATCGCAGTGAGATTCCTTCGTCGGGTTGAATGTGAATGACCAGCCGGTTGGTCTGCAGATCGGAAATCTTCGTATTTCGAAACAACACGAACGGAGAACGGCGAAACTGAATGGCGATTTCCGTGACGCGCCTCGGGAGGCGCTTCCCGGTGCGGAGATAGAACGGCACGCCGGCCCAGCGCCAGTTATCGATTTCGAGCCGCAACGCAGCGTAGGTCTCGGTATTCGAAGCGGGGGAAACCATGGGCTCGGTGCGATAGGCGGGCAGCCGTTCCTCTCCCGCTACTCCTTGGCCATATTGCCCGCGAACCGCCATGCTTATCACGTCCTGCGGCTTAGCAACTTGAACGGCGTGGAGGATTTCCGCTTGCTTGTCGCGCACGGCGTCCGCGTCAAACGAAATCGGCGGCTCCATGGCCGTCAACGAAAGCAACTGGAACAGATGATTGGGAACCATGTCGCGCAGGGCCCCGGACGTCTCGTAATAGCCGCCGCGCTGCTCGACGCCGACCGTCTCGGCGGCTGTAATCTGTACGCTGTCGATAAAGTTTCGGTTCCACAGGGGTTCGGCGATGGCGTTGGCGAAACGGAAGACCATGAGGTTCTGCACGGTCTCCTTGCCCAGATAGTGATCGATGCGGTAGATCTGTTGTTCATCGAGAATCTGCTTGAGATCACGATTCAACTGTTTCGCGGAAGCCAAGTCTCTTCCGAAAGGCTTTTCCACGATCACCCGAGCCCATTTGCCTTCCTCTTCCTGCGTGAGTCCGGCCTGGCCTAATTGCTTCACCACGGGAGCAAAGAACTTCGGAGACACTGCCAGGTAGAAGAAGCGGTTCCCTTGTGTGGAGTGAGTTTTTTCCACGACTGCAATTTGTGCCTGGAGTCTTCCGTACGCCGCTGAATCCTGGAAATCTCCCTGCACGTAATACGTTCGTTCGAGAAACCAATTCCAGAGTTGGCTATCGACTGGCTCGGGCGCGAACTCTTTAATGTCCTTGGTGAGCTGCGCTCGAAAGGCTTCCGTGGTCATTGAATCGTAAGAAAATCCGATTACCGCGAATTGCGGCGAGAGCAGTTTGTCTTTTGCCAAATTGCATAACGCCGGAATCAGCTTGCGCTTGGTCAAATCTCCACCGGCCCCAAAAATCACCATCACGCAAGGGCTTGCTTGATGTCCGTGCACATCCAAACTTTCTGTCATATTCGTCCTATCTGGCATCCGATTTGCAATCCCGGTCCATTTACTTAGCGCTGGCGGCCTTCTCCATGTGCCCGCCAAACTGAAAACGCATGGCGGAAAGGAGTTTCGCCGCAAATTCGTCTTCCCCGCGCGAAACAAAGCGCTGGAACAACGATGCCGTCAGCACCGGCGCCGGCGCAGTCGATTCAATGGCCGCAAGGATCGTCCAGCGTCCTTCCCCGGAGTCCGATACCCTTCCGGAAAATCTCTCGAGGGATGGCTGCTCCAGCAGAGAAATCGCCGTCAAGTCGAGAAGCCAGCTGGCCACTACGCTGCCTCTCCTCCACACTTCAGCCACGTCGGCCAGTGGAAATTCATACCGGTAATTTTCCGGATTGCGGAGCGGCGTGGTTTCGGCGTCTACTTCGCGAGTTCCGCTGCCCGCGTTGGCGTGCTTGAGGATGTTGAGCCCCTCGGCGTAGGCAGCCATCAAGGCATATTCGATTCCATTGTGCACCATCTTCACGAAGTGGCCGGCTCCCGAGGGTCCGCAGTGCAGGTACCCTTCTTCGGCGGTTCCCGGAACTTTCTCGCGACCAGGAGTGCGCGAAATATCTCCGCGGCCCGGCGCGAGCGATTTGAAGATCGGATCGAGGTGCCCGACAATCTGCTTTTCGCCTCCAATCATCTGGCAGTACCCGCGCTCCAGGCCCCATACTCCGCCGCTGGTGCCAACGTCCACGTAGTGCAAACTCTTGGTGGCGAGTTCGGTCGCGCGGCGAATGTCATCGATGTAGTAAGAGTTTCCGCCATCGATCACGATGTCGCCGGCATCGAGCTTTCCAGCCAGTTCTTGGAGCGTGGCGTCCACGACTGCCGCCGGAACCATTAGCCACACGGCTCGCGGCCTTTGCAGCTTTTTCACCAAGTCATCCAGTGAAGTAGCCGCGGTCGCGCCGTCGCTCGCGACTTGTTTCACTGACTCCGCACTTCGGTCAAAGGCCACGCAATGATGTCCGGCTCTTTGTAGCCGGCGCACCATGTTGGCTCCCATTCTTCCCAGTCCGATCATTCCTAGTTGCATCGATATCGCTCCTGTTCGCTCGTGTCTTTCTTAGTTCACCGTTGCACTACGCCAATGCTTGCCCGATTGCCGCCTGCAGTTTCGCCAGTCCAGCACTTACGTCTTTGCCGAGGTGCACGCGAAGTGCCCGTCTCCCGCGCTCCGCGAGTACCGCGAAATCGCCACGCGCTTGCGCCGCTTTGACCACCCCAAACGTATATTTCTGTTCCGGAACCGGAAGTTCAATGGAGTCGTCGGAGGTGATTTGCAGGAAGACACCGCTGTTGGGCCCGCCTTTGTAGGCCTGTCCTGTCGAGTGCAGAAACCGCGGCCCAAATCCCAGGACGGTCGCCACCTTCTTGGTGTCTCTGACGGTATGGCGGACGCCCTGCAGAGCGGCTTCATTCTCAGCGTTCATCGTGATGTAGCCGAGGACAGCGAAATAATCCCCTGCGCCGGCGCGCGACAGATGAGTCTTCAAGATCTCCGCGAGCGTCTTTCCGTTCTTCAGAGCTTCAGTGTTCCTCGCGTCCGCGTAGAGTTTCACGCCGTCGCCTGTGAAAAAGGGCTTCTCTTCTGGCAGCTTGCCCTTTGCTTCATACTCGCTTGTGAGTTTCCGCGTTTCGATCTTGCTGGCTTCTACGTCCGGCTGGTTGAAAGCATTGATGCCGATGATTGACCCGGCCACGGCGGTCGCAATTTCCCAGCGGAAGAACTCTTCACCAATCGCATACGGCTCTTGGACCGCGATGTGCACGACTGGCTGGCCTGCTTTCTCGATAGCTTCAACCGCCGCATCCTGCGCGCGATCGGGCGCGGATTCCAGGCGCAGATAGGCAAATACCCGGTCATTCCCGTAGCTCTCAGGCTTCGCCAATCGCTCCCGGTCCACGGGAACGATTCCCTTCCCGATTTTTCCCGTCGATTCCGCGAGAAGCTGTTCCAGCCACGCTCCGAGATCCGCAATGCCCGGAGAAGAAATGATTGTTACTTTGTCGCGCCCTTGGTTTGCCGCGGCTCCGAGGATCGCTCCCAATACCACGCCGGGATTCTCCGCCGCAGGAACCGTTGCCCCGCAGGCGTGAACCATTTCCTCAGTGCGGCTCAAGAACTTCGGCACATCAATTCCCATGACCGCCGCCGGCACCATGCCGAAATTCGATAATGCGGAGTAGCGCCCGCCGATACTGGACACGCCGAAGAAGATGTGCCGGAACTTGTCGTTCTCGGCGACGTGCTGCATCTTTGAGCCCGGATCGGTTACAGCAATGAACCGGTTTCCCACTTTCTTCTCACCAACGGCTTCTTTCACACGCGCAAAGAAATATTGCTTGTAGATATTGGGCTCGAGAGTCCCTCCTGATTTGCTGGAGACGATGAAGAGAGTGTTCTTCAGGTCAATTTTTGCCTCGATGGCCTTGATCTGCGCGGGATCGGTGGAATCGAGGACATGCAACTCGGGGAATCCTTCAATCTTCCCGAACGTGAGCCGCAGGACTTCTGGGCAAAGGCTCGACCCTCCCATCCCGAGGAGAAGAGCGTGCTTGAATCCCGCCTGCTTGACTTCGGCCGCGAGTGAAGTCAGATGCTCGATATGAGAGATCTGGTCGTCGGTGACTCCCAGCCAGCCGAGCCAGTGATTTTCATCGGCTCCCGTCCAAAGCGAGGCATCCCCTCGCCACAGGCGACGCACTTTGTCATTTTTCTGCCAATCCGTGAGCGCGTTTTCGACTGCGGTGGCAAGCTTCTGCGGCAGGGTGTAGGCAATGGAATTGATCTTCGCCGTGGATTGCCCGCTCTTCCTGGATCCCGTGGCTTTCAGCAGTTGCGCGAAGGCATCGACAAACTGGTGCAGGCCTTCTTCCAAAAGCGTGTTCGTTACAGCCTTCATCGAGATGCCGGCGCGCTCCAGGGCATCCATGGTGTCTGCCGCGCTCTCCACGTCTTCCGTCAAGCTCGCTCGCAGCCGTCCGTGCTCCCGGAATGCGTTGAAAGTCGCGGGCGGAATGGTGTTCACCGTCGAAGGCCCGATAAGCTCCTCCACGTAGATCACGTCTCGATAGTTGGGGTTCTTCGTGCTCGTGCTCGCCCACAGCAAGCGCTGGGGCTGCGCACCCTTGCCGGCCAGGGTCTTCCAAGCTTCTCCCGAATACAATTCCGTAAAGCTATGATAGGCAAGCTTCGCATTGGCAATCGCGACCTTGCCGAGCAGTCCGTTTAGCCGGCCAAGCTGCGCCGGATCGCTCGTCGTTTTCAGTTGACTCGCGATTTGTGCGTCAATCTTGGAATCGATTCGGCTGACAAAGAAACTAGCCACGCTCGCAATCCGGCTAACGTCTCCGCCAGAGGCGGTGCGGGCGGTCAAGCCTTCGATATAGGCCTTTGCAACTTGCTCGTAGACATCGCGCGAAAAAAGCAGCGTTACGTTGACATTGATCCCTTCGCTGATCAATTGGCGGAGCGCCGGAATTCCTGCCGCCGTGGCCGGAACTTTCACCATGAGGTTCGGCCGGTTCACTGCTTTCCAGAGTCGCCGCGCCTCTTCTAACGTTCCAGCCGTGTCATTCGCGAGCAACGGGGAGACTTCCAAGCTCACGTAGCCGTCCCGCTGTTTGCTTTCGTCGTAGACTGGCCGCAGAATGTCCGCCGCATCCTGCACATCTTTCACGGCGATTTTTTCGTAAAGTCCTTTGGCGTCCAGGGCGGCCGACTCGGGACTGTTGATCACCGCTTCATAGTCCGTGCTGCCTACGATTGCTTTTTCGAAGATTGCCGGGTTCGAGGTGACGCCACGCAGCCCGTCTTCCACCACCAGCCGCTTCAGCTCTCCGCTGGTGATCAAACTCCGGCGAATGTAATCCAGCCAGACCGATTGCCCAAACTCAGAGAGTCCTCTCAGCGGATTTGTTTCTTTGGGAATGCTCAGCGCTGCCGTTGTCATTGTCCTTTTACCTTTCTTTGTCTGCTAAATTCCAAAATCAACAGGGTGTGGTGCCCTCGTGCAAGAATTCCAGGCCGCCTCTCTCTTCAATGGCTCCGAGCACCAGCACATTCATGTGATCGTGCTCCACGCCTTGATGGGCCGAATACGTGTCGTGGCACAGGCCGGCGCGAATACCTCGAAATTTGTTCGCGGCCACGGAGGCGCCAACTCCGCTTCCGCATATCAGCACGGCGCGCTCGACTCGTTCGGTGAGAATCGCCGCAGCAACCGCTTCAGCAAAGTCCGGATAATCGACCGGAGTTGTGTCACAAGTGCCCAGATCCTCTACGGTGTGCCCTAATCCGCGGAGATATTCCAAAACTTTCCCTTTCAACGAAAACCCAGCGTGGTCCGAAGCAACGGCAACATTCATAGTCATTTCACCTGTGCGAGCTGCGCCTTGGCAGCTTCCACGACGTGATCGGTTGTAAATCCAAATTCTTTTTGCAGCACCTTCAACGGCGCCGAAGCTCCGAACGTCTTCATTCCTAGAATTGCCCCGTCGATTCCCACATAACGGCACCATCCAAACGTGGAGGCCTGCTCTACCGCCACGCGAGCCTTGACGCTTGGTGGCAACACCGTTCGCCGATACTCTTCGCTCTGTCTTTCAAACAGCTCCCAGGAAGGCATGCTCACCACGCGCGCGCGAATTCCTTGCCGCGTCAACTCTTCGTAAGCCTCGACACACAAGGAGACCTCGCTCCCCGTGGCCATCAGCAGGACATCTGGATTGCCGCCCTCCGCATCAGCGAGCACGTAGGCCCCCTGCGCAAGACCACTTGCCGGAGCAAAGCGCGTTCGGTCATACGTTGGCAACGCCTGCCGCGTCAGGATGAGAGCCACCGGCTGCCGGGGCATGGTCAGTATCAGTTTCCAAGCTTCCGCAACCTCGTTGGCATCGCCAGGCCGCATCACCACAAGGTTCGGGATGGCGCGCAATGAAATCAGATGTTCGATCGGCTGGTGTGTCGGGCCGTCTTCTCCGACACCAATGGAGTCGTGCGTGAAAACATGCGTAACGGGAATCTCCATCAGGGCGCTCAGACGAATCGATCCTCGCCCGTAGTCACTGAAAATCAGGAAGCCTGATCCGAATGGCCGGAGCTTGGATACCGCAAGGCCGTTTAAGATCGCCCCCATCGAGTGTTCACGAATCCCGAAGTGCAAATTCCGGCCTGACGGACTGTCAGCCTGAAAATCGCCGGCGCTTGCAAATGTCAGCCGCGTCCTGGTCGAAGGAGTAAGGTCTGCGGAACCTCCTACCAGCCACGGAATATTGGGAGCAATGCTGTTCAGAACTTTGGCGGACGCGTCGCGCCCAGAAACTCCCTTGGCGTCGGCCGGAAAGACGGGAATGTCTTTCGACCAATTCGCGGGCAGCTCTCGCTTTTGAATTTGGTCGAGCTCGGCTGCAAGTTCGGGGTATTTTGCACGGTACGCCTCGAATTTTTTCTCCCACTGTTGGCGCGCTTCGCGGCCTCTGCGCCCAACGCCAGATTCGAAATGCTCATACACTCCGTTGGGTACGAGAAACTTGGCGTCTGGCGGCCAGCCATAAGCCTGCTTGGTTAGCTTGATCTCTTCTTCACCGAGCGGCTCCCCGTGAACCGCGCTGCTGTCCTGACGATGCGGCGAACCATAGCCGATATGGCTGTCAACGATGATGAGCGACGGCCTGCCCGCCGTGCCCACGGCATTCCGCAGCGCGTTCTCAATCCGGTCGAGATCGTTGGCATCCCCTACGCGAGCCACGTTCCATCCGTAAGCCAGAAACCGCCCCGCCACGTCTTCGGTGAACGTGATATCGGTCTTGCCTTCGATGGTGATGTGGTTGTTGTCGTAGATCCAGCAGAGGTTGTCGAGCTTCAGGTGTCCTGCAACTGAAGCTGCCTCGCTGGAGATGCCTTCCATCATGCAACCGTCGCCGCAAAGCGCGTAGATCCGGTAGCCGAACAGCTCAAAATCCGGGCGGTTGTATCGCGCGGCAAGCCACTTTTCAGCAATGGCCATGCCCACACTCGTGGCCACACCTTGCCCCAGCGGACCGGTGGTCGTCTCGACTCCCGAGGTCCAGCGATACTCCGGATGTCCCGCGCAGCGGCTCCCAAACTGGCGAAATGACTTGATATCGTCGAGCGTGACGGAAGGCCTCCCCAGAATTTCATACTCCGGGTCGACCGCTTTGACTTTGGCGAGATGCAGAATGGTGTATAGCAACGTCGACGCATGTCCGGAGGAGAGTACGAAGCGGTCACGATTCATCCAGATGGGATCTTCGGGATCGAACCGCAAAAGCCTTTGCCACAGGCAGTACACCGTCGGTGACATGCCCATCGGCGTCCCAGGATGCCCGGAATTCGCCTTCTGGATCGCATCGATCGCCAGCGTCCTCATCGTGTTTACGCAAAGCTGATCAATATCCAAAACCGTCTGAGTCGTTGACATCACACCGCTCGCTTTCTGAAGCAATTGCTCAAGTCCGGGCATCGCATTCTTAAATCCGTCCGCCGGATATTCATTTCACGTTGCCAATTTATTCCCATGTCGTTGCCCATTCTTTCGAGTTCCTGTTTCCGGTTTTCAACTCCTGCGACAACATTTCTTCGCAAGCTCTCAAAGCATCTCCCGCGCCGACCTTCCGGCTTGTAAGTCGGGTCCTACTAAGTCCTCGCCATTCGTAAAGCGCGCTACCGCCGCTCTCCATCCCCTCTGCAGCAGGTACAGGCTCAAAATGGCGAAAGCGACCACGGCAAATCCAATCGCAAAAAATGCAAACACGGCAACCAATTCCTGCACAAAGTAAAATCGCAAGCCCACGCCAGCCACCAGGAACCACCACGCCCACTTCCAACGCTTGCCCTCTGTTTTCATCACTTTCTTCTTCTGCCGTCCCTCACAGGAGAACTCCTACCAGCGCTGCGCTACTTCTAGTTGCGGTCCGTTCATCACCATGGGTTCGTAATCCGACGAACGCTGAAACTGGCGGGGCGTCATGCCCACCAAATGTCCAAACACGGTTGTGAAGTGCGCCTGGTTTTCGAAACCAACTTCAAGCGCGACGTCCACAATCTTGGCGTCATCTTGGCGGAGAAGCTCTTTCGAACGATTGATGCGCTCTTGCAAAACGAATTGATGAGGCGCTAGCCCGGTGCTAAGTTTGAACAGCTTTGAGAAATGCGACTGGCTCATCTCCGCCAACCGGGACAGCGTGCCAACGGCCAGCGGTGTATCGAGATTGTTCCGGATGTGCTCGACGACGCGCGCCAAACGTCTCGGAGGAATGCCGAAGGCCTGCTCACCGGGCAGGTACGTAGCATGGATAAACGCGTCCGCCACCTCGCAGGCCCACTCTGGCGAAAGATCACCAGCCCCCATCACCAGAAGATTCATTCCGTCGTCCTGAACGCCTTGACGCGCCGAGTTCAAGTCATGGCCCAACGCCGCTCGCACTCCGGGATGCTTATTGGCCATCGCGCAAGCTCCAATCGCCCTGGAACAGATCAGCACACCACGTTCGACGCGCCCTGCGTAAATAGCCGACGAAAGTTCGCCCGTTATGCTCTGGTAGTCGCTTGGTTGACGATCCCCCGTCGAAACGTCCGCAGCAGAGTGGCCCTGCGCGGTTAATCTGGTTCTGAGCCTTTCCTTACATTCCGATCCGCTCTGGTCCGACCCAATTCCTATTCGCACGCTTGCTCCTCAACGCCAACGCGCCAATGAGTGTTGCAACGTGCCTGCCAATCACGTTTGCACCTGCGGTCATGCCAAATCGTTGAAAGCGAAGGCACATACAGTGAAGGCGAGGTTCAAGCCATTCCATCGCCCGTTCCCGCGTCACGACCTCGACGTTACCGTCAAGCCCTCGCCATAAATTGCAAATGAATCGAATTCCTTGATTTGCAGCACGCCGTCAGCTGTCTGTTCTCCGTTGAAAACACTCGGGATGGCAGATCGCCCGGCCAGGGCCCTTCGTTGGGCATACAGATGCTTTACCCATACACGAAGGAAACGGAGATGGCTAATGAGGGACACTTCAAAGTCTGCCAGCTACAACGGGCGCTCTTACAAAAAGGCAGCGGACAACCGCTTGCGCGTGTCCGGGAGACGGCACGGAAACTCACGGCCGACTTTGTCTGCCTCGGCCAGCAACCCATCTCGTGGGAACGTGGACGCACTCCAGGAAATGTTTCTCGCCTCGCGCCCAAAATTCGTGGGAACCGCCTACTCCATCTTGCGCAATAAAGAGGACGCCGAAGACGCGGTTCAAGATGCGGTTCTCTCGGCTTATGTCCACCTGCGCAATTTCGAAGGTCGGTCCGCTTTCACGACTTGGTTCACTCGTATCGTGCTAAACGCCGCTCTCATGATTCTGCGAAAACGGACAAACTCGCGGATCAGCTCCCTTCCCGATGCCTCCATGTCGGACGAAACTCCCTGGACCGAAAGGATTCCGGCCTCGCAACCCGATCCGGAAATGGCCTGTGCGGAAGGTGAGACTTTCCAACTGATTGACGTTTTGCTCGGCCGAATGAGTCCTGTGCTTCGGCAGTCTTTTACGATGACTTACTACGACGAAATGACGAGCCGAGAGGCCTGCGCTTTGCTTGGCGTTTCCATCGGGACCTACAAGTCGCGGGTATTCCGTGCACGGCGACACCTCATGGCGCTAGCGCAGCGATCTCTGGTGGCGCCCATCCGCAGAGCTGCTCATTCTCCATTTTCTTTCGGCAGGCTTGATTTTCAAGCCCTTGCCGCAAGGCCCGCGGAGATCTCGTCTCCGGAAATGGCGTTCTCGTGAATCAGTTGCCTCTACTCTTTTCTTTTGCTCGGGACAAGAAATGTCGGTGACCACCGGAGATTCTATCAAAATGGAAAAGCCCGAATGGCTGACCCAGATGGAGGCTGTTCTCGAGGTGCTCAACGAGGGTGTCGTCATTGTCGGCGACCGAGGGCGGATACTATTTGCAAACTCCCGGTTTTTAGAAATGACGGGTATTCCTGGACAAGACTTGATTGGTTTTGACCATTCTTGCTTCTATTCCTCCCAGGAAACGGATTTTCTGACGCGGCAGATTGACGTTGCCCTCCGAGCCGGTCACAACCGATATGCTTTTGTGCTCCCTCGAAAGGGCGGCGGCCGGCTGCCCGTCATTATCAGTTCCCGGAGGCTCGAGAATTCCGGGAGCAATTTTGGAATCGTAACATTCACGGACATCTCCAATCAGGTGCGGGTCGAGGAGGAACTTCGCTCCGCCAACGCCAAGCTTCAAGCACGCCAGATGGAAATTGAAGAAGATCTACGGCTCGCTGCGCGTGTCCAGAACAGCCTCGCACCTAGACCCCTGGTCTGGGACACCATGAGTGTTGATGCTTTCTATGGTCCCGTGCACTCGATCGGCGGCGATTTCGCCCTGGTAAATTCGCCGGACCAGGACCACCTCAGCTTGCTGGTCTGTGATGTCTCTGG
>WNFR01002871.1_pt1 | contig 19827 bp, 21 predicted proteins | sample 5400221 | NCBI WGS metagenome assembly WNFR01 (sample SAMN13153357, study PRJNA577476) | soil metagenome | isolation source: 40 cm soil under Madrone tree | place: USA:California | collected 2016-06-14 | reverse complement strand
TAAATTCAGCGTAAGCGCCTCGTTTGCCCTTCCATTGCCCTTACTTTGACTCAATATTGAATCCACATTGCCATTGCCCGTGGCCATTTAAGTGACTGAGGAGGCTGGGCTTATTGGTTTACTATTATCGTCTCTATGGAGTTTGTGCCCAGGAGTTTGTGGTCTGAAGTCGCTTGTTCGCGCGGTGATGGTGAGGGGCGGTGTGCGTGATTGCGCGAGCGTTGTCGTTGTTCTGGGGCTGAAGTGGTTTGAACGGGAGTCGTGTTCGATGCGTAAGGATTGTGGATGTTATACGGCTGTTGAAGGCGAGCGAATTTGATACGCCGGCCGCAGTTGGGGGTGAGCGCTGTCTACAGAGTGTTGCTTCGGAGTGCGCCGTGATCCGCCCGCAATCGGCGGCAAGTGCAAATGGAGGTTCCAACTTCCAACAACCAGTCTTGGAAACCGCTTTGTGAACGCATAGTATCTTGGCGAAGATTCGAGATACTCGGAAGTCTTGAGAGGCAGCTCAGGAAGAATGTCTCACGCACGGGTTACAAAAGCGGCGGTTTCGGCCTTTGAGATTCTCAGTGGGGGCAGAAATGATCCCTGCTACGCCCCCTAGGAGAACGATGCATTGAAACTGGGTCGGAGCATCGCATTCTGAGGCGGTCGGGCGTATGTCGCCGGTCAGCCCGGATACCAAAATGGAAATCTCAGCTAATCCAAAACGAAGCGTTTGGTGTACATTCATCAGCAATGGTGGATTCCGGAATCGGGATCCGGCTGAATGAGTCTCCGGTAGCTGGCGGTGTTTCGATCGCGGGAGATTCTGCATAGAATTTGGAGGTCCTCACGATGTTATCCTTGAAAGTCAATCGAAAGACCTATAGCGTCGATGTGGAACCCGAGACTCCTCTCTTGTGGGTTATCCGTGACTCAATCGGTCTTACAGGAACGAAGTTCAGTTGCGGTAAGGCCCTTTGCGGGGCGTGCACCGTGCATGTGAACGGGAAACCAGTCCGGTCTTGCGTCGTACCGGCAAGTCAGGTGGTGGGTCAAGAAATCACCACCATCGAGGGCCTGTCGCCGAATGCCCAGCATCCCGCCCAGATTGCTTGGCGCGAAGCGGATGTGCCTGAGTGCGGCTATTGCCAGTCCGGACAGATCATGGCAGCGGCCGCTTTGCTTGCGAACAAGCCGAACCCAACCGACGCTGACATCGAGCGGGAAATCACCAATCTTTGCCGCTGTGGAACTTATCTGCGCATCCGCCAGGCAATTCACCGCGCCGCTCAAATCGCTGCGAGGGCCTAGACGTCTCTTTGGAGGTAGCATGTCTACGAACCGCGAAATAAACCGGAGAGAATTCATCGTGACCACTGCTGCAGTGGGTGGAGGATTGGCGCTGGGACTCACCTTTCCCATGAGCAGTGCCGGACTGGCCCTCGATGCCGCCAAAATCTCCGCGCGGCCCTGGGAATCATTAGCGGGCAAAGGCGATATCGAGGTCGATCCTTGGGTCGTGATCGCACCCGATGACACTGTAACGCTTCGCATAGGGCAATCCGAAATGGGTCAAGGAGTGATCACGTCCTGCGCGAAGATGCTCGCCGAGGAGCTGGAATGCGATTGGTCGAAAGTGCGCGCGGAATACGTATCCGTCAATCGCCACTTCCGCGAAAATAAAGTTTACAAACGATTACTCACTACTTCCAGCAGCTCCGTTCGGCTCGGCCGTCCATATTTGCAGCAAGCCGGCGCCAGCGCGCGGGAGCGCTTGATGGCTGCGGCCGCGCAGACGTGGGGCGTGCCGAGGTCGGAACTGACGGTGAAAGATAGTGTGATCACTCACAAGCCAACGGGCCGCACACTTCGCTACGGGCAAGTGGCACAGAACGCCGCTGCAATCAAGCTATCCGCAGAGCCTAACATTAAGACACCGGATCAATTCACGTTGATGAAAAAACCCACGAAACTCCTGGACGCGCCTCTGAAAGTTGACGGCAGCGCGGTTTACGGAATTGACGTGCGCTTGCCAGGCATGTTGTACGCCGCTGCGAAGGCATCGCCGGTTTTCCTGGGGAAGGTGAAGAAATATAGCGCCGATGCGGTAAAAAGTCGGCCAGGCGTGCACGCAGTTGTGGAATTCAGCGGTCCGCAGATAGAAGCAGGAGTTGCTGTCGTCGCGGACACTTACTGGCGGGCTAAGACCGCTTTGGACCTGCTCCCGATTGAGTGGGATGAAGGCTCGCACGGCAGTGACAATTCCGAAGGCTTCTTCAAAATGTCGCGCGCAGTGCTGGAGGAACCCGGCGCCAAAGTCGTGACACAGCTGGGCGAGCCCGAAGCGGTGCTCAAGAGCTCCTCCCAGATAGTGGAGGCGATCTATGAAGTTCCTTACCTCGACCACACCGTGATGGAGCCATTCAACTGCACTGCCCAGGTCACTCCGGATCGAGTGGAGATATGGGTAGGGTCCCAGGATCCAGAAGTGGCGACGATGGACGCGTCGAAAATAACGGGAGTTCCCGTGGAGCATATTTATCTCCACAATTGTTTTCTGGGCGGCGGCTTCGGACGGCGCGGAAACCAGGACGACGTGCGCCAAGCCGTCTCGATTGCCAAGCAGCTGGATGGACGCCCGGTTAAGGTGATCTGGAGCCGCGAGGAAACGATGCGGCACGGATACTATCGTCCGATGCGTGTGTCGCGGTTCCGCGCTGCCCTCGGACCGGACGGAAAGCCGCTCGCATGGACTACTCGCGTCATCGGTATTGATGAAGACTATCCGGGTGATGAGCAGACCATCCGAGGCTTGCATCAACTTCCCTACCAAGTGCCGAATCAACTGTTCGACTATCATCTGCGGAAGACGCATGTGCCGACCGGCCCGTGGACGTCCGTGGGAAGGTCACAAAACGAATTCTTTCTGGAAACCTTTGTCGACGAGCTGGCGCATGCGGCGGGAAAAGATCCCTTTCAGTACCGGCGCACCTTACTGGAAGGCAATCCAGATTTGCGGTTTTCAAAGGCTTGGGTCCAGGTGCTCAGCGCTGTCACGGCCAAAACTGACTGGGGCAGGCAACTGCCCGCAGGGACTGGAATGGGTATTGCGATTGGCGATAGTCGCCGGCTGAGTCGAAAGGAATACACCATTTGCGCCGCGGTGGCCACCGTCTCGGTCAGCAAGAAAGGCGAGGTCCGGGTAGAACGGTTTGACGTTGCAATGGACACTGGCCCATTCCTGGTTAACCCTTTGGCCGCCGAACGGCAGGTTGAGATGCAGGTTACGATGGGATTGGCTGCGACGCTTCGTCAGGAAATCACAATCGAGAAAGGGCGCGTCGTTCAGAGCAACTTTGATGACTACCCCTTACTGCGAGCAACGGAAATTCCGGAGATAGGTGTCCATTGGGTCCGCGCGACAGATGACCCGATTGCTGGCATTGGTGAGGAAGTGGTTGGATGGGTAGCCCCAGCGGTGTGCAATGCGATCTTCGCTGCAACCGGCAAGAGAATTCGTTCATTGCCTCTCAAAAATCACGACCTCAGCTGGACATAGCGCGTTGGGGGCGCGATCCTTTCGTCACTCCCTGACAGAAGGAAGCCAAGCAACAGGATTTCTGGAAACAGGCATCTGCGAAGTGACAGACGAGATTCCGGACGGATGGTCGGCCAACCGGAAGTTATCCGGATGGCCCGGCACTCCAACTTCGGATTGGGCCTACGAAGTAAGCCTATCGGAATGTCGGAATGCCCCCCACAACTGCTAGGAAGGGATGTAGTGATTTCCCCAAAACAGGTATAAAATCCTCAAACAATCTACGCGCCTAGAGCATCGATATGGCATCACGGCGGTGATACGGTGCCCGGCGTGGGATAGAGCCATACCGCGAGCCAATGGGAATCCGAAAATTTCAGATTGAGGAGGGGGAAATGAAAACCTACCTTGCGATGCTTCTGACTTTGTGTATGACCTTCGTTTCGAGCGCCCAAGGCCAGACCCCGCCCGCGCAGACCACGTCGGGGCTTCTGAGGCCGGTCCAGAGCATCCCATTGCCGACCGAAGGCTACATGGACCGCCTAACGGTAGATGTCAAAGGCCAGCGCCTATTTATTTGTGGGGAGCACAACAAGACTCTTATCGTTGTGGACCTCCAGGCAGGCAAGGTGATCCACGAGACCGTGCTCGCGGCGAGTCCAAAAAAGCCGGTCTATCTCCCCGACACCAACGAAGTCTGGGTGAACATGACCGATAGCACTCTGGTAGCCATTAGCGGGACTACGTACGAGGTAACTAAGACAGTCCCAATGTCTGGACATGGTGATCCGAACAGGGGAGGAGATAACGGGGCTTACGACCCTGCCACCCATCTGTTTTATGCCGCCGTCGAAGCCTTTAAGGATAGCGCCCTGGAAGCCTTCAGGGGAACAAAAGACGTAGCCTATGGTGGCGCGGACAACCACGTAACTACTGGTGGTTCTATCGAGATAGTTGACACAAAGACGGCCGAATTGGTGGGCAGCATCAAGATGCCAGGTGGTGATCCCGCAGGAATTGCCATCGAGCCATCGGGAAAAAGATTGTACGTCACTATGGGGGATATTATAGGAGGTGACAGCCACGTTGCGGTCGTTGATCTCGAAAAGCGCGCCGTGGTTGCCGAGTGGCCGATCACGGGAGGTCCAGTGCCTCATACCGCGGGTCTAGACGCGGCGCATCATCGCCTGTTTGTCGGTAGCCGGATCAAACCAAACACTGGCGAAATCGGAGGTGGACACCAGTATGAACCGGGGAAGTTGGTGGTGATGGATACGGAGACGGGAAAAGTGGTGCAAGCGCTGGACAGCGTGGGCGGCGCCGACGACACCGTTTATTATGACGCGGCAACCGGACGCATCTACTTCCCAGGAACAACTGGCACGGTTGCCGTATTTCAGGAGATGGACCCGGACCACTTCCAGCTTCTCGGAAAAGTTCCGACCGGGGCAGTATCGAAGACCGGGCTCTGGGTGCCTGAACTGAAGCGGTTCTACTCGGCCGTCCCGCAGCACTTCGTTCTCACTGCACCCCACGGGTCAAAGGACATAACGGCCGACCTGCGTAAGGAATTGAATCTCAAACAAGGCATGGTGGCGCCGATTCTATCTAACCTAATAACCGAACCAGCCCATCTCATGGTCTTTGAATACTTGCCTTAAGTGGTGCGATAAACAGATAGCGAACACAGGCGCAGGACCTTCTATCGCTGGTGGGGTTGCTACGATGCGAATAATCTTGCCACGCTCGAACAGCCGTCGCATCGTCCGACCCTCCGTCTAGGCTTAAAGCTCGATGTTACGTCGCGCGTGAGACCAGTGGATCCTATGGAGATCCTCCTTGCCGTATCCGTTACGTGGACGGACGCATTGGCCCGCTGTACATCATTTTTATCCTAGCAGATAAACAACAGCCAGTGAGATGAATTGATAACACGATCGGATTGTCGGATGTGCGGCGGAAAAAATACTGTGAAGATTTGGAACGACGCGGGGACCGTGCTGGATTTCACGTCGTAGAAAAATATGTGCTCGCCCTTGACTGGTATTTTTGCGCTGGTCTCGCTGACCTTGATTTGGCATATTTGCCCTTTTCCCGGTGGTCTCTTGCGCTTTAACCAAGCCGACCAACGACACTGACAGTCGAGGGCATGGGTTACCCCGAAAATTCTCTTGACACCGGGCAGAGACGGTCATCTAATCGCGACAACAACCAAGGGACAGCGAAATCATTAGGAAGGTGAGCGTAATGCGAGAGTGCTTACCTGACTACGTAGACCTCGACGGGGAGTTGTCTCACCGTACTGACGCTCTAGTGTGGCCTGCGATCGATAGAGTCGTAACCTTCAAGAACCTGCCCATAAGCTTACCGCGACGATCGGTTGCTGGCGTTCGCGTAGTTTGCATGAACTGCTGCGCAGGGATAATCCGACATGCTTTTCCTTGGTGGACCCCGTAATAAGCCGACCTTAGGAGGTGGCCCATGGCTAGCAGCCATTCGAAGAAAGTCATCTACATTTTTGCAACCATAGTGACGCTGCTCTCCAGCTTTCCTCCCGCCATTCCAATCTATGCGCAGGTAGCGGGAGCAACGCTCACCGGCACAGTGAAGGATTCTTCCGGTGCGGTCATTCCAAACGCTCAAGTCGCCATCACAGACGTGGCCACCGGCGTTACCCGTACCGTTTCACCCGGTAGCTCGGGACTTTACACAGCCCCCAACCTGTTGCCGGGGACTTATGAGATCCATGTTACGGCGACGGGTTTTAGCACGCAGGTGCAGAAGGGCATCACGCTGACGGTAGGGGCTCAGCAGGTTCTTGACTTCACGATGCAGGTTGGGCAGGTGAGTCAAACGGTTGAGGTCACCACGGAAGCCCCCACAGTCGAGCTGACCTCGTCAAGCATCAGCGCCGAGGTCAATGCTACAACAGTTCGCGAACTCCCTCTGAACGCACGCGATTGGACTCAACTGGCAACTCTCCAGGTAGGAATCCTCGCCGTCCGGACTCAGATGGCGAGCTCCGGTACGATAAACAAGGGCACTCGTGGCTTCGGGGACCAGTTGTCGAATAGTGGTCACCGCCCCAACGAGAATAATTACCGCGTCAATGGGATCAGCATCAACGACTATTCGAACGCGTCGCCGGGCAGCGTGCTGGGCGGCCAATTGGGCGTGGACGGAATTCAAGAGTTTTCCGTTTTGACCACCAACTATTCGGCAGAGTATGGACGGGGCTCGGGCGGGGTCATCAACGCCGTCACGAAATCGGGGACCAACTCGTTCCATGGAAATGCCTATTGGTTCCTGCGTGATGAGGGATTGGATGCGCGAAATTTCTTCGATTCCGAGCAAATACCGCCCTTTCATCGCAACCAATTCGGAGGATCCGCCGGAGGCCCGATTAAGAAAGACAGGACCTTCGTCTTTGGCAATTTCGAAGGGATTCGGCAGACCAAGAGCCTGAGTTTCCACAGCAACGTTCCCACGGCGGCGGCCCGCGCCGGAAACCTTTGCTCAGTTCCCACCACAGGAACCTGCGTGCCAAACACCATAACCGTTGACTCGAAGGTCGTGCCATATCTCGCGCTCTACGACCTTCCCAACGCCGGCCTTACGCCCAAAGGGAACGGCGACACAGGATTCGTCAACACTGCAGGCTTACAGCCCTCGACTGATAACTACGTGACCTTCAAGGGTGACCATAAGATCTCAAGCAAAGATAGCCTCGCCGCGAGCTGGTTCTTTGACAGGTCTTCTCAATCCACGCCTGACAATCTCTTGGATTCAACCACTAAGGTTTTCAGTCAAAGGCAGATGTTCAGCTTGGAAGAGACTCACGTCTTTAGCCCCACATTAGTTAATGCTGTGCGGATTGGTTACAGCCGTGTGCTGGCGCTGGTAAACACGCCTGAGAAGGCGCTTACTCCGGCTGCGGGGGATACAACTCTAGGTCTCTTCCCCGGCTTCTATTCGCCTATACTCAAGGTACCTGGTCTTGACTTAATGCAGGGAGGTTTGGGCAGCCAGACCCGCACTACTCCCACCGAGAATTCCTTCCAATTCTATGACGATGCTTTCGTCACTCGGGGGACTCATTCGATCAAAACCGGGTTTGCCGTGGAGCGTATACAAGTAGATTATTTTAGCAGGAGCAGGCCAAATGGAACCTTCTCTTTCCCGTCACTGAAAGGGTTCCTTCTTAACCAGCCCAAGAGCCTCGTCATACAGAATCCCACTGCTGAGAAAGTGATTGCGGGCCGACAGACCGTCTTCGGAGTCTACGTGCAAGACGATTGGCGCATGCGCTCGAACCTGACGGTGAACATCGGCCTGCGTTACGAGCCGGTGACCCTGCCGACGGAAGCTCACAACGCGTTTGGCGTCATGCTAGACCTGTACAGCGGTGGTACGACTGTGCCCGTGCCCCACCCTTGGACGACTAACCAGACTCTTCGCAACTTCGCGCCCCGGATCGGGTTCTCCTGGGATCCATTCCACAATGGCAAGACGGCCGTCCGTGGCGGCTTCGGGATCTTTGACGTGCTGCCCCTTACGTACTTGACCGTTAACTCGTTTACCGGGTCCTTCCCGTTCGCGGAGACAAGCAGCGCCGTCAAATTACCTATTGGCTCGTTCCCAACGGGGGCATTCGCGCTTGTCAAGTTCGACCCGACGCACATCAAAAACCGGTGGATCGAACAACACCCACACCGTAATTACGCCATGAACTGGAACTTGAACGTCCAGCGCGAAATCACCTCAAGCTTGACGGCGATGATTGGCTACGTGGGCTCGCGCACCGTCCACCAGCCGTTCACCGAGGATGACGCCAATATGGTCCTTCCAACCTTGACCTCCGCAGGCTATCTCTGGCCGTTCCCGGTAGGCAGTGGTACGCTGGCCAACCCCAGCGTTGGTACAATTTCTCCACTTTTCTGGGATGGTGACGCTTTTTATGATTCCCTTCAGGCGCGAGTCACAAAAAAGATGAGCCACGGTTTTCAGGTTCAAGGCAGCTATACGTGGGGAAAATGCATTGACACGGGCACGGGCGGTAATACCGGTGACCCATTTACGAATTCAATCGTAACCCTGATCTACTTTGTCCCTCAGGGCAGGCGCGGACTGTGTGACTTCCAAGTCGCTCATAATGTTGTCGTGAACTATATTTGGCAGGTTCCCACCCCGAAGTTCGCCTCAGGGGCTTTGTCGTACCTTGCCGGCGGGTGGCAGGTAGGCGGGATCTTTTCGGCGAGTACGGGCACGCCCTTTACACCCATCATGGGGGGCGATCCGCTCGGCCAGAACAACACAGACCCATTTGCCTTCCCGGACCGCCTGTCAGGGCCTGGCTGCGCGAACCCCGTCAACCCCGGGAAAGTCAATGACTACCTCAAGCTGAACTGCTTCAGTCCTCCGGTTGCGCCCGCTTCGTTCGCTTCGGTGTGCCAGCCCGCTGCAGCGAGCGTTGCAGCCTTGATACCGAATACCTGTATGAATCTCTTTGGCAATGACGGGCGAAACGGCGTGATCGGGCCGGGCCTCGTCGAATTTGATTTCTCAGTGTTCAAGAACAACTACGTCCGGAGAATTTCGGAGAACTTCAACGTGCAGTTTCGGGCGGAGTTCTTCAACATCTTCAACCGCGCCAACTTCCAGTCGCCCATTGCAAACAGCACACTTTTCAATCAAGACGGAACATCGGTAGGGGGTGCGGGTGCGATTAGTACCACAACCACCGACCCGCGGCAAATTCAGTTTGGGTTGAAGATCATCTGGTAACAGGGGAGCGGGGTTCGATAAGATGGGTGATGTGGGCACGGCTTCACTGACCAAGAGGAGGCGTGGTAGCGTGAGGAACTGACGCGGCAGCCCGGAGATGCCTTTGAAACCCCGTTTCCAGCAGTAACCTTATACGCAAGTTTTTGAAGCTCACGACGGTACCCCGCGGGCGAGTCGAATCTAGCAGCAAGAGCACCTTAGCAGGTGAGTCGTGGCTAGTTGCCCTTCGAAGAAAGTCATCTACATTCTCGTGCAGAGCCCAAAATTGATGGTGAGGGAACGCGATGAACCGCGAATATGGCATTCTTGAGAGACTGTCCGATGCCTCGGATATATGGCGCGACTTGGTCGTTGAGACACCCATTACGGCGTAAAGTTTTTTCATAGCTTCCTCCAGTAAGGTCAGCTTCACGGGAACCACAGCTCAGACTTCTATGGCTCCAATTCGTAAACCTCTATGTAGCCTTCTTCGAGCTTTCCTCCCTATACACCTTCAACGACATCGCGGTGTTACGAGGCAGCGACGTCACTGACGGTGTAGATCCTTTTCCCAGCCTTCAGATCCACGACTTCAACTGTCTGGTGTTGCTCGCAGGAACAAACAGTCGGTGCCCTTGAACATCGATCCCCATATGATCCAGCGCCCTTGGGACACCCGGCAAAAGAATGGTTTGGATCAGTTTCAGGGGCGCAGGCACTGTTTGACTTTGAGCCGTCGGTACAATGCCCACTAGCAGTATCGCAAACGTTGCGAAATGTGTTTGCACTTTCCACATCCAGTCAGAGGAAGTCCACTAGTCTTCACCAAAGGCTTCTGTAAACTCCCGAGCTGCTCCTCTTACGCTCTTCGCTGCTTGCATTCCTCATGGCTGCGGCGCAAAGACCACGATTGCGGCGTCCTCTTTTTGTCATGAGCGGGAGCTGCCACGCAATAGCGATTGAGTTGTGGTATCCCAAAATGAAGTGCCCGCGCTGGGGTGAGGTGGAAATCTTCAAAATTAGTTTGAGCTACGAGCAGTACCTACAACCTTCGTGAAATCGCTCCACGGAATTGGTTTTCCGTGGATGGGCGCGATTTGGGACACATCCAGCTTCAACTGCTCACGCACTTCTCTATAGAATGTCTGCTGGTCCTTTGTGGGAGTGGTCGGAAGCGGCACGTTCGTGTTGACGAGGTCGGCTTCGATCAGAATCCTCTCCTTCGGAAGATAAGCCATTAACATGCCGTCTGCATGCTGCAGCGGGTTGACGTAGTAGAGGTTCAGGTTTCGCGTGCCATCGCTCAACACGTAATTTTCTCGTACCGCTTCATATTGGTAGCCTTCCGCCAACTCGGTGGGCGGCCACAGCGACACCATGTCAGGCTGTAAGGTTCGAGGCGCATAGTTTATGAAATCACGAACGTAGAACGCGTGATTCAGCCATTGCGTGATGATGGTCGCGCCAATGTGGACGTAGGTCCGTAAACCACCGGCGTGATCAAAGTGCTGATGCGAATTTATCACGAACCGAATCGGCTTGTTAGGCATGAGCTTCACCACTTCTTCTATAACGGCCAGGCTCCGCTGTTCATTCAGGGGCGCCTCGTAGACCGCCACGAAGTCATTGAACTCCACGGCCACGCTGTTGTGCGAGCCGCCGCCCAATAAATAGACTCCGTCTGCGAGCTTTTCCGTCTCCACGCGAACCGGGAAGGTCGCCTGCCGCACCGAATCGGGCACTGTCACAGGGTCGGGGCAAACGTTCGGCTTCACATCCTTCATGCTGCCGCCAAACTGGTTGTGGCCACCAGACACATTCATATTTTGGAAGTTGTCATCCCAGCCGTTGTGAGAATGCCATCGGGTGGGGAACTTAATTCCGTTGTCTACGTCCACGTAGCTCTCATTGGTAAATTCATGTTCGTAATTCATGTCCCCAAGAACGGGATTAGGAACCCAGGTGTGGACCCTTTGCAGCATATTTTCCTTATTGATTGTCGCGTCCATCCTGTATTTCCCGTTCACGGTAATCGAGACTATGGTTACCTTTTCTGGTACCGTTTCCGCACCGTCGCGGCCCATTTCGCCTAACTCCCATCGCCACGCCGCCCTCGGGTTAGCGCCGGGCATCTGCGCCGCCTTCAGGAAGCCGTGCGGGTTAAGATACAACTCAACCGGCCATATCTCAGCAATGTCAGGCGGCACCGCAGTCGGAGCACCCTGCGCTCCATCCATATGCCACCCATACATGCCGTTCAGCATGAAGATCTGATGCGAATTCTGCTGGAGTGGGCCATCCACCCAACCCATACCGTACTTCCATGACGCGGGATTGAGCCCCGGCTTCCGATCAAATTCCTCCTTCATCGTCTTGGTTTCCCAGTTCATGGTGCGCGTGTAATTCGCCAATGAATCGATGTGCGGCCAATCTACGCCTTTATCCGTCAGTTTTTGTTGGCCGACCGCGCCGTTATACGCGGTCCCGGAAATCGTGACGCATTTCAGGTTATCGTTGCCGATCGCCTTGCGTGCCGCCTCCAACACTGGCCGGGGATCGACATAACCCGGGGCGAGCCCCTGGGCTGCCGCTGTCCAACCCATTAGTGCCAGTAGAACAAAGTAAAGCCATAATCTCCTTGCCATAATGCCTCCTCGTCAGTCGGACGTGTTAGGCCGGAATTTCCGATTTCAACTTTATCTTTGTGCGAAAACTATATGTCTGCTGCCCTCCCGCGTCAAGATCGGTACGTTACCGAATCCGGTGATCTTCGAGGTGACAGCGACGGACAGAACTAAGAAAGTTTATCGAATTTCGATTTCAAAGTAGGACTTCGGAGCTTTTCCCAAAAGGAGTCAATCGGGTATATTGAAAGCTTCAATGGTCGGCTGCGCGACGAATGCTTGAACATCCACGTATTCTTCTCGCTGGCCGACGCCCGCCAGAAGTTAGAAGGCTGGAGGCAGGATTACAACGCCCAGAGACCGCACAGTGCTCTGGGCGATCGGCCTCCGGCCGATTTCGCCCAGAGAGAGAAAACCAACATCGAAGAGGAGCTACTGAAGGCCGGAAACTCAAGTCCTACATGGTCGAGTTTTTGGGTGCGGGTCAATTCCCAAATCCTAATTTACCAGCTGGACCGATTTAAGGGGGGCAGGTCACAGTAGTGTTCATGACCCCCAGCGCCGCCAATCGGGTTTCCGGACACATCGAAGATGGTGTTGTTAGCAATGGGCGGCACGATGCTGGCACGATTCAGGACACTGAAAAACTCTGCGCGAAACGGTGTGTTGAAGTTCTCCGAAATCCTCATGCCGTAATTATTCTTAAACACCGAGAAATCCAGGCTCACTAGCCCCCGTCTGTTTCCGACATTGCGACCGCCATTGCCCAGCAGCGTACCGGCAGTGGGAAGCGACTTCCTCCATCAACCGTTCCGTATTGGCCGGGCTTTCAGTTCTGCGCTACGCCGCCAGTGACTCGGTTCCCTCTCCGCTCGTCTTCCGGGTTTCACCCTTCGGCCCGGCGAAGAAGGCCAACTGCCTCTGGTTTTTCTGCCGCTTGTCGGCTCGTGCGCCGCGCTGCTTACTCACCTCTCCCTTTAAGCTAGGACTTCCTGTTTGGTGTTCGCGTCATTCTTGGTCGTTGTCTGCGCCTGAGCCAACGGCGGTGCTGCTCCTAAGAACCCAGTAAGGAGCAACGCCTGCGTGTATCGCATCGCAAAATTCCGCACCGGGGCGCTCGGCGCTCTACCTCACAATGCAACGAGACCCGAGCCCCATTCGTCTTACGGCACGACTTCATAAACTAGTACTTGTGCATCTTGATTGAGTCTTTGGGTCGGCCACTGTGCTGAATATCCCTTGGATCCGCTCGCGAGGCTCGGGACGCCGAGGTAAAACCTGTTGACCTCAGGGAAAAACCGCCCGGTTTTAGCACCGTTCTTGGTTGGAATGTTCGCGATCACCTGATAATCGTCGGCGCCCCGCTGTTGGACCACGGTGAGGATACCTTCCCTGGCCGGGACGTAAAGGCGGTGCAGCTTAGAATCAAAAGAAAGGTCGTCGACGCCCTGGGCAACAGGAACATTCGTGATTTCTTTCCCTGTGTCCGTATCCAGCACCACAAGTTTCGGGGGCATGCGCGTGACCACGAATAAGCGATGATTGGCTTCGTCGAACTGCATCGGAGTGTTCTCTATTCCTGCGGTGACGGGCCAAGTTTTAACCAGAGCGCGTTTCTCGCGGTCAACCACTCCGACTTCGTTATTGCCCGTCATGTTGACGAACAGCCTGGATCCCGACTTTTCCAGCGCCATCGACTCGAGACGATTCGTATCTTTCTGGACAATCTTTATATCCGCGAGCTTCTTGTCGCTCCTCGTATCCACAACGCTGATGAGACAATACGGTGTATGCGCTTCGCGGCCGCCGTTCACGACGTAGAGGAGTTTTTTGGCGGAATCGTAAACAATCGGGTCCGCATCGATTGTCAGCGCGATGTGCCCGATCAAATTGTACGACTTGTAGTCGAGGACCTTAATCTCTGAGGCCTCTCCGTCCACGACGTAGATTTTATTCATTTCTGGCAGAGCAAGGACGTTGTGCACTTTTTTGAACCCTTTGATGGTATGAATATGCTTGTTCGTGCGCAGGTCGAAAACGTCGACAACCGGCTCGTCCTCCGAGGCACTAAAGAGCCGATGGCTCTTCAGATCCAAACCGAAATGGTCCTGATAACGTGCGGCATTCGGTATGGGAATTGTTTCTAACAGCCGAAGCGGCGTCTTCTCCTGAGCCGGAGACTTAACTGTCCACGCAACTATTAGAGAGAGCAGGACCACCCGAAATTTTTTCATGTCGGTTCCTCCCTTTCCATATTTTTTGGTAAATTCATTCCGAATCCGGAGTAACCTGGAACTTCCGATTTCAACTTTCCTTTCCACGAAACCGTTCGCCAGTCTGTCTTATCAATTCAAGCTTAACAGGGATTTCCTCAATGCAGTAGATCACGTCCGCACGACGGCCGGGGTAGTCCAACAATCGTTCGAGCTCAAGGAGAAGGCGGCTGACCCGTAAAGTGTTTTGCCTACGCTGGCAAGGGAACGCGTCCGGCGCTCGACTTTGCTTTCGAGAGACCTAAACCTCGACTTAGCCGGAATTTCCAATTTCAACTTTATCTTTCCACAAAAAGGATATGCCAGCCACCCTCGTGTCAAGCTTCCTTCCCGCAACCACCCTGCATGAGGCGCCTGATCGGCGTTTTCTACACACCAGGCCGGCTCGGCCTCGGCTGCCTTCCTCTGATCAAAAACGCCGGGGAGTTCTGTATGGACGATGCCGGCGATCCAGTTCACAACGAAAATCTTCCCTCCGGAAAGCTGTTTGGCTTGTTCCAATATGGCGATCGTTTCTTTGACGTAGCCGACTCGGTGCAGCAACGAGACGGAAAATGCGTGTTGAGCGCGCAGCAGTCCGATGGCGCTTAGATACAGGGCCTGTTGAGCGTCCGTCAGGCGAGGCCCGAATTCCTTCAGTGGCGCAGAGAAAAACTCTGCACCCTCGCCCTGCCGGTTCGCGTTCGAATACTGCGCCATCAGCAGAAACAGCAACTGCGGATCCCGGGGTGGTGCCACGCTGTTAACGGCCTTCAAATATTCAAGCTCCGAGCGATAGGACCCGGACGGAGAGTCAATTCCGCGGCTTTTGGTGACAGTCGTTCCTGGCAGAGTGGCGAAGAGAGTCCCAAGCAAAAGCGCGGCCAACAAGTAGATAACGGTTCGCATAAACGGGTTCCTTTCTGGAAGGTTTCAATCCCTTCACATCTAATAGATGTATATGCATCTATATTCGGTACAAAAATTTACACGGCCATCGCGGCCTCTGTAATTCGCGAGACCGTCTGTTTCATGCCTTTCCAGCCCGCATCGCCAAGTTCTCGCCGCAGTCGCTGTTCCGCCCGCTCCCAGCACGGTTGAGCCTCTGCCATTTGTCGCTTGCCTGCCTGCGTGAGACGGAACAGGCGCTCCCGTCGGTCCTTTCCGCGCCTGGCGCGAACCCAGCCCTGTTTCCGCAGTAGCCCCAACGTTCGCGTTAGAGTCGTACTATCCATGGCAAAGCCGGCACTCAGCCGCTTTTGTTTAGCCTCTCCCACCGCGGCCAGCGCGGTGAGCAGACCGAATTGCGTGATCTCAAGACCTGCCGTTCTCAGTTCCTGGTCGTAAATTCGCGTTACGACCCGGCTGAGGCGGCGAAGGTTCTGACACGCGCATGGCAACTCAAAAAGTGCATCTGCAGGTTGCTCTCCAAAAGCTTGTGTGCTCATAGTATATGTATATACACCTGTTGTGCCTGCGCGTCAAACGGGATTTTCGCTTCGTCATCGAACTTGAAATTCACCTTAGGGGAACGCAAGAGACGCATGGATCTCAAGCTCCTTCCGGGACGAGTTGGGCCTCGGGAAACTGTATTGTGGAAGAACGAAACTGGATTCTGGGCGAATCGTCAATCCGGAAGTTGTGATTCAAGTGATGGCTAGACGTGGTGAGTCCTGGCCGGGTCCTCGTCCCCGCTTGCAGTGGCCACTTTTGACCTAACGAGCATCTGGATGTCTGTCTCATTCAGAGTCTAAAGGAGGAAGTCAAATGTTTGGAGAGATGAATGTAATCCCAATCGACGATCTCCGGCAGACACCGGAGGAAGTGGGGGGCTCCGTCGAGGGAGCAATTGCCAAGTTACTCGATGTGACTGAGCACCCGAGAATCGCGAAATGGGTTCAGTTCCCCAAGGCCCTGTTTGTGTTTCTTATCGTCCCTGGTGATCCCGAATCCGGCGCCTTCTACATCTATGACCGCCGTGTGAGGGTTTGGTTCTGGGTGGATTTTGACGATGACAAATTCGGGGGATACACGGTCAGCGACTTCGACCGTCTGGTACGTGAGTGCCGATTCCTGGACATCGTGGAGCATCCTCAATTGCTCTTCAGCCAAGACCGTTGGGTCGTCCAGCCGCGTCTTCAGCCGCACCGGAGTGGCGAGGTTGCGGCGGTAGGCATGAAGAAACCCGCTTAAGGCAAAACGGCCCGTCCTCTGCCTCATTTTTACCCGTCGTAATCTCAACCAGAGCAAAGACTTAGCGCCTTCTCCCAATTATTTGACAAAGACTAAGTGTGGGTTTAGGTAGAGGCACGAGCTTCCTGCGTTGGGAACTGCTCGGTGGGGAGGATCAGTGGAGACTGCCATTAAAGCGACTTCGGAGATCGTGCGGGACTACAGCCGGTTGTTTGTGAATCGCGGCGCGTACACCTTGCAATCCTCGCGGCCGCATCCTGAGAGCGGGCGTCATTATTACTTTCGGCCGAAGGCAAAGGAAACAAGCGGGGAGCTGGCCCTCACTGCGGCCACGATCCGCCGTCACCTGGAAGGCGAACTCACCATCGGGCTGTACGCGATTAACCCCTCAACGCAACGATCGAAGTGGGTTGCGATTGACGCCGATTATGCCGGCGCGATGGAGGATCTGCTCAAGCTGCAGTACTTTCTCCAAGAGGACAAGGTGGAAGGCGCGTTGGAGATGAGCAAGCGGGGAGGCCACCTTTGGATCTTCATGGAGAGGCCTGCCCTGGCTCGCGAGTGTCGAATCTACATCTACAACTTGGCGTTGAAACTGGGAGTGCGGATCAGAGGCGCTGGCTTGGCCGAAGGCATCGAAATCTTCCCGAAGCATGACGAGCTGCGGGCAGGAGAATTTGGCAATGCCATCCGTGGGCCCCTTGGAATTCATCGAGGCGCAAACCGGCGGTATTGGTTCTACGGTGCGGACTACGCCTTGGAGAAGCAGGTCGCTTATCTAAACCGACTTCGAAAACTGAGTGAGGAACAATTGCAGGCCTTTATTGTGGGCAAAACCATGCCACCGGAGTTTGACAGAAAACGGACTTCTGCCGACCAAGCCGCTTCCTTCATTCACGCTTCCGGCCGCGAGTTTCGAATCCTTGACCATGTCGGCAAGGTTCGGAAGGTCGGGCGGAATTACGTGACGCAATGCCCATCCTGTGCCGAGGCTGGCCAGGACCGAAGCGGCGATAACTTGGCGATCTCCATTGAGGACCCGCGGAAATACATCTGTTGGGCAGGCTGCACGAAAGAGATGATTCGTCGAGCCGTTGGTTGTCCGATCCCAGTTCGACGATCAGCGTGAGAGGGTATCCGAATGCAGGACCAGCAAGACTTATTGGCGCATCGAGGAATCGCTCTGGCGAGGCGAGTGTTACGCCGCTTGGATGAGGTAGGAATCTTTGCTCAGTCGAGCGTGAGTCTCGAACACCAACATTTGGCAGGACGGTATGTCGTGCGAGGAATCGAATCCGGCGGAGCCGTGAAGGACATCGGCCGATACGTTGCAGTTATTTCGAGCGGGTCGGACCTGCCAACTGCTAATCACGAAACATCAACCCGGAAAGGTCGGAAATGGCAGACGGCCTCTTCTTGAGAATACTGTTCTGTTTCGCGGCGTGAATGGATTCCTCGATGGTGAGCCCTCAGGTAAGGAGAATCATATGCCCGCATCGGCCATGCCTCGGTTCTGGTCACGCAGTGGAGAGCAGCGACAGATTCCTCCAGCGTTTGTGGCACCGGTTCGCGCGGCAACCACCGGTGCAACCTGTGTCGGGTGCTCTCACACGCATTGCTTAATCGCTCCGCTTGCTATCGGGATAAGTAGCGGCGGTGTCTGATCAAGCGCGAGATGCGTCTAGGAGGAGATGGAGTGGAAAACTCAACCGATCTGTTGACGCCGATTGCCGTAGCTCCAGCGCAGGTAGAAAAAGAAGAGAAAAAACCAGCGGGCACGGAGACACCTGAACAGAAAGATCTATTCGTCCGCGCTCAAAGACGGAAGCTCCCCGACGAAAGGAAGTCCATTACGCACAAGTTTTCGATTGGCGGCCACCAGGGTTACATCATTGTTGGGATGTACGATGAAGGAACACCCGGGGAAGTCTTTATCAAGATGGCGAAGGAAGGTTCCACCCTGTCAGGGTTCATGGATGGCCTCGCACTTTCGATCTCCGTTGGCCTGCAGTATGGCGTGCCGCTCAAGGCGATCGTGGACAAGTTGACGAATACTCGTTTTGAGCCTTCAGGATTCACTGAGAATCCAGCCATTCGTTATTCAAGTTCCGTGCTGGATTACATTGCGCGCTGGCTCGGCGGTAAATTCATCTCATCGGAATATCTCAAACCCAGGACTTCTTTGAGCGAAGAAGAAGTGGCCACCCACGCGACTGGGGCATCCGCGGTCGCAAAGCCGAAGACTGCTTCTCCTCAGGGGCGCCCTCCATCCTCATTGGTGTTGCCTGGAGACGCACCGTCATGCTCAACTTGCGGAATGCTCATGGTCCCTAATGGAAGTTGCTACAAATGCGTGAATTGCGGCGGCACGAGCGGGTGCTCCTGATTGGGAGTAGAGCTTACGATGAGCGAAGCGGCACCACAAACGTGCTAACCTTCATCTTGTATTGTTAGTACGAGTGTGCTAACGTATATTCATGAGGAGGGACACCGTGGCGAAACTAAAGGTTGGAGTGCGGCACAAGAAAAGGGAGCATGCTGTCGCGACGGTAAGGGATGCCGGCGTGTACCACGGCAGGCAAGCAAAGACTGGCAACTCTCTCGGGTTGCGCTTCGAGCGAGCCCTGTTCCATAGCCATCCTGAATTCAGCGGTGAAGTTGAGGCCCATATCATTGGACCGGGGCGCATGCTTGTGGTTGCCGATCCCGAATCAAAAAGAAAGAGCACCGAAGAAGATCCCGTGCTTTCCTCGTTCATGAGCTTTCTAGCGGCCGACATGCGGCGCTCTCCCGAACACATCAAACCGGTCGATGCCGGGGTCATGGCGCGAATTGGCACACTTGTGAGTAATGTGGATACCACTCCTGAGGAAAGTTTGGGAGACGAGGCGCTGATCTAAATGGAAGTGAACGGCTGGCGGCTGTTCCAATATCCGCTTTTTGAGAACCAGCTAAAGAGACTGACGGAAGCGGTGGAACAGCTTTCGATTACACAGCCGGATACCTACAAAGAACATCCCAAGACCAAACTTCTGGCGACGATTCATCGCTACGTCATGGAAAGCATTCCTCGAAATCCCAACGCTCCCGAGTTTCGGCAAGGCGATACATTGGGACCCGACAACCGGCACTGGTTTCGCGCAAAATTTCATCAGCGTTATCGCCTGTTCTTTCGATTTTCCACCAAGGATAGGGTGATCGTGTACGCCTGGGTCAACGACGAATTTACTCTGCGAAAAGCCGGTTCGAAGACTGATGCTTATGCGGTTTTCAAGTCGATGCTGACTGCAGGCGATCCGCCGCGCACGCTTGAGGCTCTGCTGAAGCGCGCAAAGGAAATGAGAGGGGAAGTGAAAAGAAGTAAAGCTTTACCTGACGACAAGGATTGAGCGAGTTTTTGCTCGCTCCGTTTACGGTAGCCGCACAGCCGATCCTCTTAACGTTTCGGTCAAACTTTTCCAAGTAAACCCAA
>WNFR01002757.1_pt1 | contig 19828 bp, 14 predicted proteins | sample 5400221 | NCBI WGS metagenome assembly WNFR01 (sample SAMN13153357, study PRJNA577476) | soil metagenome | isolation source: 40 cm soil under Madrone tree | place: USA:California | collected 2016-06-14 | reverse complement strand
TTCTTCATTAGCGCTGGCATACAAATTCTCGCTCTGATTGTTGGGGCTATCGGCGCATCGATACTCGTCATACGTCCACAATTACCCATCATCGTGGCTTTCCTATTAGAAAGTTCAGCGCTGGCTGTCTTGTGTGTGAACGCTGCCCGAGGAACCTACCTGTATGGCGCGGCGCGTTTACTGCTCACTTTTGTCATCAGCCTGTTGGCAGCTGGCATATTGGGCGGGTTGTACAAGTTTGGCTACACCTGGTTGACGCATAAAGTAATCGCGTTCCCACCGCTTATCGTACCTACACTTTTTCTAGGCTTCTGGCTTGTAGCGGCTGCTATCCTGCCACTACTCGCGGCCCTGGGAGGAATAATTGCCGGCAGTGCCGTAGGCGTGCGAAGAAAACACTGAGGATGCGACATCCAATCCATATGTAAGGCGCGATAAATCATGCACCTGCATAGCTCGTTAACTTGGGGCGCCTGCCAGTTGTTCCCACTCAACAAGCAGTTCCTCCACCCTGGACTTCGCCTGTTCATAGTCCACCGAAAGCTGTGTCAGTTGTGCTGCATCGGCATTGAGTGAAGCGGGTGCAGCCGGTTTAGCCCTGCCCGGTGGCTCTTTAGCAGTACCTTTTACCTGCAGAGTGGCAGGGAGATCGAGCACGATTGGGCGCTTGCGCGTGCGGTACTCGGTGTAATTCCCCAGGTAAGGAATCAAGATACCATCTTCTATCACCCATACCTTGGTCGCCAGTTTATCGATAAAGTAGCGGTCATGTGAGACAAAGAGCAAAGTGCCCTCAAACTCACCCAGCACCTCTTCAAGAAACTGGCGCGATTGCAAGTCCAGGTGGTTTGTCGGTTCGTCCAGTACCAGAAAATTCGAACCTTGCAGCGTCAATTTCGCTAACGCCACGCGACTCCGTTCGCCGCCGCTCAATGCACCAATGGGTTTAAATACATCATCGCCCGAAAAGAGGAAACGAGCCAGGAAGCTGCGTGCACCATCTTCACTCAAGGTGCTCATTTGCCGGATTTCGTCAACGACTGTCCGGTTGGGATTTAACCCGCCGTGCGTCTGCGAGTAATATCCGATACGTACATTATGACCGGGATAGACCTGTCCGCTCACAGGAGCTATCTCGCCAATGATCGTGCGCAGGAGAGTTGTCTTACCCGCTCCATTGGGCCCTAACAAGCCAACACGATCCCCACGCCGACGACTGCATTGAACTCGAAATGCATTTCAGGAAAATCTTGTGGACGCTCAACGCGCTCCAACCGGTTTAGCAGTTTCTGACGGCCACGCGCTTCTCGACTGCGCTGGCCAGCCTTGTAACGACGAATAAACTCTTCTGTATGAGCGATGTGCGCCTGTTGTGCCTCGTATTCACGCGTGCGCCGCTCCATGCGTTCTTCCCGTAAACGGAGGTATTTAGTGTAATTGCCGGGATATTCCTCGATGCGGCCAAAGGCCATTTCAATGGTACGTGCCACAACCTTATCAAGAAAATAACGGTCATGGGCAACCACCACCATCGCTCCCTTCCAACTCGTCAAGTAGGTTTCCAACCACTCGAGTGCAGCCAGGTCCAGGTGGTTTGCGAGCACCTGGTCTATTCTATTCTCGTAGGTGTATCCACCTGCGAGTTCAAAGCAGGTCTGTAGCTCATCATAGCGTTTTAACAGTTGTTCGTGCAGAGCGCTTTCAGCTTGCGCTGCCGGGGTCGCCAGTTCAAGAGCAAGTTCGCTCAGTTCATGCTCCCACGCGCGTACTTCAGCAAACACGGTGTGCATTTCTTCACGCAGCGAATTCTGAGGTTGGAAGTCTATCGTCTGTGTCAGGTAACCAATGCGCACATTGCGTGCAATGACGATGGAACCCTCATCGGGTTCTTCACGACCCGTTATGAGATTGAGCAGAGTTGATTTACCTTCACCATTTGGACCAACAAGGCCAATCCGATCATTTGCTTCTATTTGAAAACTTACCCCTGCAAAAACGCGCTCAGCCCCGTACGATTTCCCCACTTGTATAACACTAACTATTGGCATATATGTTCACCCGGATATTTGCGTATTTTTTTATGATTTAATTCGTGCATAAGCATATCATAATCATTGTACCATGTTTTTTTTAAAATTCTGCTCGGTATTCGTCGCAATTTTTCAGATACTGTTCCACGTCCGAACAAGTTATGATATACTAGGTAAACATATTCCCTCACTTTATAAGAGAAAGGATGCTGAGAGGTGGCGAAAGAGCAGACCCTGGACAATTTGTGGTTGGCACAAACACTGTTCGATCTTGGAGGAGTGCAATTCGGCAATTTTACAGTCAGCGAGTCGGCAGTTAGCTCCCCCGTTTTCGTTAACCCCAAGGTACTTATCAGTAACCCAACCGCATTACGCGTTGCAAGCAAACTCATGCAACAAGAAATCAACCTGGCTCAATCCCTGCGTCGCGCACGCGTTCATCCCTTTGCCGTGGTGGCTGGAGTCCCCGTGGGAGGTCTGCTACTGGCAACAGCCTATTCACTGGAAACCAATATTCCCCTCATCTATGCGCGCATTCGACCAGAGGGTACGGGCAAACGCGGTATAGAGGGCCACTTTAACATTGGCGATACTGCCCTGATTATCGACGACCTGATCACCAGGGGAAGCAGCATTCTAGAAACAGCCGAAATGCTCGGAGAGAATGGCTTGAAAGTAAAGGATGTTATCGTTCTGGTCGACCGCGAACATGGCGCGACAAACCGCTTAAGAGCGCGAGGATACAACTTGATCAGCATTCTGAAACTTGATGTAATGCTTAATCACTACATGTCCAGGGGTCTGATCTCGGAGGAGACCTACCATATAAGCGCCGAGTATTTACGCAGCAAACAGGGGGTACCGGATTAGCAGGCGTTTACGAGTTCGCTGAGGCGCAGCAGATAGAGGGAAGTCCGACCGCACAGCCTATTTACACCTTGCCAGGTGTACCCGCCAAAAAATGAGTTTATGCACTTGATTTTTCTTCCCGCACAAACAAGAACGCACACCGCTGCTACCACAAGGAAGACCGCCGCTACAGTGAAGACCAGGCGATAGCAAAATCTGTGTGGGGATGACGATGGGTAATAAAGAGGCCAGGGTAATCTTTTCAGTTACCCTGGTCTCAGATTTACAGCTAGCGCGGCTGTTGTGGCACAGGCGGGTTAGGATACACAGGGGGACGATCATGCCCATCAACAGAGCTGGCTGCCTCCCGATTCTTCATAATTCCTATCAAAGGCTCGATGAGATCAATGGGAAGTGGGAAGATGATGGTTGAGTTTTTCTCAACGGCGATCTCTGTGAGCGTTTGCAGGTAGCGCAGTTGCAAGGTGGCGGGCTGCGAACCAATCACGCTTGCTGCTTGCGCCAGTTGGGCAGAAGCCTGTAATTCGCCCTCAGCATGAATGATCTTAGCGCGCTTTTCGCGCTCTGCCTCTGCCTGCTTTGCCATTGCACGCTGCATCGTAGCCGGCAACTCAACATCCTTGATCTCCACGGCGGTCACCTTTACGCCCCAGCGCTCCGTGTGTTCATCAATGATGGTTTGCAGTTCGCGGTTGATCTTGTTGCGCTGCGCCAGCAACTCATCCAGTTCTGATTGGCCCAGCACGTTTCGCAACGTTGTTTGACCAATCTGCGTTGTCGCCTGCATGTAATTCATCACGTTCACAACAGCCTGTACGGGGTCTACCACGTAGAAGTACACGACGGCCGTGACCTTGATCGTCACGTTATCGCGTGAAATCACTTCTTGAGGTGGGACTGTTAATGTCACAATACGCAGATCGACCTTGATCATGCGCGTGATGAACGGCGGCACCAGGAATATACCTGGCCCTTTGGCACCAATCAGACGCCCAAGTACAAAAATTATACCACGCTCGTACTGCTGCACCACGCGGATGGCGGACAAGAGCAACAACAACACAATAACTACAATGATACCGATTACGATACCTATAACTGGACCCATGGAACGCCTCCTCCTTTAGGACCCCTGAATGTATTTAGGGGTAGAATTTGAGAGCCTGTCAAAAACAGGTCGAACATGTAACACCAATCCTTCGACAGCGACAACGCGTAGTTCAGTACCGGGGTCGACGGAAGCTGACGGCTCATCGAGCACAGCAGCCCAGTCTTCACCACCATAGCTAACCCGCCCGTCAGGTTGCAGCAGAGTCGTGGCGATCACGGTAGCGCCAATCATACCCTCCCTGCCTGTGCTAACGGGTCGCTGCCTGGTTCGCACAATTATAGAGACAACATATATACCTACAAGGCCGACCAGCCCACCCATCGCATAGACAAGGATGGGGTTCACCTGTGCCCCTTGATAAGGACCACCACTATTGAAAAAGAGCAGTGCACCGAAGATGAGGGAGATCACAGCTCCCACCGTCAATACGCCATGTGCCGGTAAGCGCACATCCAGCACAAGCAGCACAAACGCCAGCACCATCAATGCCAATCCCACCCAATTTGGAGAAAGCGATCCCGCCGCAAAGAAGAACAGTAACAGGGCTATGCCACCTGCTACTCCCGGTAGAATTGCGCCAGGATGCGAGATCTCCACAAAAATGCCTACCATGGCTACAATGAAGAGCAGGAATGCCACATTAGGGTCCAGCAAAAGATTAAAGAGGGCATCAACCGGACCGGCATTGATATCCAGCACTGCATCCCCCGCCGTTTGCAAGGTGACAGAGTGACCGGAGACAAGTGTGACTGATCGGCCATTGACTTGATTCAGGAGATCGCCCAGGTTCGCGGCTCGGAAATCGATGATTCCCTGGGCCTTTGCCTGCTGGTCGGTATAGGATTTGGCTTCGGTGACCATTTTGATCGCCTCATCGATGTTACGTCCATACCTGGTCTGGATATTTGTCATATCTGAAACCAGCACGCTTTCGATCTTTGCCTTGAGCGTATCGCCGAGATCGCCACCGTTAATGTCCACCGGACTGGATGCACCTATCGTGGTACCAGGAGCCATGGCAGCAATTTGAGCAGCCAGCGTGACGAATGCCCCGGCAGAGGCAGCGTAAGCGCCCTGGGGGGAAACATAGGAGATGATGGGCACAGTGCTATTCAGTTCCGCTACTTTCATGGACTCCATCGACTGAAGATCACCACCAGGAGTGTTGATCTCAATCACAAGTGCCTGCGCGCCGTCCGACTCCGCAGTGCTGATCGAGTTTGTGAGATAGCGCAAAGAAGCAGGATTGATCGCGCTGTTCAGATTCATTACATCGACATGTGGTGATGCTGCGGAGACGGTTCTGCTAGTCAAAGATAAAGATACCAGGACGAGTACAACCACGATGATCGACACGGGAAGTAGAGACAGTACATATGGTTTGCGACGAGCATGGCGCGAATACATGGTAATTTACCTCCATTGGTTAAACAACGCGCCTATTACACAGATACCAATTTATATGGTTATCATACCATAAACAAGACACAAGCACGATAACTAAATTTCCCGCTTTCGTCGTAGTAATCGGCATAGTATAACTTTGAGAATCATAGAACCCTATTTCATAACGAATTGCTATAATAAATATAGCACGCTGTTATTTCTTTTGTCAAGTGGTATCAAGGACCATTATGTAGAAAGGCAAATCAAGATGGTGGTATACTTACTCTTGAGCGTAACTCATCCCTCAAATTGCGGCGTCGAGAAGATTTAGCAGCCAGGAGATCACCATGAGCTACCAACCGGATGCTCCAGGAGACTGGGGCCGCATGCAGGTAACACCTGACATCATAACAGCAACCGAGGAACTCACCACAGCAGATGCATGTAAATTATTCCTGCGCAGTTGGAGGACGAGTGGCTCCGACGTTCTTCTCATACTACATGGCCTGGGTGCGCACAGCGGCTGGTTTATGGATATGGGCAATAAACTGGCCTCACGCGGCATAACTGTCTACGCTATGGATCATCGTGGCTTTGGCCGTTCAAGTGCCATCCCAGGCCATATCGATGACTACCATACCTATGTTGAAGATATCCATTTCATTGTTACTACAATCCGCAGGCGCCATCCTCAAGCCACAATCCATATACTTGGGCACAGCATGGGAGGTATCTTTGCAGCACACTTCGCTGCGAAATACGAGCATATGCTCGGAGGCGTTCTCTTCCTTAATCCCTGGGTACAAGACACTGCACGTATTCCTTTGCTAACCACAGTAGCGATCCTGTTAGGTGGTCTCTTTAAGTCTCATCGCTACTGGCAGCCTGCTGGTGGAACCGAAGTGATGACCACCAACGCGGACGCAATACGCATGCTGCAGGCAGATCCTTTCTGGCGCAGGAAGGAAACCGCTTCATTCCTGTTCCAAATATTCCTCATGCGCTTAGCTATACTCAAAAGAGCCAGCACTATCAGCATTCCTGCACTCGTAATGCAAGCTGAGGCTGACAAGTCTGTTGTGCCTGAAGCGACACACAAATTGTATGAGACATTGACCGCAAGCGATAAAACATGGAAAAGCTATCCCGGCTACAGCCACGATAGCGAGTTTGAACACGATCGCTCGCTGCTAGATGATGATATTGTTACCTGGATAGGTGAGCATTCGGCTACAGGTCGTATTTCCGCTGATCACCAACCAGAGTATGGTAGCAGCGCATGGCAGCCAATTGACCTGCAAGAAGGATAGCAAGTAAAACACGAAGCAAACAGCAGGGCCTGTTCGCCCCTGCCTGCATTCGTCTTGTACACCACCCACTTGTGATTTCACCTGCGCTTGCTCAGAGCTTGTGCAACACCTCAAACAGGTCCTCGTTATCCGGCATATCTCCAGGGCTGTCAAGTACCTCGATATAGCGAATCACGCCTTGCTTGTCGATCACAATTACCGCGCGGTTCGACATGCCCGCCTGGTGACGCAGGCCATACAGGTCAACCACCTTGCCCTGCGGGTAGAAGTCTGAGAGCAACGGGAATGATGTATTCATCGATTTGGCCCAGGCATTTAACGCGTAGCCACTATCCATACTGATACTAACTACCTCGGTAGCAAAATCTCTAAAGCGCTCAAGCTCAGTCTCATACGAGGGAAGTTGCATCGAGCAAACGGAGCTGAAGGCAAATGGGACGAACGCCAGCACGACATTTTTCTTACCACGAAAGTCTGCCAGGTGCCACTCTTCCCTGTTTCCCGTACGTAGAGTAATATCAGGGGCAATGTCCCCGACCTTCAAGGTCTTCGTTTCAGCATGACTCTTACTAGGCATCAGAATGTATCCTTTCGAAATATTTTCTGCGCATACCACACTTGTTAATACGCCCAAACGTTACTGGCTCAGTCAGCCAATCGTCTTGCAAGGTATACGTTACAGGCATAAAAATATGCAAGCTGCGCAGAAAGCCCACCGGCTGGGATTTTAGCACCGGGCTGTAAGGCATGTCAAATTTTGAGACGGGAGACAGGAAGCACGGGTATCACTTCACCTTTGCTCTACATACAATGTTACGAGAAAAGGTTCCACACGAAAAGACAGTCGAGACAAAAAAGCCGCTGATTACCCTTTGGAATGCCCTGCTAGCACGAGAAGGTATTGTAGCTTACTTACCTATCATTGTGGCAACGATGCTTATGTTCTGGGGCGCATCGTGGCAGTTTTTTTGGCTACATACCGACGCAGCACGTTACCAGTGTTATGCTCTGACATACTGGTTGGGCAGCAGCGCAGTGCACTATCTACCTACTGTCCAGTGCTCGTTCCTAAATGTCTCCAACCTGGCTCAGCCCCAGCCGCCATTCCACATGCTCCCGCTTGAGTATCCACCTTTCACACTTGTAATATTCTTGCTAGCGCTCCTCGCTCCGCTGGCCTATTACCAGATCGTCTTTGCTGTGTTCATGGCGCTCGCCGGGGTACTGATCTACTGGTTGCTGCTACGTTATGGGCCACGCGGAGCCGGGCTGGCATTTGCCCTCTATATGCTCATCGGAGCAGCGGCAACTGCCGAGGGACGCTTTGACCTGGTTCCTGTAGCACTTACGCTTCTTTGTCTCATTGCAGCCGAACGCAAACACTGGACCTCCGCATATGTTGCGCTGGCCTTCGGTTTCCTGCTGAAAATTTATCCGCTCTTGCTACTACCCACACTTTTCATCGCAGAACAACAAGATGCGCAACGTTTCTACAATCCACAAGAGCCGCTTACGCTCAAATCATTACCTGGAGAAATCTGGCACACCTTGCAAGGCATACGTCATTGGCACTGGAAAAACACACTCATCTTCTTCGGTATAATTCTAGTAGTCACCGGCTTCTTTGCGCTTTTTGACTTCAAAGGTGCAGTTCTGAGCCAGTTGAGTTATTTTGCGAACCGCCCTGTACAGGTCGAAGCAACCGCTAGTCCATTACTCTGGCTGGGAACCCTCCTCGGTTATCCCGTACAATCCGTGTACACCTATGGATCAATTAACTTCGTAAGCGCGCTGGGAGGACCGGTTGCTCTCGTCTTTGAACTGCTCTTCGTGCTTGGGTATATTTATGCCATTTTCCTCCAGTGGCGCGGAAAACTGGACATCGTGCAAGCATTTATTGCGCTGTTACTCGTTTTTATCGTCACGGGTAAAGTATTCAGTCCTCAATATCTCATATGGATCATACCTTTGCTGGCCTATAGTGGGGCCTTTGACGCTTTCTGGTTGGTTACCTGGGGGGCTATCTCAATCCTAACCACTATGATCTATCCCTACTTCTATACACGCACAACCAACGGGCTTGAGGCACCATTTGTTCCCGGCTTCATGCAATCCGTCACCGCGCGTAATGCTCTCTTCGTGCTGCTGACACTTGCCTATCTCTTCAACTGGCTCTATGCACGACGACGCAAACCATTGCCCCAAACAGACAGTAAATGATGAGCCTGCCGCCCTTTATCGGGAGTATAACAATTTAGCTTAAGATTGCCAAGAAATTAAGACTGTTGGGGTTGGAGCTTCCTTTGCCCCAGTCTCGGTCGCCAATAGCTCTTAACGACCTCGGACCAAACATTGGCAATACACTGTAATTCCTGCTTGATAATTGTTACGTTGGCTGGCCTTAAGTTCACATCCATTTCCAGCATACTTGCAATAAGCGTTTCAAGCTTGCCCAGGTGTATATCTACTATGCTTGTGGAAAGCGAGCCAGGGTCAGAGGAGCTTTGAGGACGGTTCGCAAGCAACCTTCTAAAGCGAAATGGTGCTTCTGATGGATCTTTCGCAGTGAGCAACTGGTGCAATACTGCCCCCAGGCCGTAGATATCGGCACGTGGAGTGGTCTGCGCTTTACCGTACTGCTCCGGAGCAGCATACCCAAGTGAACCGAGGGCAATAGTATCTTTAGCCTGTCCAGGCTTAAAGTAACGTGCGATCCCAAAGTCGATCAGGTAGAGTTGTCCCCTGGGTGTCCGCATGATGTTGGCTGGTTTTAGATCGCGAAAGACAATCGGAGGTTGTCGTGTATGCAGGTAATCCAGCACAGTACAGAGCTGAATCCCAATATCGAGTACTCCACTTAAAAGAAGGGGTTTATTGCCCGCCTTCTCCTGGTATTCCTCAAGCGTCTCGCCTTCGATGAAATCCATTACCAGGTACCATTGCCCAGAGCTGCTAAAGTGTTCATACAAACGTGGCAGATTTGGATGAGTCAATTGCGATAATAAGCTCACTTCACGTTGGAAGGTGTTGATGGCCTCGATCATTGCCTGTGGATTCAGCCCTCCCAGCCTCACCTCCTTGATAGCAACGAGGTGACCTCCGCTCTGCATATCTATCGCCTTATAGACCGAGCCGAAGCCACCTGTCCCTATCTTACCAACAATGTAGTAACGGTCCCTGAACAGCGTATTGGGGCTAGGTCGTGCCGGCACAGGCGCTTGTAAGGAGGAGAGCGGGTTATTACAAGCAAAGCAGAGGTGTGCGTTTGGTGCATTCACTGCACCACACACATCGCAGCAGAGAGAAGAGGAAGGGATCATAGTGCATGCTCCTCCACACGCTGATGTGTAAGTTGCATTACCAGAAAAAATAGAAACCTTAAAACCCTACCTACAATAAGATTATACAACAATAGGCCAAACTGCTATCGCTTTTGAGCAAAGGCAGCAGAAAGCAATGCTCACTTGATCCTTATGTCGTGGTTCCAGTTACCTGTACCCCCGGTACGCTCTGCACGATGATGGCAATCTGATGCGGATCGGTCGGCAGTGTATTTCCATCGCCTCCAAAGACCTGCATATTGACTCTATCTACGCCTTTCTGAGTCGACAACAAGGATTGCGCGTTCTTTTTGTTCTTGCCGGCTATCAACTTCGCCAGGCTCTGTTTCTGAGCGTTACTGAATGCAAAGACCCACATCCCCTCGGCGCTGACTGTTAACCTGACAGTTCCCGTGCTCGCATCTGCCGGGGTGGCCTGCCTCAACGCCGTTGCTACCTTCCCGACAAGCGTATAACCAGTACCAGGATTGGTGGTTGCCTGGTCAGTGAGCAGTTTCGCCGCCATCGACAGCGCCCCATCCTGGTCGTAGACCTCCCCTGTACAGTTAAAACTTGCCGTAACAGTCACGCTCGTCGCCTTATCACCCGCTTTATGGTCAGAGCTCGCATTGGGCGTACACTGTGGAGTTCCAATCAGTCGTTCATTTGCTTGAACCTGTGCCTGTAGCACCTGCTGCGCCTTGGGAGGGTTTGCCTCCAGGGTGTTTGCTGCGCTATCGATGTCGCCCTGCTTTACAACAGTGATCGTTTGTGCATCTTGCCCACCACCGAATGCTGAAAGATTGTTTAAATTGTACCCTTGATACGGCTGATTCATATCGTTAGCTGGAATATCTCCACTTGTGCCGGGTTGGACTGCGTGAGCAGTAACAGTCGTATTACAACCGCTCGTAGTGACGGTCACATCGGTTGCTGCTTTCACCCCATTGTTACCCGTGAACACAGTACCAGCGGGTATCGTAATTGGAGATGAAGAAGCACGGCAGGTCATCACCAGTGTGCCTGACGCTTGAACTGCAGGAACCTGGTTGGAGCCAGTTGCATTAACCGTCTGCGATTGCGCCGGCGTGGTAGCGGACAGTTGACGAGCCTGCACCTGGTGTTTGGAAGCACCAGGCGTTCCGGTCACCGCCGAGATTACAAAGGAATTTTTCACGTCTTGATCTGCCGGCGTAATCGTTATCCTGGCTGCCCCTGCCAGGCCAGGTCCCCCTCCTCGTTGCAATGAACCTAGCATACCAGTTACAGCCAGGATGGTACCTCCAGCAAGGAGTAATAGCAGGATAAGCGCACTGGCTATCAACAAACGTCGTCTATTCCTGCGAGGAGGCTTGGGGAAATCGTTTGTTGGCTGCACAAGCACGTTTTCTGCACTCGTCAGATTCGCGGGTCTCGCCCACGTATCCCCCTGCGGAGGAATTGTACTCGATTGAGCGTTAACAACTGTTGGTGGCACTGATGGGTTTTTTATAGATGATTCGCTACCCTGCCCCAGTTGCGTGACTAACTCAGTTGGCCACGCCGATTCATTGGATGAAGTGATTGTCTCGCCAGGCTGGCCCGGTGGCGTAATCACGTAAGTGGGCTGGGATGACTGGGTCGCCGGAGACGCTCCAAAGGTTGACTGCACGGATTGGCCTGGTGGTGTAACGATGTAGGTAGGTTGGTATGATTGATCCGATTGAGTCGCTGCAAGAGGAGGAGCAGCCAGTTGCATATCTACTAGCTCACATGCTCGTTCTATGGCGGTAGCCAACGCTTGCATACTCGCGAAACGCTGCAGTGGATCTTTCGCCAGAGCCGTGAACACAACTTCTTCTATCGCTTGCGAAATCCCTGGCACTCTCCCATACAAAGGCGCAGGAGGAGTCATCAGGTGCTGGGTTGCTACCTCGACAAACGACCCGTTGAAAGGACGCTCTCCGCTCAGCCATTCATAGATCGTAACTCCCAGTGCATACTGATCACTGGCGGGGCGGGGCTTTCCATTAATCTGCTCAGGTGCCATATAAGGTATTGTGCCAGCCATCTCTTTCGTCGTTTGGGAACCGGTACTCTGGGCAATCAAGACCAGGCCAAAATCGCTCAATAAGACTTCATCGTTGATCCCCAATAACATGTTCTCTGGCTTTATATCACGATGAATGAGCTTTCTTTCATGTGCATACTGCAACGCAGACGCCACTTGCTTAACATAGTGAACGACACTTGCTGGCGGCACAGGAACGCCCTTAGGATGACGCTGGCGCAGTGTACCATTAGGAGCATAATCCATCACTAGAAAGGGGATCTCCTCTTCCACGCCAAAGTCTAAGATACGCACGATGTGAGGGTGGACAAGACGAGCAATGGTCTGAGCCTCGACGCGAAATTGCTCCAGGTTACTGCCTACCAGGCGGGTCTGAAGTACTTTGAGGGCCACCTGGGTGCTCAAATGTATATGCTCACCAAGGTATACATCACCAAAGCCACCTTGCCCTATCAGACGAATCACGCGATAATTGCCAAGACGCTGTCCTATGCGATCACCCATCTTTAGATTACTCTCTTTACCTACAATTTGTCTCCACAAGCAACCAAGCTTTTGTTTATAGGATTAAACGGTAACTGGTAGCCATTTTACAGGATACATTTTACTCTTGACGCTCTGATTGACGGTCTCTGTTATACTTAGAGCGGCTAGTAGGAATGCGCCAACCAGCACAAATTCATAGTACACGCAATCCTTTCGTACAGATGTGCTTCACTATATCATAAAACGAGCAAGGGAACACATCAAGTAGTAGAAACAGGAGGCATGTATGAGCGACAAGATTCCCTTAGAGCGTGTAGATACATATCGTTGGCGTATACCCAGGCGCTATAATTCTGAAATGCTTGTGCCTGGTATGGTCTATGCCGACAATGAACTCATAGAGCAGATTAGTGGAGATAATTCGTTACAGCAGGTAGCAAACGTAGCGACCTTGCCGGGTATCGTCGGTTATTCTCTGGCAATGCCGGATATTCACTGGGGCTATGGCTTTCCTGTGGGCGGGGTAGCTGCAACTGATGCTGAGGAAGGTGTCATCTCCCCCGGGGGTATTGGCTTTGATATCAACTGTGGAGTACGCCTGCTTGCTACTGACTTAATGCAAGATCAAGTCAAGGGCAAGGTTGACAGGCTTGCTGATGAGCTCTTCTCTCATCTGCCTTCTGGTGTGGGCACTGATGGTATGCGTAAGCTCACGCAAAGCGAGATGCGCGCGGTCATGCTACGTGGAGCGGCCTGGGCAGTTGAAGAAGGCTATGGTTTTCCCGAAGACCTGGAAGTCACCGAAGAGAATGGTTGCCTGGCTGGCGCCAATCCCGATGCTGTAAGCCAGAAGGCCATTCAGCGCGGCATTTCTCAACTGGGTAGCCTGGGGTCTGGAAATCATTTCTGCGAGATACAAGTTGTAGATCATATCTACGATAAGGAAGCTGCAAATGCTTTAGGAATCGGGCAGAAAGGGCAGGTGGTAGCAACCATACATTGCGGTTCAAGGGGATTCGGACATCAAGTGGCGGAAGACTTTATCAAGCTAGCAGAGTCAAAGCAGAAAGACTACGGCTTCAGGCTTGTTGACCGCCAATTGGCGTGCTTACCTTTGAAGTCAGCGGACGGCCAGGCGTACCTTGCAGCAATGGCCTGCGGTGCCAACTTTGCCTGGGCGAACCGCCAGTTGCTGATGCACGGGGTGCGGCAAGCCTTTGCTACTGTCTTCGGGCGTAAGGCACGTGCCAAGGATTTGCCACTGGTCTACGACGTGTGCCACAACATCGCCAAGATGGAAGAATACGAAACCGATGAGCAGATGCGGCGTGTCTGCGTTCATCGCAAAGGAGCGACGCGTGCGTTTCCTGCGGGTCACCCCGCGGTGCCGGAGAAATATCGCGCCGTAGGCCAGCCTGTCCTCATCCCTGGGGACATGGGCCGCTACTCGTTTGTCCTGGTCGGGGCACCAGGTTCGATGGAGCAGAGTTTCGGTACAACTTGTCATGGAGCAGGCCGTCGCCTGAGCCGTACCGCCGCCAAGAAGTCAATTAGTAGTAAGGAGCTCCTCGCACAACTAGATGCACGCGGGATTACCGTCCGTGTGCATAGCAAGAATCTATTGTCTGAAGAAGCACCGCAGGCCTACAAAGATGCCCAGCAAGTCGTCAATGTCGTACACAATGCCGGGCTGGCAAAGCTCGTTGCAAGGCTCAGGCCGATCATTGTTATTAAGGGGTAGCTACAAGGTTCCTCACTGGTGGGCTTAAATGTCGAAGATGATGCGGGCCTTATACCCCACATCAGTTCGATCCACAGCAGCCTCATGCCAGGTCACAGCTTTAATAGCGCTACTCAGGTCGTGGTGCTTTGCATCGTAGGGTTCACCGGAGGCGCGGCCTTTCAGGTCAGTCTCAGTGAGACTCTCTATTTCAAATTGGCGGAAGATGAGGTATTCGGAGTCAAACAGGAAAATCAGTTCATTCAGCCAGGCAATCAGCAGCGAGACAACATCGTGACCTTCCACAACGATCTCCCGGCTGACCTGCACATCTATCTGTTCGGGAGACACCATCAGGCTTTCCATGCCCTGGGCAGCGTGAATGAACAGTTCAGGCAGTGTACTGCCGTAAGCGTGCAGGCCGACATCGGCGGTATGCTCGAATACCTCATAGGGCTTTTGCGACATCATTTCGCATCTCGCAATACAGCCCCGACGAACCTTACAAGGTTATTAGATGTGACTGGCAGGGCCGTATCCTTCCTTATACTATGTACACTCCCCCATTCCTACGTGGTTCGTGTGTGTGCCCAGAACTCCAGCAGATCACTTTTCGTTACAATCCCCTCTAAGCTATCTCTATTCATCACAGCCACTGCAGACTGCCCGGAGCTAAAGAGCGTGTATGCCTCCTGCGCAAGAGCATCGGCCTGCAATTGCGGGAAAGGTGGACCCTGAAAATCGCGTACAGACATTGACGACAGGGGCTCACCGCTGGCGAGATGGCGCAGCAGCAGATTTTCCGTCAGACTTCCGACCATTTGTCCATTTTCCATTACAGGGGTCTGGCTGATACCATAACGGCGCAATAATTCAACAGCATCGGCAAACGAATCGGTTGGCGCGACACTGACCACGAGCGGCATCGTACGCGAATGCGTGCGGCGATAGGTCAGTACATCATGCAAAGTAGGTTCGTCTGTCTCTGCCTGTACCAGCATGTTGTTCTCACGCATCCAGGTATCATTGAATTGCTTGCTCAGGTAACCGCGCCCGGTATCGGGAAACAGCACAACTACAACGTCGTTGGGTGTCAGGCGGCGTGCATAAAGAAGAGCGGCCGCCAGGGCGGTACCAGATGAGCCACCCACCAGCACCCCTTCCTCACGCGCGAGCCGGCGTGCCCAATAGAACGAGGTACGGTCATCGATACGAATAACCTCATCCACAAACGACGGATCGTAGTTTTGTGGGAGCACTTCCATGCCGATGCCCTCAATCTTGTAAGGTCCTGGTATATCACCGGAATAAACCGATCCGGGAGGATCAGCGCCAATCACCTTCACATTTGGATTCCGCTCTTTAAGATAGCAGGCAGTACCCGAAATCGTACCACCTGTGCCGATACCCGCTACCAATGCGCTGATCCGACCGGCGGTATCGCGCCAGATTTCAGGGCCGGTCGTGGCATAGTGCGTGGCCGGGTTCGCGGGGTTGGAATACTGGTCGGGACAACAGGCTCCTGGAATCTCATTTGCAAGTCGATGAGCTACGTTTTTATAGTGTTCAGGTGAATCATGAGAGACGCTGCTGGGGCAGATGACCACTTCCGCGCCATAGGCACGCAAGAGACTGCGCTTCTCTTCACTCACCTTATCGGTCATGACAAAGATACAATGATAGCCTTTAATAGCCGCGGCAATGGCCAACCCATGCCCCGTGTTGCCGCTGGTTGGTTCAACAATGGTACCGCCAGGACGTAGCAAACCTTGCTTCTCACAATACTCAATCATAGCCGGCCCGATACGGTCCTTGACGCTGCCTCCAGGATTGAAAAATTCCATTTTCGCCAGGATCAGGGGCGGTACATCACCTGCGACTCGCTTGAGATGTATGAGCGGGGTATCCCCTATTAGATCCAGCATCGAGTTATAATAGCGCATATCTCTCCAAGGAGCTTCTGTCGTCTTCTCCATTTCACAACTCCCCTCATATCTTGCACGTAGTGCCGGCCACTCTGCCGTCGCACTCTTCGACGGCATCAGTATAACACATAGACTATACTCTGGCCTCTAGAGGTTCACCAGGACAATCTTAATACTATCAACGGATACCGGGAGATGGTCCGTTCCAAAGGGGAGTTGAATCTGTACGCCTGCTATACCGGGCTGAGATGTGAGATAGGCCTTTGCTAAGGTAGGTGTCGCTCCTTTAATAGATTGGAGCCACGAATTAATCTGCTGCGAGGATAGCTTATATATCCAGAGTCCATGCACTGACACGCTGAGATAAATCAGACCGTGGCTCCCCGATTGCACGATAACAGGTGTACTGACAGCCGGTGAACCTTTCAATTGATAGTTACTATCCAGCAGTATTATAGCCTGTTTACTCAGCAATTGTTTCGCGAGTTGACGTGCCATTGCCCTGTTATAGACTAGCACCGAGGCTGATACGCTCACTTGCACCCGCACCTGGTTCTCCTGCGCGCCGACCAGGCTATCTGATACAACTTTAGTAACATAAGTTGGTTGTGCATCCTGTACTTCGTTGGCTGCAAACTGTTTCTGAAGTTGCTGCAACGCACGCTGCTGGAGTTGCGTATGCAGCTCATTGCTCACCCCATCCAGGTCAGCCTGTGTTACGACATGCACAACACGCGGGTCCACACCGCCTGCGAAGGGATCAGGATTGCTGACGACCACCTGATCGTTACAACAGGTTGTATCGAGAGTATTCGCGGGGATATTTCCCGAAACACCAGGGAAGACAGCCACGGCGGGTCCTGTAACCGTACCATCCTGCCGGTTTTTGTGCGGCGGCACCTCTACTGGCTGTGTGAGTTTGACCTGTACACCTGTAGTTGTTGTGAAAATGATCCCTGCCGGCACCGAGAAGGTCGATGGGCTGCTATTATCAAAGCGAACAGACCCCCCTGCCTGTGCCCCGGGTGTCGATTTGCTACCGGTGGTTGCTACAGTGCGACTATCCATAGCAGTACTCGAGATAGTGCGGTCAGGGATGACCCGGGTTTCAAGATTCGGTTGTCTGACCTGTGGAGAAGCAGTTAATAGAAAAGTATCCCGGAGTGTTTTGCTTTGCACTGTGACAGAGATGCTGGCAACCGACGAAGTGCTAAATAACGGAAATCCCGTGGGAAAGAAGCTGAAGCCAAACACTCGTGGCATAATCAACATCAACAAAAGGATGAGTGGGATCAAGGTTGCAGCCACCGCCGACAGTGTAAAACGCCTGCGGTTTCGATTTAGAGAACTCTTAACCGGCTGCCTCGCATGTGCTGGCATACGAGCAGCAATACGACGACGTTTCACCGGCATTACAGGGGCAGGGTCTGCCGGTTCCGGCTCTGTTAAAGGCACCGATACGCGTTGGCCAGGCGATGGTGTAACTATCAATTCATCCATCTCGAGGAGATCATAATCACCATCGACCGCTGACACAGGCCCATCGATAGCAGCCAGAAATGCCTGGCGCATCTCGGCTACGTTGGCAAAGCGCCCCTCTGCACGTTTTGACATAGCCTTGCACACTACCTCTCCCAGCTCGGCAGGGATAGAAGCATCGTGATCACAGGGAGATGGAACCGGCGCGTCAAGATGCATCTTGACGACTTTCACGTCATCAGGGTCATCATAGGGGAGTTCGCCAACCAGCATCTGGTAGAGCAATACGCCCAGGGCGTAGATGTCGGTCGCGGTAGTAACGATACCTCGTGCCTGCTCAGGAGCCATGTAGTGTGGCGTTCCTGGTATCTGATCCAGGGGAATGGGTTTTCCTACCTTTTCTGCGTCAGATTGCTCCGAGTAGCGCACCAGCCCAAAATCAGCCAGGTAGACATAAGGTGGCCCACTGCGACGAGCCTCTAGCAACACGTTGGAGGATTTGATATCGCGGTGAATCAGCCCTTCATCGTGCGCATATTCTACCGCATCCAACAGTTGCAGGAAAATAGCAGCGACATCGTTCAGGTCGGGCAGACCACGCCGCAGGTAGCCGGTGAGTGTCCCTCCCTCGATAAAAGGCATTACCAGGTACAAAATCCCCTGCTCATCCCCAAACTCGATCAGCTGCAGGACATGAGGGTGGTGCAACTGTGCAACTGTGCGCGCTTCTCGCGCGAAGCGACGACGCATCTCGCGATCATTAACATAGTTACCTAGAATAACCTTGATCGCCACGCGCCGACCAAACGCAGTGCGCTGCCTTCCCTCGTAGACAGCCCCCATGCCTCCTACACGCATGCGCCGTACGACATCATAGTTTCCGAGTTGCGTACCCTCGAGAGTCAGCATCGCCAGCGTCTCTCCTTGCCTATCATCCTCCCAACCCCTGAGTGGGAGTAATGGGAGAAGCTGTAGGGGCGGACCCTGCGGTAGGTACCACCGGAGGCTCATGACTACTCGGTGTGGTCGCCGGGCTGCCAATTACCCCTGGTACAGTTGCTAGTTTGATAGTAATATCTGCGGCATCCGGTAATGTATTGCCGCTGGAGATCTGGATGTTGACGCTTTTCACCCCGGGTTGCTGCAAGAGGTAGTTCATGGCAGCCTGCTCGCTCTCGCGGGCGATCGTATTCTTAAACCCCTGCAGCACGGTTTTGCTAAACTGGTAGACCCATAGACCCTGCGCGCTTACGTTCAGGGATACAGTTCCCTTTGTATCAATTACAGTGGCTTGCGTCACCCCGGCCGCGATATCCTTATCCAGTGGGGGCGCGTAATTTGTCCCTAATTTTTTACTTACATCTGCCTTGAGCAGGCTCTTCGCCATTGAGAGCGCCCCATCATGATCGTAGACCTCTTCTGTGCAGACGACGGTCCCACCGGCGGACACACTACTTGCATGATCTCCGGCATTGTGATTGACAGTAATGTCAGATAGTGCTCTATTGAGACATTGCAAAGTGTTAGGCACAACCTGTTCATTCGCATGCACCTGTTGCTGCAAGTCTGACAGTGCCTTCGGCCTGAGCGAAGCCACAAGCCGATTTGTCGCGGCATTGATGTCGGCTTGTACAACGACAGCGTGTGCCTGTGGATCTTGCCCGCCACCGAAAGATCCATTTTTCACAATAATGCCAGCAGCACAGCAATTTCCATTAATATCAAGCGCCCCGATATTTCCACCCGCTCCAACATTGACAGCAAAGCCAGTCACGGTAATCTCAGAAGGAGGAACAGCCGGAACCGTAATCGGTCCATTGAATGTAATCGGTACCCCGGAAGCGCCTCTAAGAATAACGCTAGAGAGAGTTTTCGCAGAGGAAGTGGTATTGAGGAATGTCAAAGCTCCTGCCGCTCGGATACCCGGAATACTGCCACTAGCCTGTACTATACTTGGTTGGGTGGAGGCTATTGAAGCTTTAAGTATACGGGCCTGAACCTGGCGAACTTTAGCATTAGGGCGACCCGTCACGGCCTCGATCACATATGTATTTTTCTTGTCACTACTAACTGGCGTAATCGTTACCGTGGCCGTAGTCGTCGCACCAGGTAGTATTTGGGTAATGATACGGCAACCACCG
>WNFR01002318.1_pt1 | contig 19830 bp, 16 predicted proteins | sample 5400221 | NCBI WGS metagenome assembly WNFR01 (sample SAMN13153357, study PRJNA577476) | soil metagenome | isolation source: 40 cm soil under Madrone tree | place: USA:California | collected 2016-06-14 | reverse complement strand
CCGACCAGCAGGTCGTCAAGGTCGTTCGCGACGAACTTGCGGCCATGCTTGGCAAGCACGCCAAGCCGCTCTTCGCTTCGCGCCCACCTTCGGTGTGGATGATTGTCGGTCTGCAAGGTTCCGGTAAGACCACCACCACGGGGAAACTTGCAAAATGGCTTTCGCAGCATGGCCATCGGCCGCTGGTCGTCTCTACTGACGTCTATCGCCCCGCCGCGCGCGAGCAACTCGCGCAGGTGGCGAAGGCGGTTGGCACAGCGATCTGGCCCGGGGCCGGAACGGACAAGCCGCTCGAAATCGTCAAGGGCGCCATTAAGGAAGCAAGACTTTCTGCCAGCGATGTAATCCTGGTGGACACTGCCGGCCGCCTGCACATTGACGATGATTTGATGAACGAGCTGAGCATGCTGAAGAAAGAATTGCAGCCCAGCGAGATGCTCTTCATCGCCGATTCCATGATCGGTCAGGACGCCGTGCGTTCCGCAGGAGAATTTCACAAACGCCTAGGCCTCACGGGCGTGATTCTTACCAAGCTTGATGGCGACGCGCGCGGGGGCGCCGCGCTGAGCATCGGCAAAGTCACCGGGGCACCGGTAAAGTTCGTCGGCCTCGGCGAAAAGTACGATGCACTCGAAGGATTTTATCCGGAGCGCATTGTCTCGCGCGTGCTCGGCATGGGCGACCTGATGTCGCTGATCGAACGCGTCGAGCAGACTGTCGACAAAAAGGCGGCCGCCGATCTCGAACGCAAACTTCGCAAGGAGGAATTCACGCTGGAAGATTTCCGCGATCAGCTGAAGCAGATTCGCAAGATGGGTCCGCTCGAAAAAATAGTGGACATGCTGCCGAAGATGGGGCCGCTTCAGAATCTTCCCAAAGATGCGAAAGTTGACGAGAGCCAGCTGACGCGCGTGGAAGCGATCATAAATTCGATGACCAACCAGGAGCGCCGCGACCACAACGTCATCGACGGCAAGCGGCGCAAACGCATCGCCAAAGGCAGCGGAACCACCGTTCAGGACGTGAATACGGTCCTGAAACAATATCTGCAAATGCGCACCATGATGAAGCAGTACGGCGCCATGGCCGCACGCACAAAAATGAAAGGCCTCGGCAAGTTGGCCGGCTTATCGTGAGGATTGCGCTGTAGTCCGCCACTTAAGGCCGACGCGTCCCTGTGAATTGTAAAATTTAATTTTTGGAGGAAAGGAAAAGATCAGCAACCTGCAGCGCCAGGTTCTCAGGCTCGAGGTCGGTGCGGTTGCTGAGAATGATCGCGGTGAGCCCATCGCCATCGGTGAAGCGTTCAATCACAGTGCGAAAACCCATCGTGCTCCCGGTATGCCACATTCTTTGTCGGCCCTGATAGGGATCGAGAAACCAGCCGAAGCCATAAGAAACGGGCTTGCCGGGATGAAGATTGTCGTCGCTGGGTTCCTTGGGCCAGTGAGGTTCGGAGCGGTCGTTGAGTTTCACCGGCGCTAACGCAGGCTGAAAATCTTTTTCGCTCATCAAAGTGTGATTGCACAGAGCGTCATCCCACTTGGCGAGATCTTCGAGATTGGAATAGATGCCGCCGTCGCCGAGAGTCGCGGAAGTCGAACTCTGATCTGTTTGTTTCAGTGCGTTGTTTTCCCTGGAATGGCCGAAAGCGCGCTTTGCGACTGTATTTTTTCCATTTTGAAAGACGATAGTGCAATCCATTTTTAGCGGTACAAAAATTCTCGCCTGAAGGAAGTCACCGAACGTTTTTCCGGAAACCTTCGAGACGATGAGCCCAAGCACCACGTAACCGGAATTGCTGTATGACCAACTGGTTCCCGGCGCAAATTTACCGGCTTTCTCTTTTTTCAGTAATTCCAAGACTTCAGTGTCCTGAATTTGTTTCTGCGGCGACCAAGTTGGCCCACTCTTTTTTTCGAACGCGTCCATTAAATCTTCGTAATCCGGAAGGCCCGAGGTGTGATTCAACAGGTTTCGAACGGTGATAGCTTTTCCGTAGGCGGGGAAATCAGGAAAGATTTCCGTGAGTGTTTCGTCGTAACGCAATTTGCCGTCGTGTACGAGCAGAATGATGGCCATGGCGGTGAATTGCTTGGAGAAGGAAGCAAGGCGGAAATTCGTATGCGCATCGATCTTCGCTTTCGAACGGAGATCGCGCACGCCGTAACCGCGTTCGAACAAGGTGCGGCCATTTTTGCGCACGACTACCGCCAACCCGGGTTCGTCAGGCTTGACAAGAGTGGCGAACACAGAATCTTCGGCGCTGCCCGCCGGTTCACGAGTCTGGCTGTGAAGCCTTTGGGAACAGAGCAAGGTCAGAAATAACCCAGCCACCACGGTCCCAGGGTTTCTGTGTCCCACGACCACCTCAATCGAGCAGAAAGAGCATATCATTCCGGCGGTGCTGAACATCTAATCCGGGCGGCAGTGGGTGAGGTGACGGTCAGCGCACGGCGGCATCGCGTGGGTGGCAGGTCGCTCGTACTTCCATAGACGTAGACGTTTACGGCCACCCTGCAAACCCCAAGGCCGACACTCCAGGACAGGACAATTCAAAATGCGGCCGTATGACCGTACCCTACGAAGTGGGCATTGCTTATTATCGCGAAATCGCGCGGGGATAGATCACGGGCCATACCGATGGGCGGCTAAAACTGCTCTTTCATCGCGAAACCCTGGAGCTCCTGGGCGTGCACATCTTCGGAGAAGATGCCGCGGAACTTTTACATATCGGGCAGGCCGTATTCCTGCTGAAGGGCAAGATCAGCTATTTCGTGAACACCGTTTTCAATTATCCGACGCTTGCGGAATGCTATAAAGCCGCGGCCTTCAATGGTCAGAACCGCCTTGTCTGACTGCGCCAGGCCGCAGGAGAGGCAGGATATTCGGCGACAATGATTTGCCGGATGTAGAACCGCCATATGTAATTTCCCGACGTGTTTCAACGTAATCTCATAGAGAAGAATCTGACAACGTTTCACACTTGATGGCATGCGGTCAGTTCAAGTGTGGCTGCGCTGTGGCGTACTGTGAATTCGCAGGTTACGCCTGGCAAGATTCGGTAAAGTAACTGGAGAGGCCTCCTCCTCGCCAATGCTCGCCGTCCGAGACAACTTAGCGTTGAGCCTTAGCGCTCTGCGCGCACACAAGCTGCGCGCGTCGCTCACCATTCTTGGACTGACGATGGGTGTGGCCACGCTGATTACCGTCATGACTATCGTGCAGGGCGCGAACGTCTATGTCGAGCAGAAGATCGCCAATCTCGGCACGAATGTTTTCCAGATCGCGAGAACACCGTTCGCGGTGACCGACTTTAACATCATCATTAAAGCGCTGAAATTCAAGAAGATTGAAATGGAGGATATGCGCGCAGTAGCGGAGGGCTGCCCTGCGTGCAAGGAGGTGGGAGCCACCGCCAGCGGCAGTGCGCACGCGAGGCACGATAACAAAGAGATCTCTGATGTGAATTTCTACGGGCAAACGCCGAGTATGGCGGATATAGACACGCGGATCGTCGAATTTGGCCGCTACTTCACGGTAGCAGAGGCCGAGCATCGAGCCGACGTTTGTTTGATCGGCGACACGCTGGTACAGCAGTTGTTTCCCGGCATGGATCCTATCGGGAAGAGCATTCGCGTGGGGAACGACGAATTCATGGTGATAGGAGTCATGGAAAAGATTGGCAGCGTGCTTGGGCAGGACCAAGATAATTTCATCACCGTTCCCCTGCCAGTGTTCCTCCGTATACAAGGCGCACGCACAAGCCTTACGATCAACGTCAAAACCAACACCGGCGAGTTTGAAAAGGCGCAGGATCAGGCGGACCTGGTCCTAAGGGCACGCCGCCACCTAAGCGGCAAAATGGAAGACGATTTCTTTATTGGCACAAAGGAAAGCTACATGGCCCTGTGGCGGAGCATCAGCTCGGCGTTTTTCGGAGTGTTCATTCTGGTGAGCGCGATATCCGTGGTTATCGGCGGGATCGTGATCATGAACGTGATGCTGGTGAGTGTGAGCCTGCGGAAAAGGGAGATCGGGGTACGGCGTGCTATCGGCGCAACGAAGCAAGACATCTTGCGTCAGTTCATGTTGGAAAGTGTGATGCAGTGCATCGCCGGGGGGATTGCGGGCATCTCGATAGGATTTCTGGTTGCTCTGGCGATGCGCACATATACGCCGTTCCCGGCTTCCGTGCAGACCTGGGTAGCGGTCCTGGGAGTGTTGCTGAGTTCCGTGGTTGGATTGTTTTTCGGGATCTATCCGGCGGTGCGGGCCTCACAACTGGACCCGGTCGTCGCCCTGAGGTCTGACTGATGACGATCATGACGCTTGCGCAAGCCCGGGAGAATTTTCTGGCGGCGTTGGAGACCCTGCGTTCGTCCAAAGTGCGGTCGGCGTTAACCGTGCTCGGAATTGTTATCGGCGTGTCATCGGTGATTTCTATGGCGGCGATCATTCAGGGCCTCAACAAGTTTGTGCAAGACCGAGTGGAACGGCTGGGCTCGCGCACTTATTTCATTTCACGATTTCCATTCGGCACCGACCCTTCCCGTTTGCCCGAACGCATTCGAACCCGCAAGTATCTTGAATACAACTACGCCGATCTTATCCGCGAGGCGGCACCTGACGTCAAAATCGTGACGACCTTTGGCACACGAGGCTTCTTCTTTGGGGACAGCAACCGCATCGTAAGCGGCGACCGCAGCGTCGAGAAAGTCATCATACGCGGGGCTGAGCCCGAGTACACGGAGGCGATTCCGTTGTTTACCATCGAGCGCGGCCGCTTCATCAGCGCTTTTGATCAGGAGCATGCACGGCCCGTCGTGGTGCTGGGGGCGGCCATCAGCGAGTCACTTTTTCCCAACACTGACGCACTCGGGAAAACGGTGCGGATCAATGGCGCCGCTTATGAAGTCATCGGCGTATTTGAGCATGACCAGGGATTGTTCCTGGGTCCGGGCGTGGACATCTTTGTAATCATCCCGCTCAGCAATTTCAAGAAGCAGTACCCCGAAGCCAAAGAGTTGTTCATGGCATTTACCGTTCCGGAAAAGGTTAACGTCGAGACTTCGCAGGGCGAAGTCATACAAGCGTTGCGCCGATTGCGCCGGATCCCTGCCGGGCAGGAGAACGATTTCGAGCTGAGCTCCCCCGATTTCCTCAGCAATTTGTGGAATCAGCTCACCGGCGCGCTCGTGATTTTGACCACGGTGATCAGTTCGATTGGGTTGCTGGTGGGTGGGATTGGCGTCATGAACATCATGCTTATCTCCGTGACTGAACGCACCCAGGAAATTGGCGTACGCAAAGCCATCGGCGCACGGCGTGCCGATGTCCGGCTGCAATTCTTGTTGGAGGCTGTGGTCCTTACTCTCGTTGGCGGAACCATCGGCATCCTGATCGGCGCCGGAATCTCCGCGACGGTTCGTGCACTAGCTCCTTCAATCCCCGCAACTCTCTCATACCTGTGGGTGACGATCGGGTTTGCGATCTCCGTCGGAGTAGGCCTGTTTTTCGGCTATTATCCCGCAAATCTGGCAGCCAATCTTGACCCCATCGCTTGCCTCAGATACGAGTAAGCCCCGGTTCTTTCAAAAGGAAGGAGTATCAACATCGGTCGCGCAGATCTGGAGTGCGGCCGGCCGGTTCTTGAAGCCACGATTCGCGTAAACTCACCTATCGGCTATACGGATTAAGTCGATTTGACTTAACGATGTGAACTGTATTGAAGTGTTATTCGGCAACCGGCGACCGGTCGGCCAGGAGCGATCTGGCGACCTGCGGGCCGGCTTCCCCATGGGGGATTCCAAGATGAACAAGAATGCATTATCAGCCATTGGACAAGATTCTCTTGTAAGCCCTTTTCGTTGCGCAAGCTGGTCGAATTGGACACGGCGCTGTCTGGCTTCGCTCGCCCTCGTCCTCCTGATGTTGGGTTGCCTACCTTCGGCCCGCGCCCAAGTGTCGGCAAGCATCAAAGGCATCGTCACCGACGCCTCGGGAGCGCCAGTGCCGGCCGCCGCCGTAAAAGCGAGGAACCTCGAGACCGGGGCAATTCGAAGCAGCTTCACGGACGAAGCGGGCCGATATCTAGTCTTGTCGCTGCCGCTCGGGGAGTATGAAATTAGAGTTACCAAAGCGGGCTTCCAAGATGCCATCCGAAGCGGGATCCACCTCGTTGTAGGCGAGGAGGCCAGCGTTGATCTCCGCCTGGCCGTGGGAGTGGAGATTTCGCAAATCACGGTCACAACAGACGCTCCCGTCGTGTCCACAACTACTAGAGACATCAGCGGCCTCGTGGGAGGACAGGCCGTGAAGGAGCTTCCTCTAAATGGACGGAGCTATGATCTACTTCTTCCTCTAAACCCCGGCATCGTGAATTTCACCTCGCAGAAGACTGGCGGCACCGGCATCTCCAACTCGACTACTGCAAATAATTTTGCTGTTTCTGGCAATCGCCCGCAGCAAAATCTGTTTCTCCTGAACGGCGTTGAATATAGCGGAGCGGCAGAAAACAACATGCAACCGGGTGGAACGAGCGGCATGCTCCTCGGCGTCGATGCCGTCCGAGAATTCAGTGTGCAGCGCGACTCTTACGGAGCCGAATTCGGCAAGCGGCCCGGCGGGCAAGTGCTGATCGTAACGCAATCGGGAACGAATCAGTGGCACGGGACAGCATTCGAGTTTCTGCGCAATAACGTGCTGGATGCTCCGAATTTCTTCGACCAAGGAGATGCTCCACCGTTTCGGCGGAACCAGTTTGGCGCTTCGGTGGGCGGGCCGTTCCGGAAAGATAATACGTTTGTCTTCGGAAATTACGAAGCATTCCGGCAGAGTCTGCAGCAGACCTCCGCAGCGTTTGTTCCCGACCTTACTTCTCGCGCTAACGCCGCTCCCAGCGTTCAGCCCCTCCTGAATTTATGGCCCACGCCCACTGCGAACGACCTCGATTTCGCTTCTCCTGGCACTTGTCCGGCTCCTACTAATTGCGGTATCGCCGAAGTGTTTAGCAGTCCGCTGCAAACGATTCGAGAAGACTTTGGGACCGCGCGTGTCGACCATATTTTTTCGCAGCGCGACACATTCGGAGGAATCTACACCATCGATGACGGCCAAGACTTCACTGCTACGCCGCTCGATCCTTTCAGCAGTGACGTGGTGTTGCTGCGCGAGCAGGTACTTAGTTTGGAGGAGACGCACGTTTTTTCGCCTGCGCTGGTGAACAGCGCGCGAGTGGGATTTTCGCGTGCCGGCTATTTCTTTACGGGTGAGCCGACGCCAGGCACGCCGGCCGCAAGCGTTCCCGGCTTCCTCATCGGACGTCCCGTGGGAGCAGTGGTGGTTGGAGGAAGCGCGGCATCGAATCCTGCGGCGCAGCTTGGTCTTGCCGGAAGCAACAATGGGAGCAACCTGACCATGGCGCGAAACCTGTACACCTTAGAGGATCACATCGCGCTCACACGCGGGCGTCATCAGTTCGAATTCGGTGCCTGGTTCCAGCGTTTTCAATCCAACGAAACGATGGCTCTCAGCCAGTTTGGACAAGCCACCTTCACCAGCCTGCAGACGTTCCTGCAAGGAACCATTTCCAGCTTCTTGTTCGATCCTTCGCCAACGGAAATGAATTGGCGCTCTCTCTTTGCTGCCTTTTACGCCCAAGACACCATTGGCGTCACTCCGAGGCTTACGCTGACGCTGGGCTTCCGCGATGAATTCAGCACGGGCTGGAATGAAGCGCACGGCCGTGCCGCCAACTATTTCTTCACCAACGGCGTCATTAACGGCACACCACACGTGGGCGATTCTCTTTTCCAGAACAACAACGCCAAGTTTTTGCCGCAGCCGCGCATCGGCGTGGCCTGGAGTCCCTTTAGCCCGAAGACCGTAATCCGCGCTGGCTTTGGCATGTACAACGATCTTCAGGATGCACTGGGTTACCGCGCCGACCAGAATGCGCCGTTCAATCCCACTTACAGCATCGCGACCACCGTCTCGAAGTTGCCCATTGACCCTGCAGGGTCGGTTCCTGCCGGTGCCAAGCTTGTTCCTGGCGGCGTCGATCCCCACATGAAAACGCCCACGCTGATTTCCTATTCATTGCGCATCCAGCGCGAGCTATCTCCCAATACCTCGCTCACCTTCGGCTACGTCGGTTCGCATGGCTATCATGAAATGATTGGCATCGACGCGAACGAACCGTTTCCCGTGATTTGCCCTGCATCACCGTGTCCCGCAACGTATCCAGTCGCCACTCCTGGCGGTCCCGGCGGTGTTCCTCCCGGGACACCTGGATTCCCCGCGGCCCTCGCTGGCCAGCCGGTTCCGGCCGGATCGTATTTCGTTCCAACCACGACCAAAGCCAATCCCACACTCAACAACACCTGGACCTGGTTCTCCAGAGGCGACAGCTCGTACAACGCGCTGCAAGTGGATGTAAATCGTCGCTTCAGCGCAGGCTTGACTTTGCGCGGCGTGTACACCTTCTCGAAGGTTCTCGACGACGGAGATTCCCTCAACGCGACAACATCGGGAGGCGGGCCGGCGCTGGCTTCCAATCCATTCAATTTGCACTCCGATTGGGGACTGGGCACTTTCGACGTGCGGCACGTCGCGGTAATCAATGCCTCGTACGCACTGCCGGTCGGCCATGGCAAGCTTTTACTTGGTGACGCGCACGGATTAGCGAACAACCTGGTGGGCGGCTGGACGGTCAACTCGATTGTGACGTTGCAGGGGGGCTTTCCGTTTTCGCCGCAGCTCAGCTATAACCCATCCGGCAACGGCGACACGCGAAATCCGGTGCGCCCGTTCAAAAACCCGGCGTTTACGGGACCGATCATCCTTGGCAAGCCCGCCAAATGGTTTGATCCCAACGCATTTCTTGCACCGGCGAACGTCCCCTCCAATCTCGGTTTCTATGGAGACGTTGGGAGAGACACTTTGATCGGACCGGGCCTAGCCACCTGGGACTTCTCCGTGCTGAAAGACATCCGGATTCGCGAGCGGCTCAATCTTCAGTTGCGCTCTGAAATTTTCAATCTTCTGAACCGCGCCAATTTCAACCAGCCCAATGCCGTCGTCTTCACTCCTTCAGGAGTTTCACCAACAGCCGGTGTAATCACCAGCACCTCCACCACATCTCGCCAAGTCCAATTCGGACTGAAGATGCTTTGGTGAAGGACTGGTGCTTCGCGGATTTGCCGTTGAAAGGCGTGCTCGTTCGCGGGTGCTAGGCTAGAAGTGTTCCCAGCCGGGACCTCCGGTAGACTTCGATTGCCGCATGGCACCCCGGCAGGCTAGAATGGTGAGGTTCAGGAGGACTGACTTAGTGCTAACGATTCGGTTGTCAAGGATTGGCAAGAAAAAGAAGCCTTATTACCGCGTGGTGGTCATCGAGAGAACCCGGCCGCGCGACGGCCGCGTGAAGGAGGCGGTGGGCACGTACGATCCGCTCAAGAAGCCAGCGGAACTCAAGCTCGACGCGGAGCGCATCAAGTACTGGATGGGACTAGGAGCACAGCCCAGCGATACCGTGCGCAGCTTCCTCCGTCGGGAGAAGATCGCTTAGTTTCAGCGCCTTTCTGAAATTTGCGCGTTCCCGGCTTCACCGGGAGCGCCGTTCCCAGGGACCCTATGAAGGAACTGGTTGAAGCCATCGCCCGGGCGCTCGTGGACCATCCCGAGGACGTGCAGGTAAAGTCTGTCGACGGGTCGCAAGTGACCGTGCTGGAACTGCGAGTGCATCCCGAAGACCTCGGCAAGGTGATCGGGCGACAGGGGCGCACGGCCAAAGCGATGCGAACGCTGCTGGGCGCTTCCGGGATGAAGCTGCACAAGCGGTTTACGCTGGAAATCCTTGAAGATTGAGGGCTTGGCAGTCATAGTTTTCTCGGACCACTGAACGATGCTACTCTCCATTGAGCCCTGAAACTCCACGCTGGGTCCTGGTTGCGCGCATCCTTCGGGCGCGCGGCAACAAGGGCGAAGTTGCTGCTGAAATCCTCACCGATTTTCCGGAGCGCCTCACACGATTGCGCGAAGTTTTCGTTGGACATGCCGGCGGCAAGAGTGAGCCGCGCTGCATGGCGCTGAAGTCCTGCTGGCTGAGCCAGAATCACCGCGGGCAGGCCGTTTTTCATTTCGAAGGTGTCGATTCCATCTCCGAAGCCGAAAAGTTTCGCGAACTTGAGGTGCTGCTCCCGTTCGAGCAACGCGTGACGCTGCCCGCAGGACAGTACTTCGTATCGGACCTAATTGGCTGTTCCGTATTTGAAAATCCAGCCGCGCTTCCCGTCGTGGCTTCTTCGCCGTGCTCGCTGGCCCAAGCGCCAGCCCTTCTCGGGACGGTCCTCGATGTGCAATTTCCCGGAGAAGAGATTTCCGGAACGCCGCTGCTGGAAGTGCAGACTTGGCGCGGAGAAATTCTTATTCCGCTAGCCGTGGATATCTGCACAAAGATCGACACGGCGGCGCGGCGGATTGACGTGACGCTGCCCGAGGGCCTTCGGGATCTCAACAGCCAATAGGTGTAGGCTGCTGGTAATGTCTCCCCTCATTCGAACGCTGATTTTCACGGTTTTCGTCCCTGGTTTTTGGACCGTGATGATGCCCTACTGGCTGCTGCCGCAGGGCGTACGGCCGGATGTGCGCGGAACGGGTGCCGCGGGATGGCTGCTCATGGCCGTAGGAATCACGCTTTATTTCGCGTGCGCTTTCTGGGGCTTCGCGGTACGCGGGAAGGGTACGCCGCTGCCGCTCGATCCCCCGAAGAAACTGGTTGTCGAGGGACCCTACCGCATCGTGCGGAATCCTATGTATTGGGGAGTTGGATCTGTGATTTTGGGTGAGGCAGCGGTCTTTCACTCAGTCGGGCTCTTGGATTTGGTTGCGGCATTCGCTACAGGCGTGATCTTCTTCGTGCTGTTCATTGAGGAGCCGGTGCTGAAGCGCAAATTCGGTGCTGAATACGAAGAGTATTGCCTGCGCGTGCCGCGGTGGCTGCCGCGTTTCAAAAGGGCCCGCATGACAAGTGGGAAAGCCATTCGTTAGACTAAAAGCACATGCGCTTCGATCTCATCACGATTTTCCCGGAGTTTTTTGTGGGGCCGCTGGACCATGGCATTCTGCGCCGCGCGCGAGAAACCGGCTTGGTCGAGGTCCATGTGCAGGACCTGCGAGTGTTTACGAAGGATCGACATCGCACGGTAGATGACCGTCCGTTCGGCGGCGGCGAGGGCATGGTGCTGAAGCCGGAACCGTTGTTTGAAGCTGTGGAATCTCTTCTCGGAGCCAGCGTTGGCGAGGCGGGCGCGGCTGGTCCGAAGACGGCGATTGTGTTGATGTCAGCCGCAGGAAAGTTGTTCCAGCAGGAGACCGCGCGGCGTTACGCCCAGTGGGAGCGAATTATTTTTATTTGTGGGAGATATGAAGGCGTTGATGAGCGCGTGGCGGAGCATTTGGCGACCGAGGAAATATCGATTGGAGATTTCGTGCTGAGCGGTGGGGAGCTGCCAGCCATGATCGTAGTGGATGCGGTCACACGCTTGTTGCCTGGCGCGCTGGGGAATGAGGCTTCCTCGCAGAACGAATCCTTTAGCGCAGTAGCGCACTCCGAATGTGAATCGCTTGGTAGAACGGGCAGTAGTCACCAATCACGAGCCACCCGCCACTCACTTTTGGATTTTCCGCATTACACGCGGCCCGCGGAGTATCGCGGATGGCCCGTCCCTGAGGTTCTTATCGGCGGAAATCACGCCGAGGTTGCTAAATGGCGGCTTGCGGCATCTATCGAAAAAACGCGACGCAACCGGCCAGATTTGCTGCCGAGGGAATAAAATGGAACTTCTTGAGGTTCTTATTCATCCCATGAGAGGTCGCTCCAGAGCTGCGGAGCAACTCCTGCGCCCAAGGGCGCGTGCCAGACGCGAGGATTCATGAGCACCGAGACAAATGGAAACGGCTATGGGCTCGCAAAGCCCATTGCGATTTATTATGAACATCCGGACTGGTTCCGACCGCTGTTTCAGCAACTCCATGAACGCGGCGTGCCGTGGCTGAAGATCGACGCGCGGCACCATCGTTACGACGTGGCGTCTCCGGAACGCGACTATTCGCTGCTGTTTAATCGGATGAGTCCTTCGGCCTGGCAGCGCGGTTTGGGCCACGGCATATTTTATACGCTCAACTATTTGGCGCACCTTGAGGGCAAGGGCGTGCGCGTGGTGAATGGCTACCGTTGCTTCAATCACGAAATTTCCAAAGCGTTGCAACTGACAAACCTGGAAAAACTGGGATTAACATATCCGAAAGCGCGAGTCATCAATCATCGTTCGCAAGCTCTTGAGGCAGCGGAGGCCGTCGGGTACCCGGTTGTGATCAAGCCGAATATTGGCGGCAGCGGCGCAGGGATTGAACGATTCAATACACCGGAGGAGTTGCGCGTGGCTGTCGAGGCGAACCGTCTCTACTTTGGCATCGATTCCACGGCGCTGGTGCAGGAAGCGTTCACTGCGCGAGACGGAATCATCACGCGCGTGGAGGTTCTTGGCGGAAAATTCTTGTATGCAATCCAAATTCACATAACCGGCGAGAGTTACAACTTATGTCCAGCCGATATCTGCCAGAACACACGAGGAGAAGAGCTCACACGTATCGCATGTCCGGTGGACGCTCCCAAGAGCGGGATGAAAGTGGAAGGTTACGAACCGCCGCGGCAAGTAATTGAAGACGTCGAACGGATTGTGGAGCTCGCTGGCGTCGAAGTCGGCGGCATCGAGTACGTCGTCGACGACCGTACAGGCCGGCAGCTTTATTACGATGTGAACGCGCTTTCGAATTTTGTGGCCGATCCTGTGCGCGTGATCGGCTTCAATCCCTACGCGCGGTTGGCCGACTTCCTCATTGCGGAGGCGCAACGTCACGAATCGAATCGCAACGAGCATGTTGCCGCAAGCGGAGGCCCACGATGAGGTACGGCTATTGGCTTCCCGTCTTCGGTGGTTGGCTGCGCAACGTGGTAAACGAAAACATGGAGGTGAGCTGGGAGTATGTGAAGAGGCTTGCGCAGCGGAGCGAAAAGATTGGCTTTGACCTGACGCTGATTGCCGAGCTCAACCTGAACGACATCAAGGGGGTCGAAGCGCCTTCTCTGGACGCGTGGTCCACGGCAGCGGCGCTGGCCGCGGTAACCGAACGGATCGAATTGATGGTGGCGGTGCGACCGACGTTCCATCTGCCCGCGCTGCTTGCGAAACAAGCGGCCAACATCGATCGGATCAGCAATGGACGGCTCACGCTGAACGTGGTTTCTTCGTGGTGGGCCGACGAAGCGCGGAAGTACGGTGTGACGTTTGAACAACACGATGACCGCTACGCACGTACCAGCGAATGGCTCGACGTGCTGGACGGTGTGTGGAAGCAAGACCATTTCTCATTTTCGGGGAAGTACTACCGCGTCGAAGACAATGTTCTCGAGCCCAAACCGGTAGCAAAGCCGAGGCCAACACTGTATGCGGGCGGCGAATCCCCGACGGCCAAGGAGCTGATCGCCGAAAAGTGCGACGCTTACTTGATGCACGGCGACCCGCCGGAGCGCGTCCGGGAAAAAATCGCTGACCTGCGCGAGCGCCGGGCAAAACATAATCTGCCGCCGCTCAAGTTCGGCGTTGCGGGATATGCGATTGTTCGCGAAACAGTACGCGAGGCGCAGGACGAACTGCGGCGCATCACGGATGTTCAGCAATCCGCTGCAGGCTACGCGAATTACCAGCAATGGCTTGCCGGAACGCAACTGGAGCAGCGCGTTTCTCTCGAAGATTACTCAGTCTCGAATCGCGGCTTACGGTCGGGTCTGGTCGGCACGCCGGAACAGGTTGCCGAGCGCCTGGCGCAATTTGAAGCCGCGGGCGTTGACCTCGTTCTGCTGCAATTCAGCCCTCAGTTGGAAGAGATGGAGCGCTTTGCGGCTGCCATCATTCGCCGGGATTCGACCCTAGCGGCGCCGGCTTAGCAGGGAGCTTTTCGCCTAGCGCCATTCAAGTCAGGGGAAGACTTCACCAGCGGGCTGAATCCGCTAGGCAAAATGTAGCCATTTGTCTATAATTATTGATTGTCTCAGAAGAGTTGGCCCCGCCTGAGTGGGTCTAAAAGGAAACAGGAACATGAATCCCGTAATTCAAAAATTGCATGAAGCGCAACTGCGCAAAGACCTCCCCGAATTTCGCCCGGGCGATACCGTGCGCGTAAACGTCCGCCTGCAAGAAGGCGAAGGCGAGAAGGTGAAGGAGCGCCTCCAGGCATTCGAAGGCGTGGTGATCTCCAAGAAGGGCCGGGCGTCGGGGGCCACCTTTACGGTGCGCCGGGTCAGCTTTGGCGTTGGCATCGAACGCATTTTCCCGCTGCACTCGCCAACAATCAGCTCGATCGAAGTCGTTGGCAAAGGTAAAGTGCGCCGAGCGCGGCTGTATTACCTGCGCGATTTGAAGGGCAAGGCTGCCCGCATCAAGCGCGCCGGTCGCGAGGAAGTGGCTGCCGTGGCGACTGCCGGAACCGAAGCAAAGGCTTAAGCGGCTATTCTCGATTTCACACCTGTTGAAGAAAAGCCCCGGGCAAACGACTGTGGCAGGGGAGAGCGGGCGACCGCTCCCCCTATGTCGATTTCCCTTCAGGGTTGAACGTTTGTGACGCCTTCCGCGCCGGGCTTGGGGAAATGTTTTTCGTACCAGGCGATGCACCTGTCAATAGAATCGACGTTGTGATTCACCTCGCTAAGGCCGTGGCCTTCGCGCGGATAGCGCACGAAGATAGCCTCGGTGCCCACGTCTTTCAGGGCAATGAAGAACTGCTCGGCCTCGGCGATAGGCACATCGTTGTCGTTTTCTCCATGCATCAACATCGTGGGCGTGTGAGCGGCAGCCACATGCTTCAGCGCTGAACGTTCCCATGCGACGTCCATCAAGTTTCCCTGGTGCAGGAACTGGCCAAACTCCATTTCTTCATACTGGTTGTAATAGGTCATGTAGTTGTAGCTTACGAGGTTGGCGATCCCCGCGATGGGAATCGCAGCTTTGAATTCGTTGGTTTGTGTGATGAGCCAGTCGGTGAGTTGGCCGCCGTAGCTCACGCCCTCGATGCCCAGGCGCTCGCGGTCTATCCATAAGTATCGGCGCACCGCGGCGCTCACCCCGTACAGAACATCCTGCCCTTCGTTGCCGTTCTGATCGGCGAACACGGCGTCGGCGAACTTTTGTCCGTAGCCCGTGGAGCCGCGATAGTTAACGTTTAGCGTGGCCCATCCGTGTGCTGCGTAGACCTGATTCTTGAAATTGAATATCGGTCCATTTTGCCCATGCGGCCCGCCGTGAATATTGACGATCAGAGGATGTTTCGACGTAGCGGTCATCCCCAATGGCTTGGTGAGAAAGGCCTGGACTTCAAACTTGTTGTCGTTGCTGATGAATGTGAACGACTCGACTTCGGCGATTTGCTTTCCCGCGAAGAGTTGCGCGTTCATGTCCGTGAGCTTGCGGGGTGCGGTGCTACCGCCTTTGAGGAAGAGCTCCGCCGCATCTTGCGGGGAAGCCAAACTGTAAGCAAGCGATCCGTCCTTCGCGATGGACCATGAGCCCACGCCCCCTATGTCTTTCACCACATATTCCGGCTTGCCGCCGGAGATGGGCAACCGCACCAAGTGGATGCTGCCGCGCTCCTGCAGAGTGAAATAGACGGCGCTGCCGTCCGGCGCCCAACGTGGCGCGCCCTGACGGTTGTCCAGGACGGCGCCGATTTCGCGACGATCGCTGCCGTCGGCGTTCATCACCCAAACGTGGGTGTCCTCCATGGTCGTCTCGCGGTCGGTCAGTCCGCGTCGAGTGCCGCGAAAAACGATACGCTTGCCCTCCGGAGACCACAGAGGTTCATACTCGTTATATTCCGTAGCCGTCAGGCGCCGAATGCCGTTGTCCGCGACCTTCAAGGCAAAAATGTCGTAATTGAAGAACTCGTCTTGATTGGGCTCACGATTTGAAGCAAAAAGAATTTCCTTGCCATCCGGCGACCAGTCGATGGAATGTTCATCGGTGTCCCCTTGTGTCAGTTGGCGCACCTGTTTTGTGGAAACGTCCACCACGAAAATGTGCAGCCGCTGATTGTCGTTGAAGCGTGTCATTCCTTCGCCAGCATCGGGTTTATATAGATAGCGTGTAATTACCGTGGGATCGCCGCTGGCTTCCGCGGTCTTCGCACCGGGAGTCGAGGAAATGAAAGCGATCTGCTTTCCGTCGGGCGACCAGGTGAAATCTTTGCCAGTGCCCGGCAGCGGGCTATTGGTGCCGTTCAGCGACGTGAGAAAGGTGACTTCAGAGCCGTCTGATCGCGCGGCAAACAATCCTCCCTTTTCGCCCTGATGCCCCTGAAATGCGAACCATTTGCCGTCCGGCGACCACAGTGGACCGCCTCCGGAATCTTTTTCGCCGCCCACGCGGACGGATTTCTGCGTGGTGGCATCCATGATCCAGAGCTGACCATAAGGGCGGCCGGGCCGGTCGCGCATGGTCACCGTATAAGCAATGTGTCGGCCGTCGGGCGATAATTCGACGCTTCCAACCGACCGCAAGCGGGAGAGATCGCTGCTGACAAGACCTTGAGCAACGCATGACGGCGAAGCCACGAGTAGAGCTACCGTGCAAGAAAGCCAAAAACCGGCTCGAACCAAAACAGGCTGTGACCGTGGACGCATGGAATTCTCCTCCCCGATTCTCAAACAACACACAATTTGCCCGGCAATCCTAGGCCCCTGTGAGCATTGCGGTCAACTTGTCTTCTGAAGCCGGTCTCCGGCGCCCGAGTAGAATTGCGAAGATGCCCCGCCTCCCGCAACATTGTAGACTTAACGTTCTTGGGAAAAAGCGCCCTGTGTCAACGCAAAGTAGAAATGTCCGGGTTTTCGCCAGATAGAAATGTCCGCTTCCATGGTCTTCTCCAAGGGTGGTTTGCAGGTACATGGTATTTGGGTTTGATTTTGTGTTTGGGTCTTGGTGTTTGTTCCGCAAGTCCTGGAGGCCGTAGGCCGGAAAGACTTGCGGACGGCCGCACCGGTTCTGGGCAGGCCCGCAGGCGCAGATAGCGGCCTCGGTAGCGCAGCCAATGGCTTCCGTCCAACCGCCGTTCGATCTCCAACCCGTGGACCCGTGGCTTTATTGGGAACTGGGCAGCATGCGGCAGCAGATCCACGATTCCGAGTCGCTCACTCTTCGCCGGCCACTGATTACGTTGCTGGCTTCCTTTGGCGGCTTGGCACTGGTGCTGTCCATTGTGGGCGTCTTTGGAGTGACCTCGTATTCCGTGACGGAGCGGACGCGAGAGATCGGCATTCGCGTGGCACTCGGGGCGGCCCCTGGCGGAGTCGCCGTGCTCGTCTTGCGCGAAACACTCTTGGTCACGCTGGCGGGCCTGGCAACCGGTACGCTCGGCGCATTTGCGCTGACACGATTCTTCCCGACCGGCTCGATTGGATGGAGCGGATCTGGAATCTATCTTTACGGTGTCTCTCGGACCGACCCCCTGACATACACATGTGCTGCTGCCCTGTTGGTAAGTGTTGCCCTTGTGGCGTCTTGGGTTCCCGCGCGACGGGCGTCACGGGTCGATCCACTGGTCGCCTTGCGCTATGAGTGAGGGAAAGGTTCACTGTTTTCGTGCATCGCTCCTTTCCTACGACTGCTTCATTCACAAAGCGAACCTTTCCGCGACTTCTGCGTGCTAAAATTCCCCGCGAAATGAGCCGACTGTGCTGCTCCCGTTTCGAACGGGCGGCGCGCCAACTGGGCTGGATGCGCATCGCCGGCATTGATGAAGCCGGACGCGGCGCGCTGTTTGGCCCGGTCGTTGCCGCCGCTGTGATTCTCAATCCCAAACGCCGCATTGTCGGCCTCGACGATTCAAAAAAACTTTCCGGTGAGCGGCGCACCGAGCTTGCCGCGCGGATCAAGGAACACTCACTGGCGTGGGCTGTAGCCGAAATAGACGCGCAGCGCATCGATGCGTGGAACATTTACCAAGCCTCGCGCCAGGCGATGACCGCCGCACTTCTCCAACTGACAATCTCGCCCGACTACTTGCTCATTGACGCCATGCAACTTGACGTCTTGATCGAGCAGAAATCCCTGATTAAGGGCGATGCCCGCAGCATTTCCATCGCAGCAGCTTCGATCCTTGCGAAAACACATCGCGACACTTGCATGGAAAAGTGGGACGCCATTTATCCGCAATACGGTTTGGCACGACACAAGGGCTACGGCACGCCCGACCATCTTGAAGCCTTGCGCCAGCACGGCCCCTCGCCTCTTCACCGCCATTCCTTCGCACCAGTGCGCGAATCCGCTTGCTGGGCCGCCGGCGCCATCCAGACACAACTTCCTCTCGAGAACTAATGGCTGGAAGCCGGGGGGCGAGCAAGCCCGGAACCCATTCGCCCTGTGTTCGCTACCGGATTTCCTGAATGCAAAGGGGATAACTGGCTGCTCACAGGCTGCTTTGGGTTCGTTGACTTGTCTTTTTCCCGCCTGATAGCGTAGTTCTGTACCATTGCGGGTTTCTCCGCAAGCGCAAGCAATCGAGGAGAATGTCCCGGGCAGACTCCCGCGTGGAGGTTTGTCCCTGTTCGCGCATGGCCTATAACAAGAGCAAGAACGTCGAAGCCGCACAAAAGCTGCTGAACCAGGGCAAGGTCGCCCAAGCCATCGCCGAATACCAGAATATTCTGAAGTATGAGCCTCGCGATCAGGTCACCCTGATGACCATCGGCGAGCTGTATATCCGCCAGGGCGAAACCTTTCAGGCCATCGATTATTTTGAACGCCTTGCGCAGATTTTCGTCGGCGACGGTTTCCTCACAAAGGCCATCGCGGTTTACAAGCGCATCGCCAAACTCGCACCGGAAGAAATCCGCCCGCTGGAAAAGCTTGCCGACCTCTATGTTCAACAGGGCGTGATGAGCGAGGCCCGTCCGCTTTTCCTCCAACTGGCGGAAATTCATTTGAAGAACAATCGCCAGCCGGAAGCGATTGGCCTCCTCAAGAAACTTCTGCAGGCGGAACCTGACAATCTCCGCATCCAGATCCGCCTGGCCGACTTGTACCAGGCCATGGGGCAGACTCGGGACGCCATCGAAGCTTACGTCTCCGCAGCACAGCGCGCGCTGGCTCGCGGTGACCAGGGCGAGAGTGAAAAGCTCGCCGACAAGGCACTGAAACTCGAACCCAGCAATCTGGCCGCAGTCATCATCAAGGCCCGCTCATATTCTTCGCAAGGTAATCTCACCAAGGCCACACAGCTTTTGGAACAAGCCGCCGGTCTCGAGAAAGGCGGCGAGCAGACCGAACTCCTCCTTGATCTTTATCTGAAGAATTCCGACTGGGACGAGGCTTCGGCGCTCGCGCACCGCGTTTTTGAGGCGGACCCCAAGAATTTTGGGCCGATGCAAAAAGTCGTCGAATCCCTGCTGCAATCCGGGAATGGCCAAAAAGCCATGGAAATCCTGGAAAAGTCGCGGCTGTCCATGATCGACGCCGGGGAGCACGAGGTCGTCGCCAAATTACTCAACGAGCTTTCTGCCAGCATGCCGGGAAGTGTCGAGCCTCTCGAATGGCTCGTGGAACTCTACGGACGCACCAGTGACTCCTTCCATATCGCCGATGCGCTCGCGCACCTCGGCGATGCCCTGGTTGCCGATCAGCAGTACGAGCGCGCAAAGAAAACATTTGAACAGCTCGTGGATCGCGATCCCGAAAGCGACTCCGCCAAGCGCAAGCTCAATCACGTGCTCCGCAA
>WNFR01002316.1_pt1 | contig 19839 bp, 19 predicted proteins | sample 5400221 | NCBI WGS metagenome assembly WNFR01 (sample SAMN13153357, study PRJNA577476) | soil metagenome | isolation source: 40 cm soil under Madrone tree | place: USA:California | collected 2016-06-14 | reverse complement strand
GATCGCATCGGTGGCGACGAGATAGTCGACGTCGCCGGACTGGTAGAGTTCGACCTGGGCATTGCGGGTGCGCGGCGAAAGTGCGCCGAGCACGACGGCAGCGCCGCCACGCTGCCGCCGGATCAGCTCCGCGATCGCGTAAACCTCGTCGGACGAAAACGCCACGATCGCAGTACGGCGTGGTTGGCGCGTAATCTTCTTCTCGCCCGCGTAAGCGAGTTGCGACAGACGCGGGCGGCTGAGGATGTTGGCGCCTGGTAGCAGTTTTTCCACCATCGGACGGACCGTGGCGGCGCCCAGAATCAGCGTCTCCTCGCGCCCTCTGCAATTGAGCATGCGGTCCGTGAAAACATGGCCGCGATCGAGGTCGGCGCCGAGCTGGACCTCGTCGACCGCCACGAAAGCCACATCGAGATCGCGCGGCATTGCCTCGACGGTCGACACCCAGAAGCGGGGATTAGCGGGCTTGATCTTCTCCTCGCCGGTGATGAGCGCAACGGTGTCCGTCCCGACCCGATCCGCGATCTTGTTGTAGACCTCGCGGGCCAACAGCCGCAGCGGCAATCCGATCAGCCCCGAGGAATGCGCCAGCATGCGCTCGATTGCGAGATGGGTCTTGCCGGTATTGGTGGGACCCAGCACTGCCGTTACGCCTTGGCCTCGGGCACGCGAGTCGCGGTCCCCGGGGGAACTAAACGAGATGGGCATTGAAACCTCCGCCGGCGCACGGGCCGGCCGGCGCGTCAAACGAGGTACATCTATCACAATATGATCGTCGCCAGGGGGGTATAGCTACGCCCTCGACGCCTGTGAACCAAGATCGAACAAAGCACGCCCGAATCGCTGACCAGGCTCCCATCGAGATTCGTTCTCATCCATATGTGGTGGGGTGAGGAATTGAAACCACTCGATTCTGTGCAACGTGATGCGAATCCGCGCCGCGACAGGAATTCAATCGCCGACGGCAAGCAAACACCCGTGCGGAAACTGATTCCATATTGTCAAGCCCATAAACCCCCTCCCCCGCATGCGGGGGAGGGCAGGGAGGGGGCGGATGTTGAACGGCAAACACTCTCAGCGCGCCGCCGCGGTGGCGGGTGTCGAGCGAGGGCTTGCTGCTGCGACGAATTGTGTGGCCTCGAGCACCCCCTGGCCCAACGGGGTCTGGAGCGAGATCCGATATGGCACCACGATCCGGGTTCCGGGGATCGGCGCCAGCCAAATTTCCATGTCCTGCTGGGCCATGAGATATTTGATAGCCGGACGTTCGGGCACATAACCGGCCAGGGGCACGAATTGTACCGCACAGACCACCACCGGCCCTTGGTAGCCCTTTTGCGCCTGGACTTTCTCGATGCGCTTGAAGCTCAATTGCAAATCGAAACGCATGCGCCCGTCGAACACCGGGAGTGTGCGCCGGCACGCCTCAGGCGAAACCGGATCGCCACTGCCAGAAACCCGTATCAAGGCCGCGCTCATGGGATCGGTGACGCCACGCCGATGGGCGTCCGTCAGAGGGACGCGTTCCGGATTGGGCGTCGTCGGCGGATCGACCACCAGCTCCTTGACAATCCCGGCGCTGAGCACAATCCGCAGTTCTTCGACCCGCTTGTCATTATTGATCGTCGATACAAAGATCGTAGGCGCCAGGATGTCACTGCGCACGGCGCCGCGGGAGGCGGCATTGCCCTGGCCGGTCGCAAACACCCGCAGCAAACCGGCGGTCATGCCGCTTGCCGCTGCGGTAAATTGATCGTCGCCGATGTCGATAACCCAAGCCCCTTTGCCGATTGGCACGCCTGCCAATGTCGCAACGTAGCGAGCATCGAGTTTGCCCTGCGCGCTGGCGCCGGTGCCTAACAGACAAATCGTCACGACCGCGGCGCCAGCCAGACGAAAACCAAGAGAGAGACTCGTCAGGCTCCAATGCACCACTGATCCTCTCGATCGTACGGACATGCGGCAGCTATGTCGGGTAGGAGACTTTATCTCAGCGCGGATTGAGTCGATTGTGTGTTCCATCCTCGGACGGCCGGCAAGTCAAAAAACAAATTTCTGCCCGCTTGGCCGAGGCGCGATCGGGTGTCAAGTCCTGGTCCCATCGGGACCCGCGAAGGTCCCGGAAAGGCCGGGTCCCGAACTTGACGGGCGCTACGCGAGTCATTATAGGTCCGCGGTTCAAACGAGCCAAGAGTCCAAGCTGTTCGCCATTGGCGGGAGCGCATGAGGCGAAGAGGTACGCCATGTCGCGGCGGTGCGAATTGACCGGCAAGTCGGCCCAGGTCGGCCATAAGGTCAGCCACTCGAACATCAAGACCAAGCGGCGCTTTTTGCCGAACCTGATAAATGTCACAATGATCTCTGACACCCTCGGCCGCGCGGTGAAACTTCGGGTTTCGGCCAACGCGCTCCGCAGTGTCGATCACCGCGGCGGGCTCGATGCGTTCCTTACCAAGGCGCGCGACGCCGAGCTGTCTCCGCGGGCGCTCGACCTCAAGCGACAGATTGCCAGGAAGCTTGCGCCGGCAAGCTGACGCCCGGGCGGCCTCCTCCTACCTCTCAGCATCCGGAATCTGATGGCGCGACCTGAGGATGGCGTAGGGGCGACCCTTGCGGTCGCTCTGGTGGCCGGCCACGCGGTGCGCAAAACGGGGCGACCACAAGGGTCGCCCCTACATCAGGCAGGGGCCGCCGCTATTCGCTGACAAGCTTGAACTGGAGCAGCACGGTTCGCTGCAGAATCGAAAAGTTGTCGTCGGAAATCAGCGTCAGGACGGTGTCGCCGTTCTGGTCCACATGGACGCTGAGCCCTTCCATGTTATCGATCTGGTACCCTAAGTCCGCAAAAAGCAGGCCGGTTCCGTCGACCAGCGCGTGCGGTGCGATGTCGGCAATTGCGATCCGGCGCAGCCGCATGGCGATGCCGGTCCACCAGCTAAACCGACGTTCCAACAGCAGCACGTCTCCTGACGGCGGCAGGGTGACGCTGTCGCTGATATCGAAATCGTCCCGCCGCTTGACGGAAAATTCTCCTGGTGCCGCGCCGCCGATCAGAAAGGCCTTAAGGTTGCCGCCGGCATCGAGGCCGCGTTCCGAAAACCCTATCAAGGCCCCGGCGAGCTTGCTGTTGCGCGGCGCGAACGCGAGCGCCTCGAGACCCTTGTTATAAGGGAGATGCGAGATGCCCGGAGCTGGGACGACTTCGGCACGGGCCAGTACGCCCTGCCGCGCGAAATCGAAACGTACGATGCGGTTCACCCGCTCGATGCCGACGTAGAACCATCCGTCCCGTTCGGCGAGAGACTCAGTGTCGAACCATCCGCGCGCCGCGAGCGTGCGGCCGTCGGGGCCGAGCATCGGCGCCATCACGGTATCGGCAATGCCGACCGGCCGGCTCCGCTGATAGACGATGCGGCCCGTGAGCCACCATCCCTTGTCAGTGAGAGAAACGAAATGCTCCCCGTCGGGCGCAACGCGGATTGCTGAAAATCCTCCGAATTGCGAATGGGAAGATTTCAGTTCAAGCCCGCCAAGATATTCCACCATGCCGAAGCGGCGCTGCTCGGGAGCGCGGGCGCTAAAGGCAGCGATCGGCTTGGCGTCGACCGCGATCTGTACCGGCGGATCGACAGCGATGCGCTGGGCCTCGGCAGGCATCGCGATCACGCCCGCCGCGCAGGCAACGATCGCCAACATCGAACGCCTGCGCGTTAAGACAACGTCAGGAGTCTGGCCAACCGTTTCCCCACGACCGTATTCGCGGTTCAGGGGGGCCTGCTTCGGGCAATTTGCGGTCACGCGTGCAGCCGGCGCAGCGGCCGCGCCCCCACCCTACCCTCCCCCGCTCGCGGGGGAGGGTAGGGTGGGGGCTTCGTTTTTTCGTCGAACAGCTCGGCGAGCTTTTCGATCATCGCTCCGCCGAGTTCTTCGGCATCGACGATCGTGACGGCACGCCGGTAGTAGCGCGTGACGTCGTGGCCAATGCCGATGGCGATCAGTTCCACCGGAGAACGCTGCTCGATGTCCTCGATGACCCAGCGCAGGTGGCGCTCCAAATAGTTGCCTGCATTGACCGACAGCGTGGAATCGTCGACTGGCGCGCCGTCCGAGATCATCATCAGGATTCGGCGCTGTTCGGTGCGCGCCAGCAGGCGCTTATGAGCCCAATCCAGCGCCTCGCCGTCGATATTCTCCTTGAGCAATCCCTCCCGCATCATCAGCCCGAGGTTGCGCCGCGCCCGCCGCCACGGCGCGTCGGCGGACTTGTAGATGATGTGGCGCAGGTCGTTGAGGCGGCCGGGATTGGTGGGCTTGTTTGCTGCCAGCCAAGCCTCGCGCGACTGGCCGCCCTTCCAGGCCCGGGTGGTGAAGCCAAGAATTTCCACCTTCACGCCGCAGCGCTCGAGTGTGCGCGCCAGAATATCGGCGCAGGTCGCCGCCACCGTAATCGGACGGCCGCGCATCGAGCCGGAATTATCGAGCAGCAGCGTGACCACGGTGTCGCGAAAGTTGGTGTCCTTCTCGCGCTTGAACGACAAGGGGTGCATGGGGTCGATGATGATGCGAGAAAGCCGCGCCGGATCGAGCAGCCCCTCTTCCAGGTCGAATTCCCACGAGCGGTTCTGCTGCGCCATCAAGCGGCGCTGCAGACGGTTCGCGAGCCGCGCCACCACGCCCTGCAAATGGGCGAGTTGCTTGTCGAGATATCCGCGCAGGCGCTCGAGTTCCTCGGCTTCGCACAGGTCTTCGGCCGCGATGATCTCATCGAACCGCGTGACGAAAGGCTTGTAGTCGGGGCCGCGCGGTTCGTTCTTGGCGCCTTGGCGCGGCCGCCACGGCTCGGCCGCGCTTTCCGAATCGCCCATTTCGGAATCGTCCGGCATATCGGCGGTCGGCGCATCGGTTGCCTCTGCGGCGTTGTCGGGGAGATCCTCGGTCGCAGCGTCCGCCTGCTCGAGGCTCATGCGCTGGCTGTCCTCGGACTCGGCGGCTTCGCCGTCCTCGCCCTTTTCGTCCTGGCGCCCGTCCTCATTGCTTTCGTCGCTGTTTTCCTCGTCTTCGTTGCTGCGGTCGTCGCCCATGTCGAGCGAATCCAGAAGATCGTGGACCGCATCGCCGAACCGGCGCTGGTCCTCGATCATGTCCTCAAGACGGTCGAGGTCGCGGCCGGCGCGGCCTTCGATCCAACTTCGCCACAACTCGACGATGCGCCGGGCGGCCGGCGGCGGCGCTTGACCAGTGAGGCGCTCGCGCACCAGCATGGCCAGCGCCTCTTCGATCGGCGCGTCGGCGCGATCGGTGATCTCTTCGAACTTGCCGCGATGGAACTTGTCATCCAGCATGGCCGCAAGATTCTTGGCGACCCCTTGCATGCGTCGCGCCCCAATCGCCTCGACCCGGGCCTGTTCGATGGCCTCGAATACGGCACGTCCCTGCTGGCTTCCGGGCAGCAGGCGGCGATGGATGGCGTCGTCATGGCACGCCATGCGCAACGCAATCGCATCGGCATGGCCGCGCACGATCGCGGCATCGGCGGCCGTCAGCTTGCGGGGCGGCTCCGGCAGCCGCGCCTTGCCTCCCGCCATCCCGGGCCGCTCGGCCGCGAACGCAACCTCAAGCTCCGGCCGGCGCGCGATGGCGCGCAGGCACCCGGTCACGGCGCGCTTGAACGGCTCGTTCGGGGCCTCCTTGGCCGGAGTCTTGGGTTTGATGTTCGAGGACATAAGATGTTCAACGACATGAGATGTTCGAGGAAAGCGTTGGGCCGGTCCTTTATTCCTCTACAGGTAGAGCCTATGTTTGGTCATCTCGACAGAGGATTTTCCATGGCTGAACCAGTCAACCATACCTTGCATGTGCTGCGTGAATTCCGCGAGGAGTTCAGGGAATTCGTGGCGAAAACGGACAATCCTTCGACACGCTGGAAAAGAAGGTCGACCGGAACCACGAAGAACTCAAACAGCGCATCGAAAACCTCCGTTAAGCGGCCTTTGGCGAAAGCGTACTAGGCCGATATGCCGCCGCCGAAGTTGAAGAGCGGCTTTCCGCCATCGAAAGCCGCCTTTCTGCCCTTGAGCAGCACAGGTGACGATCTCCGTCGCGTGCGTACCTCAGCTCAGCGCCACATTAACCGACGATTCCGGCAATTCCTGACCAAAGCAGCGCTGATAGAACTCAGCCACCAGTGGACGCTCGAGCTCGTCGCATTTGTTGAGGAAGGTCAGCCGGAACGCAAACCCGACATCCCTGAAGATGTCGGCGTTCTCAGACCAGGTGATGACGGTGCGCGGGCTCATCACGGTCGAGATGTCGCCATTCATAAAGGCATTGCGGGTGAGGTCGGCGACCCGCACCATCTTGTTGACAATGTCGCGGCCCGCATCGGTGCGATAGTGTCTCGCCTTGGCGAGGACGATCTCGACCTCGTTGTCGTGGGGCAGATAATTCAGGGTGGTGACGATCGACCACCGGTCCATCTGGGCTTGGTTGATCTGCTGGGTACCGTGATAGAGCCCGGAGGTATCGCCGAGGCCAACCGTGTTCGCGGTCGCGAACAGGCGGAATGCCGGATGCGGCTTGATGACCCGGCTCTGGTCGAGCAATGTCAGCCGCCCTGAGGATTCCAACACCCGCTGGATCACGAACATGACGTCCGGGCGGCCGGCGTCGTATTCGTCGAACACGAGCGCGACATTGTGTTGATACGCCCACGGCAGAATTCCGTCGCGGAATTCCGTGACCTGCTGGCCTTCCCGGATCACGATTGCATCTTTGCCGATGAGGTCGATACGGCTGATATGGCTGTCGAGATTGACCCGCACGCACGGCCAGTTGAGCCGAGCCGCCACCTGCTCGATATGGGTCGACTTTCCCGTACCATGATATCCGGTCACGATGACACGGCGATTGCGGGCAAATCCCGCGAGAATCGCAAGCGTGGTCGGACGATCGAACCGATAATCGGAATCGATATCCGGGACATGCTCATCCGGCTCCGCATAGGCCGGCACTTCCAGGTCGGTATCGAATCCGAACATTTGCCGGACAGATACCTTGATGTCGGGCAGCGGCGCGGCGGTTTCGGTTACGGCAATCATCGCTCCTCCGTGTGAGAAACCCCAGCAATTCCCGGGGAATACGAGTGACCTGCGGGGGCCTGGCGTATGCCTTTAGGGTACAACGCCCGAAATCCCCTAAGTCACGAAATTTGCGCACCCCGACACACGGCATCAGCGAGGCGCGGGCGGATCGCATGTCGGCTATTAATTTAACAGAAAGCCGACGCGGCGCGGAAGCCAATGATGACGGTTCGAAGCCGAACTTGTCGGGCCGGTCTCGTCAAGGCAACGCCGCAATCCCCGACATCCTATCGATGTCTCTTGTGTCATCATCATGAAACACAAAGGAATTTTCGCACGAGCCGAAACCGTGCCCTCAATGCCCCGCCCCCGTCGAACCATGCAGATCGCGAGAGGCTTACGCGCGAGCCCGGCTCTGTCAGCAGGATCCGATCTTCTTGAGGTAATTATAGGCTTCGATGATCTCTCGCAACTTGTCTTCCGAGGCGCGGTCACCGCCGTTGGCATCGGGATGATGGCGTTTCACCAATTCCTTGAATCGCGCCTTTATTTCAGGGCCGGACACGCTATCCTCCAACCCAAGTGCATGAAGCGCCTTGCGCTCGGCATTGCGCACCGTTCGCCGCTCAGCCTCGGCGCGAGATTGTGCCGCACCGCCGTGCGGGCCACCGAACTCGCGCAGGATGTCGAATGGATCCACCGTGCCCACGCCAGCCTCAAAAAACCGGCCGACCCTTCCCTTTGCGCGTTTGTTGCCGCCGACCGTTCCCATACGCCAAGTCGGAAGGTGCCCAGTGAGCGCATCCTTCTGAAATCGCGCGACCGCATCGTCGCTCATCCCAGCGAAAAAATTATAGGACTGGTTGTATTCACGGACGTGATCAAGGCAGAACCGCCAGTATTCGTGTTCCCGATTGCGACCCTTCGGCGCCCGGTGGCTCGCGCGTTCGGTACAGTTCGGCCAGTCGCAGCACGGGCGCTCCGCCTGCAGACGGCGATCCTCGCCGGGCTTGACCCGGATGCGGTCATATAGGGGCGAGTCGAACTTCATCGCTCATTATGCGGAGGATTCTTGGCATCGCGCAAGCTTGACAGACGTGATGGGACATGCTCCGCGTCGACTCGCGGGGTGTCGATTGACTTGAGATAAGCGCGCCGTCAGCGCTGTGGCGTTGGCTCCAGATGCGTGTCAGCACGGGCTCCAGATGCGTGTGCAGGAAACCATTTCAAAGAAGCTCACTGAGACCTTCGCTCCACGAAGCCTGAAGGTGCTCGACGAATCCCATCAACATGAAGGCCACGCCGGACATCGGCCGGGCGGAGAAACGCATTTTAGGATCTATATTGTGGCTGACGCGTTCCAGGGGAAGAGCCGGATCGCACGCCATCGCATGATTAACGACATCCTCGCCCACGAACTCAAATCGGGTGTCCACGCGCTCGCCATACATGCAGCCGCGCCGGGTGAAGCGCCGACGTAAGGATCGCGGAGGGCAACCCTTGTGGTCGCCCGTTGCAGGGTGCGACGAATGGGGCGACCAGGTCCGCAGGGGGCTTGCCAAGGCGCCCCGCCGCCTACGCGCCGTACTCGACGGCTCCGTGCCGCTTCCGCCAGCTGCCGAATAACCAGGTGCCGTAGACCCCGACTAATACGCATGCAAGGCCGAGCCAAGTCAGGGCGTAGCCGAAGTGATTATTCGGCAGGGTCGGATGCAGGCGTCCGGTCCGAGGGAGGCCGCCCGGCGGATCGGGGCTTTCTAGTTCCAGATAGAAGGGCGCGACGCTGACGCCCTTGGCGGCTGCGATCGCATTGGAGTCGCGGGAAAACCAGATGTTGCGGGTCGGATCGCCTGCGGGCGTGAACATGCCCGGCGGTTCCGGCCAACGCAGCACGCCAACCATGTTGATCGGACCCGCAACCTCGCCGTCCGGGCGAGCTGCCGGATCCTGCTTGCCGTCCGGCACGAAGCCGCGATTCACCACCACCAGGGCGCCGTCTGCGAGCCGGGCGGGCGTAAATACCCAGTAGCCCGGGCCGCTGCTCCCCTCCCGCAGGCTCGACCCGCTGGTGTAGACCAGGGCCTCCCGGTCGTTGAGAAACTCTGCCGTCACGGCGACCTGCAGGAACTCTTCCTCTGCCGCCCCGAGCCGCGGCCACGTTGCGGGCGCAGGAAGGGCAACGGGGGGCGCTGACAGCCGCTGCCCAATCGTCGCGATCAGGCCCTCCTTCCACGCCTTGCGGTCCAGTTGCCACACACCGAGTGAGAGCAGGACGGCAAACGCTGACGCTGCAGCGATGCTCGGGATCAGCACGCCACGACGCAGGTTGGCTGCGCCATCCATCATCATGCGCCGGGTTTGCGTTCAAGCCGCCCCTCGGCAGCCTTGTGGTGATATTGCAGCGCGATCAGCAGGCCCTTCATAGGGCGCAGCGGCCCCAGCGTGGTGAGCAGGATCAGCGGCCCCCATAGTGCGGCATGGATCCAGAATGGCGGCTGATAGAGCGCTTCCACGATAACGGCACCACCGACAACGATGAAACCCGAGAGGAGTATGACGAACACTGCCGGTCCGTCGCCGGCGTCGATGAAGCCGTAATCAAGCCCACACACGTCACAATGGGCCGGCAAACCGAGGAAACCACGGAACAGCTTACCCTGGCCGCAGCCCGGGCACCGACACATCAACCCGGCAAACAGCGGAGACACCGACGGACGGGAGGGCTGATCCGACATGATATTCCTCGCAAAAGCAAAGGGGCGACCTCGGTCGCCCCTGCCCGAAATGCACGAGTAGGGTGGGTTGAGCGAAGCGAAACCCACCAATCTAGCCTCTGAAAGGCCTTGATGGGTTTCGCGAAGCTTACCATCGGGCCGGCCGAAGGCCGGACCCGGTGGCTCAACCCATCCTACGGGTGTTCGACCTCAATGTCCGGCGGCCTGCGCCGCACCGTGACCCCATACATATATGCAGGCGAACAAGAAGAGCCACACGACGTCAACGAAGTGCCAGTACCAAGCGGCAAATTCAAACCCCAGATGCTGCTTGGGCGTGAACTGCCCGGCCAGGGCACGAATCAGGCACACGATCAAGAAAATCGACCCGATGATGACGTGGGCGCCGTGGAATCCGGTCGCCATGAAGAAGGTAGCGCCGTAGATATGGCCGGCATAGTGGAACGGCGCGTGCACGTATTCGTAAGCCTGAATGCAGGTGAACGAGATGCCGAGCGCGATCGTAAGAACGAGGCCCCATTTCAGGCCCTCACGGTCGTTGTGCAGCAAGGCGTGGTGCGCCCAGGTCACTGTGGTGCCGGACGTCAACAGGATCAAGGTATTGAGCAGGGGCAGGTGCCAGGGATTGAAGGTCTCGATCCCTTTCGGCGGCCACACGTGACCGATGAAGTCGGCCCGCATCACCTGGTGGATGTCGGTCGGAAACAGCGCGGTTGAAAAATAGGCCCAGAACCATGCCACGAAGAACATCACTTCGGAGGCGATGAATAAAATCATGCCGTAGCGGTGGGAAATCTGCACCACACGGGTGTGGTAGCCGCCGTGCTCGGCCTCGTTCACGACATCGCGCCACCATGCCAGCATGGTGTAGATCACCCCGATGGCGCCGAGGCCGAACAGGTACGGAGCAGCCGTGAAGGAGTGATGCATCCAGGTGATTAAGCCGACCGCGAGAATGAAGGCCGACACCGACCCGACCGCCGGCCAGGGACTCGGATCGACCAGGTGGTAGTCGTGTTGAGGTTTCGCGTGGGCGTCGGCCATTTCCGTCTCCGTCTCGTGCTCCGGAACGCAGCGCCGCGCGGCGCCGCGCCCTTATTGTTGCCTCGTTATGTCTTGCGCTCGCTGCCCGCCGGGCTTGCGCCGTCTTTCCCCGCCCTACCCTCCTCCGCGTGCGGGGGAAGACGCAGCGGAAAGAACGTATAGGACAGCGTGATGGTATTGAGGTCGTCCTGTTCGGAATCCTGCATCAGGACCGGATCCACATAAAAGACGACCGCCATTTCGCGCTTCTCGCGGGGTGCGAGGCGCTGCTCGGTGAAGCAGAAGCAGTTTATTTTCGTGAAATACGTGCCGGCCGTCGGCGGCGCTACGTTATAGGCGGCCTGACCGGCGGTCTCTCGCTCCGACAGATTGGTCACCTTATAGAAGACGGTGACCACCTCACCAAGCCGGACCTCGATCGAGGTGCGCTCCGGCTCAAACCGCCACGCCAGCCCCGGCCCCACATTGGCGTCGAATCGCACGGTCATCTTGCGGTCCGACATTTGCGCCGGCGCCACGGTGGCAACCTGCGGGACGCCGCCGAACCCGGTCGTCCGGCAGAACCAGCTGTAGAGCGGCACTGCCGCATAGGCCATGCCGACCATGAATGCCGCGAACACCCCGCACGCCGTCGCGATCAAGATGTCGGATTTCGGATGACGGATGACAGACGACGGAGGACGGACCGCGCCAGGATTGGCGCGTCCTCCCTCGTGTTTTGTCTGTTGTCCGCTATCCGTCACGTTTTGTCGTCCGTCATCTGTCGTCTGTCAGCTGCTCACAGCGGCCGCTGCAGCACGCCGGGACCAAGCTTGACGATGGTGACCACGTAGAACAGAAGCACAAGCGCCCCGAGTGCAAGGGCGATGGCGATCGACCGGGCGCGGCGGCGGCGCTTCTGCTCGTCCGTGAGTACGATGCCCCTCTCGTTGTTGTTATCGTCCATAACCAGCATCTTGCTCCTCACAGCAGGACGCGCCCCGGTGCGCCCAGCAGATCATCGGTCAAAAGCACCGCAAATAACACGAACAGGTACAGGATCGAAACACCAAACAACCGCTTGGCGGCACGCTGGCCCTCGTCTTCATCGCCCCGAGCCATGATGTGCAAGGATAGCCCGATCATCGCGGCGCCGGCCACGATCGCGGTCACGCCATAAAGCAGGCCCGCGTAACCGAGCAGCCACGGCGAGGCGCCAACCGGCGCCAGCACGACCGAATATAACAAAATCTGCCGCCGCGTCTCCGCGCGGCCGGCGACCACCGGAAGCATCGGGATCCCGGCGCGTGCGTACTCCTCCGCGCGCCATAGCGACAGCGCCCAGAAATGAGGCGGCGTCCAGAAGAATATGATCAGGAACAACAGCACGGATTCGAGGCCGATCGTGCCGGTTGCGGCGGCCCAACCGATCATCGGCGGGAACGCGCCGGCGGCGCCGCCGATGACAATGTTCTGCGGCGTCGCACGCTTGAGCCACATGGTGTAGACCACAACGTAGAAGAAGATCGTGAAGGCAAGGAGCGAGGCGGCAAGCCAATTCGCCACCAGCCCCAGCACCGCAATCGAGCCGATTGCGAGCGTCACGCCGAACGCGAGTGCCTCCCGCGGCAAGACCCGGCCCGCCGGTATCGGCCGCCGCGAGGTCCGCCGCATCACCGCATCGACATCGGCATCATACCACATATTGAGGGCGCCGGCCGCACCGGCCCCGATCGTGATGCACAGGAGCGCCGCGAAGCCAAGCACCGGGTGGAGATGCCCGGGCGTCACCATCAGGCCGACCAGTGCGGTGAACACCACAAGCGACATAACCCGCGGCTTCATCAACGCAATGTAGTCGCCGACCGATGCTTCACTGATGGCAAAGCCCGCAGCTCGGGGATTCTGATCAACGGCAGTGATGTCTGTCATGCGCTATCTGTACGGACCTTCGCGGCGTAACGTACTTCCTGTTTTCCTTCTTCAGCGTGCGCCGCCAGTGCCGACGATGTGGCTCCGGGCCGCCACCCCTCCCTATCCTCCCCCGGCTTGCGGGGAGTACCGAAGGGGCCGGCGGCTGTCTCACTTGACCAGCGGCAGTACGTCGAACTGGTGGAACGGCGGGGGCGACGGCAGGGTCCATTCGAGGGTGGTCGCGCCCGGTCCCCATGGATTGTTCGCCGCTCTCTCCTTGCGGATGAAGGCGCGCACCATTCCGTAGAAGAAGATCAGCACGCCGATGCCGGAGATATACGATCCGAACGAGGACACCATGTTCCAGCCATGGTAGGCATCGGGATAGTCGACGTAGCGGCGCGGCATGCCGGCAAGACCGAGGAAGTGCTGCGGGAAGAACACCAGGTTCACGCCCACGAACGTGACCCAGAAGTGCAGCCTTCCGATCCAGTCTTCATACATGTAGCCGGTGATCTTCGGGAACCAATAGTACCAGCCCGCGAAGATGGTGAAGACGGCGCCGAGCGACAGTACGTAGTGGAAGTGCGCCACCACGTAATAGGTGTCCTGCAGCAGCCGGTCGACCGCGGCGTTCGCCAGCACGACGCCGGTCACGCCGCCGATGGTGAACAGAAAGATGAACCCGATCGCCCATAGCATGGGCGTCTTGAACTCGATCGAACCGCCCCACATGGTGGCGATCCAGGAGAATATCTTCACGCCGGTCGGCACTGCGATCACCATGGTGGCGGCTATGAAATAGGCCTGCGCTCCAGCCGACATTCCGACCGTATACATGTGATGCGCCCACACCACGAAACCGATGACGCCGATCGCCACCATGGCATAGGCCATGCCGAGATAGCCGAACACCGGCTTCTTGCTGAAGGTGGCGACGATCTGGCTGATCATCCCGAAGCCCGGCAGGATCAGGATGTAGACCTCCGGGTGGCCGAAGAACCAGAACAGATGCTGGAACAGCACCGGATCGCCGCCGTAGTTAGGATCAAAGAACGCGGTGCCGAAATTGCGATCGGTCAGCAGCATGGTGATGGCGCCGGCCAATACCGGCATGGCGAGCAGCAGCAAGAACACCGTTACCAGGATCGACCACACGAACAGCGGCATCTTGTGCAGCGTCATGCCCGGTGCGCGCATGTTGAAGATCGTGGTGATGAAGTTGATGGCGCCGAGGATCGAGGAAGCGCCCGCAAGGTGCAATGACAGAATGGCGAAATCGACCGCCGGCCCCGGATGACCCGTGATGGACGACAACGGTGCATAGATTGTCCACCCGGCCCCGACCCCGTTCGAGCCGGATGCGCCTTCGACAAACGTCGAGGTGATGAGCAGCGCGAACGAGGCCGGCAGCAGCCAAAACGAGATGTTGTTCATGCGCGGAAACGCCATGTCGGGCGCCCCGATCATCAGCGGCACGATCCAGTTGCCGAATCCGCCGATCATCGCCGGCATCACCATGAAAAAGATCATGATCAGGCCATGCGAGGTGACGAACACGTTGAAGGTCTGGGTATTGTGGAAAATCTGCAGGCCGGGATCCTGCAACTCCATGCGCATGATGATCGACATCGCACCGCCGATCACGCCCGCCATGATGGCGAACACCAGGTACATCGTGCCGATGTCCTTGTGATTGGTGGAATAGACGAAGCGCCGCCAACCATTCGGATGGCCATGGTCGTCGTGGTGAGTTCCGTGCGCAGTCGCGTGGGTATCCATCTTCAGTCGTCCTTGAGTCCCGTTCTCGCCAAGCCGTGGCGGCTTCGCCTACTCGGCCGAAAGATTCGCGGTTGCAATGTTGGCCGGCGGGCCGTTGCTGGCGAACTTCTTCTTCGCCTCCTCCACCCAGGCGGCGAATTCCGCTTCGCTGACCACCCGCACCGCAATCGGCATGAACGCATGGTCCTTGCCGCACAATTCCGAGCACTGGCCGTAATACCAGCCTTCCTTGGTCGCCTTGAACCAGGTTTCATTCAGACGTCCCGGAATGGCGTCGATCTTGATGCCGAATGACGGCACCGTAAAGGCGTGGATCACGTCAAACCCGGTCACCTGCATCCGGACCACTTTGTTGACCGGGACCACCATCTCGTTGTCAACCGAAAGCAGCCGCGGCTGGCCCGGCTTGAGGTCCTTCTCTGGCTGCATCAAAGAATCGAACTCGAAATCACCATTGTCCGGATAGTCATACTTCCAGTTCCAGGTGACCCCGGTCGCCTTGATGGTGAGATCGGCCGGAGGGGTGTTGAGCTGGTAGAACAGGTCGCGGAATGACGGCAGCGCGATAAGGACGAGGATGATGACGGGAATGACGGTCCACAACACCTCTACCACCGTGTTGTGCGTGGTGCGCGAGGGCGTCGGGTGGGCTTTGGCGTTGAACTTCACCATCACGGTCACGAGCAACCCGAGGACGAACAGCGTGATGACGGTGATAAACCACAACACGTAGGTGTGGAGGTCGATGACCTTATCCATCACCGGACTGGCCGATTCCTGAAGGCCGATCTGCCAGGGCGTGGGCTGACCCAAACCGGCCAATGCAGCGCCCTCGGGCAGCAATAGAGCCGCGGCCAGGGCCGCAATCGCTGTTATTCGGAAAAAGACCGGCATCGTCGTCTCAACTCCTTGGATGGCGGCCGCATGCGGCCAACCGACACCGCGAAACTCCGCATGAAGGTGCGAGTTTGCTTTTGGCTGCCTCGCGGGACCCAGCAGGCGAACTCCCGCGCAGATGTTGTCGCAGCCTGAACGCCCAGGGCCTCATCAACCACAATTCCACCGCACTCGCAACGTGCAACCACAATTCCACCGCACTCGGAATGTGCAACCACATTTCCACGCGCAATGTGGCTGATGGGACGCTCTTGTGATCGTTTACGGCGGTCCTGCGTGCTTGACAAGGCGAATCGCCGGGCTAGGCAAAGTGGGTAAGACTGCCGTGCCGCGATTCGAACCATTCGGCAGGTCGCGGGAGATCGGAGAATAGCACCATGATGGTTCCGCACCAAACCGCTGTTCTTTCGTACGATTCGAACCCGACCGCCCGGCGGAGAGATTCGGGATGTGACGCCGCGTATGTTGCGGCGTTTGTTGCCATGTGTGTGCGCCGTTGTCGTGTTGTCGCGTGCGCATGCCTTGCGGCGCTCGTCATGACGGCATTCCCGTCGCACACTGTCGCACAGGGGGCGGTAAAATCCGTGCACGGCGACTGGCAGATCCGCTGCGAAACGCCGCCGGGCGCTCAAGGCGAGCAATGCGCCCTGTTCCAAAGCGTCGTCGCCGAGGACCGCGCCAACGTCGGCATCACGGTGCTGGTGCTCAAGACTGCGGACCAGAAATCGCGCCTGATGCGGGTTCAGGCGCCGCTCGGCGTACTGCTGCCGGCGGGGCTCGGATTGAAGATCGACAATGCGGATGTGGGCAGGGCGGGCTTTGTGCGCTGTCTGCCGCGTGGCTGCTACGCCGAGGTCGTTATGGACGACACGCTTGTCGGCAAGCTGCGCACCGGGCAGACCGCGACGTTCTTCATCTTTCAGACCCCGGAGGAAGGCATTGGTTTTCCGCTGGGCCTGAAGGGGTTCGGCGACGGCTACGACAAGCTGCCGTAAGGCGCTTCGCCGTAATATTTTGTTCCCAATGCTGTCGCGTCCTTATCATCGGGATAAAACCCGTCATGGACCGATGGCTCAGAGAAAATAGCGCATGAATGACCGTGTCGCATCCGGCGGCGTCACGTCACGAAAACCGGCGCTGCGGAACGTCGAGGGCGAGCCCATGTAGGTGTACAACCGTCCACCAGGAATCACCGGATAGCCTTCGACGATTTTGGCGCCCTCAGAATGAGCATAGGCAACGGCGGCCTTCAGCAAGGCAAGCGTTAGTCCGCGCCGCCGGAAGCGACGATCGACAAAAAAGCAAACCACGGCCCAAACCGGCTGATCGTCAATGCGAGCGAGTGCGCCATAGCGTTCCAGGCCATCATAGCTCTCTCTCGAAGCGACCGAACACCAGCCAACCGGCTCCCCGTCGAGATAAGCAAGAACGCCGGTCGGTTTACCATCGAGCACCAGGCGCTCGAGAGCAGCTACCCGGCTCTCCTTCGTCGATCGGCCGAAGTCAGTGCTCCGCATGCGCCATCGCATGCAGGAGCAATATCGAAATTTTCCGTGCTGCTCGGAAAAGCATGCCAAGTCTTGAAGCCGCTCTCGGGTGACCGGGTGGAGGGTCAGTGACGTCATAGTGGTGCCTCGAAGGGTCGCAGGGTACGCGAAGGCGCCGGCAACCGCTTCGCGCCCAAGACCCGGTTGTCTACGCCCCGCAGCCCGATAAGATTGCCGCCACGGGCCTCGCTACAACAGGCAAATTGTGGTTCCCACTTCAGGAGGGACCGATGAACGAAGGCGAAGATGCACCGCATTGGCGCAAGGGGTTAGAAGCTCACGTCCTCGCCGCAATCGTCATTGTTGCGGCCGTCGTGCTCGTGAATGCTCCGATCGCTGCCGCGACTTATCCCGAGCGGCCGATCCGGCTTATCGTACCATCCGCCGCAGGCGGACCGACCGATATTCCGGCGCGGCTGCTGTCGCAAATCCTGCCCAAGCTCGGCCAGCCCGTCGTGGTCGAGAACCGGCCCGGCGCCGGCGGCGCGATCGGGGCACGCTTCGTCGCCACGTCGGCGCCTGACGGCTACACGCTGCTGATCGGTAATACCAGCGTACTGGCGGTGATACCCGCGGTGTCGGCGAGCGCGGGCTACGACCCCGACCGGCAGTTTTCCGCCATCGCCAAATTCTCCGAGAGCTATCAGATCCTGGTGGTGCATCCCTCGGTGGCGGCGAAAACCGTCGGCGAGTTGATCGCTTACGCGAAGGCCAACCCCGGCAGGCTCAACTACGCCCAGACCGGCGCCGGCGGCCTGCCCCACCTCAGCGGCGAACTGTTCAAGTCCGCAGCCGGCGTCGACATCGTAGGCGTACCTTACAAGAGCGGCGGCGATTCCATCACCGGCGTGCTCGGCGGCCAGGTCGATATGACGTTCGAGAACATCACCGTCCTCTTACCCCTGATCCGGGAGGGACGCCTGCGAGCGCTCGCGGTTACCAGCCGCAACCGGACGCCACTCGCCAACGACCTGCCAACTATGATCGAGGCCGGCGTCCCGGGCTACGAGGTCGCCACCTTCAACGGCGTCGTGGCCCCGGCCGGCACCCCGGCGCCGATCATCGGGGTCCTCAACGCGATCATCAACGAGGGCCTGCGTACGCGCGAGATGCAGGCCAGCATCCGCAATCTCGGCGCCGTCTCAGACCCGGTTTCGCCCGCGGAGTTCGGGGCTTTTATCGCCGCAGAGCGGCGCAAATGGTCGATGGCCGCCGAGGCAGCGAATGTGCATCTTGATTGATTGAGACCGAGACCGATCAGGGCAGTAATCAGTAATCAGGGATCAGGAGGTTGGCGGGGCACTGATGCCTGATTACTGATCCCTGACTACTGATCCCTGATACGGAGCCGACATGATGGCGAAGATGGTATTTGCAGCCGGGACCTCGCATACGCCCATGCTGCTGGCGGCAGACGAGACCCTGCCGCGCTTTGCCGAGACCGACCAGAAAATGAAGCACCGCGACAAGGAGGGCCGGCCCGTCACCTATGGCGACCTCTTGGAAAAGGCCGATCCCAAGCTCGCCCATCTGGTGGCGCCGGAAAATCTCGTCGCCCGCCAGAACGTCGCCCGAGCGGCGGCGCGCCGTCTGCGCGACGCGCTCAACGCGGCGGCCCTCGACGCCCTCATCGTGTTCGGCGACGACCAGAACGAAAGCTATCTGGAGGACTGCCGGCCCACTTTCGCGATCTACTGCGGCGATACCATCCGCAACGGCAACGCCCAGCACAGGACCTACTCCGGCCTGCCCGACTGGTACATTTGCAACCGCGCCGCTTTCTTCGAGCCGGTCGTGCCGCGCGACTATCCGGTCGATGCAGCGCTCGCCCTGCACCTGATCGAAAGGCTGTCGGAGGCCGAGTTCGATCTCGCGGCCTCAAAATCGCTGCGGGCCGGCGAAGGCGAAGGCCATGCCATGGCCTACGTGCATCGCCACGTGATGGACGCCACGGCGCCGATCCCGATCGTGCCGGTGTTCCTCAATACCTATTTTCCGCCCAACCAGCCGAGCCCGCGCCGCTGCTACAAGCTCGGCCAGGCGGTGCGCCGGGCGATCGAGGCGTACCCTGCTGATGTGCGGGTCGGCGTGCTGGCCTCGGGAGGCTTGAGCCATTTCCTGGTGGATGAGGAACTCGACCGCGGCATCCTCAAGGCGCTCGCCGACAAGGACCGCGCTTTCCTGCAGACTTTGCCGCGAAGCAAGCTCCAGGCAGGAAGCTCGGAAATTCTCAACTGGATCGCGGTCGCGGGCGCCGCCGATGGCATCGACCTCGACTGGTTCGAATACGTCCCGGGCTACCGCACCCCGGCCGGCACCGGCACCGGGATGAGCTTTGCGACGTGGGGGTGAGAAACTGCCCGCTTACTGCTGAAGAGTCATGGCATGATCAGTCTCGGCCGTCTCCCGCAAGAGTGCGAGCGGCCCGTTTTTGACACCTTGCTTGAACCCAAAGCGCGGGCCGTGCGACCATTCATCATTGGCGAATGCGGGGGAAGCGGATGCACCGATTTGCGTCGGTCTTTTTGGTGTTGCTCGCGGTTGCGGCCTGTACGGTCGCGGCACGTGCTGAAAAGCGCGTTGCGCTCGTTATTGGTAATGCCGCCTACCAGCATACCGCCAGTCTTCCTAATCCCGCCAATGACGCCGACGATATGGCTTTCGCCTTGAAGAAAGTCGGTTTCGAGGTCATCGCCGTAAAAAACGTCGACAAGCGCTCCCTGGAAAAGGCGATGGCGGACTTTGGGCGCCTCGCTCAGGAAGCCGATGCGGCGCTTGTTTATTACGCTGGTCACGGCATTCAGTATCAAGGCCTCAATTATCTGATGCCCGTCGATGCCCGGCTGGAAGATGAGTACAGCG
>WNFR01003128.1_pt1 | contig 19842 bp, 18 predicted proteins | sample 5400221 | NCBI WGS metagenome assembly WNFR01 (sample SAMN13153357, study PRJNA577476) | soil metagenome | isolation source: 40 cm soil under Madrone tree | place: USA:California | collected 2016-06-14 | reverse complement strand
CCTCTGCTTATGGCCGGAGACCGGTTCTCCTACAAGTGGGATTCGACGCTGGAGACCGTGGACAACGCGGAACAGACTGCGAGCCGTATCGCGTCGGAAACCGGATTTGGCGATGATGAGGTCATGCAGATTGCAATGGCAGTGCGCGAGGCGGCGGTGAATGCCGTGTTGCACGGGAACGCGTACGATCCGGCGAAGAAAGTGGAATTGGAGTTCGAACGCACTGCTGACGACCTGGTGATCACGATTCGCGACGAGGGCAAGGGGATGGATCCCGCCAAAATACCGGATCCGCTTGCGCCGGAAAATCTTTTAAAAACATCGGGTCGTGGCATTTTTTTAATCCGTTCGTTTATGGACGATGTGAAGATCACCCCGTCCCAGGCGGGCACAGAAATCAAACTAATCAAGCACGTCCACGGAACATCCGAGGGCGGCAAGGAGGCTTCCCAGTGAACTTGAAAACCAACACACGCCAGGTTGACGGCGTCACCATTGTGGATTGCAGTGGCCGCATCACTCTAGGCGAGGGCAGCGTCGTTCTGCGCGACAATGTCAAAGACCTGCTCGGCAAAGGGCAGAAGAAAATCCTGCTGAACCTGGGCGATGTGAATTACATCGACAGCTCGGGGATCGGCGAGCTGGTCAGCGCCTATACGACGGTGCGCAATCAGGGCGGCGAATTGAAGCTGCTGAATTTGACCAAGAAGGTCCACGACCTGCTGCAGATCACGAAGCTGTATACCGTTTTCGACGTCAAGGACGACGAGACGGCAGCGGTGAAGGCGTTCCGGTAGGCAGATTTGGCGGCGTCCCGGTCTTTGGCGGGCAGGGACGCTCGTCACTCCATATCTTTAATTTTTTTATCCTCTTTAATCTTTTTATCTTTGCCTGGTGCTGGTTCTGTTCTGGGAATTTGCGCTAATTTTCTTGCCTCTCTTGGCGGTGATTCCCTTTCATCGCACTAGAATCTGTTTGTGATCCGCACCGTTCTGGTGATGATGTCCGCCCTGCTGTTCTCTTCCCTTTCCTGCGCCGAATGCATTCCATTTGATCAGGCGCGAAAACATATTGGCGAAGGCCAGTGCGTCACGGGAAAAGTGGTTCGCGTGGAGGCTGGCGCTCGCGGAGTCCACTATCTTGATTTTTGCGAAGACTATCGGCTCTGCCCGTTTAGCGTGGTTGTGTTTTCTTACGATCTGAAGAATGTTGGCGACGTGCGGCAGCTAGCAGGCAGGGTCGTCGACGTTCGCGGAGAGATCAGGGAATATGATGGACGCGCGGAGATCATTCTGGAGAATGCTCGGCAACTTGGCGGCGCGGGAGCGCGGATTGCGCCTCTGCCCAAAAGCTTCGATGTGGAGCAACGCGGCCATTTCAGTGCGGGGAAATTTCGGGCTTCTAAGAGGAGGGCTGCGCGCAAGAGAGCTAAACCTAGCCTGCCGATCGAAGTGCCTGAGGATGTGGAATCGGACTAAGAACGTAACCCGGTAACCACAAAGGTCACAGAGTCACACTGAGGAAAACCATTCTTCTTTGAACTCCGCGATCAATAGGTTCTGCCCGGTTAGACTAACCCTTTGCGCAATTCTTCCAGCGGATAGAGCGTTCCGCGCCACTCGACCCCTCCGCGCCAAAGGGTGAAGAACATTGAGCGCAGCATCGTGTAGATGAAAAGCGCGGTTCCGATGGGGTGCAGGAAGAAATACCAGGGGCGGACGTCGGAGTAGATCGACATTCCGGCGTAAAGAAAGAATATGCAAGTCAGCGCGATGGCAAATGGCGCGCGCCCCCAGCCGTGGGCCCAGACGATCCCGGCGAATGGCATTATGTTCAGGACTGCGGCGGCGATGCAGAATCCAATGGCGCGCCACCACTGAAATGACATCACCGCGAAGAAATTCTTGGTGAGATTACGGACTACTCCGCGGGCTCCCATTGCCCAGCGTATTTCGAGGAGATCGTTTCCCAGGACGTTACGCTGGCGGAAGCCAGCATTTTTGATCACCTTGCCGAGTTTCATGTCGTCTACGACTTCGAATCGCAGGGCTTCGTAGGTACCAACTGCTTCATAGACTTTGCGGCGGACGAGATTGAAGGCGCCGACGCCGATGTGGTCTTTGGCTTTGGGATCGGCGACTTTCCAGGGTCGATGTCCGAAGACGAACATCAGCTGAAAAAATGCCAGCATCATTTTTTCGCCCGGGCGCTTCATGATCGTGCGCGGGAACAGGACGAGGTGGTCGGCGCGCTCGGCTTCGGCGTAGGTGAGGGCGCGGCGCAGACAATCGGGACGGAACATCACGTCCGCGTCGGTGAATAGAAGCCAGTCAGCATCGGTTTGGCTCGCGGCGGTCCACATGGCGTGGGCTTTGCCCATCCAGTTGGGAGGGAGTTCACGGATGTGGACCACTTTAAGGCGAGGTGGCGTGTTTGTGCCTGGGTTACGCTCTGCGCCCGCTGCGCCGGCGGGCGGGCCTGGAGGGTCGCCGCTACACGATCCCATCGCGTCCATGATTTCGCCGGTGCGGTCGGTGGAACGGTCGTTGATCGCAATGACTTCGTAGTTGTCGTAGTCAAGGACTAGCAGGCGCTGAAGCGCTTGCTCGATTGAACTTTCTTCGTTGCGCGCGGGAACGATGATCGCTACGCGTGGATTGCCTGTGAGGGTGGTGTCGATTACTCGTGAGAGCCAGATCAGAGCCAGCACGCTACCTGTAATCCAGTGGAAGTAGGTCATCCCGCGTGGGCCTGCGCGGGCTCGCGTTCAATCGCAATTGCTGGAGCGAAGCGCATGCCGTAAAACAGTATCGCAGAAGAGATCACCATTGCGATCACCGGCAGAATGAAAGCGGTTTGTAAGGAATGACGATCGGCCACCCATCCCATCATGGTTGGCGACTGTACATCGCCGAGGATGTGGATGATGAAGATGTTGACGGCAATTGCAGTGGCACGTATGTGAGCGCCGACGGAGTTAATGAGCGCAGCGTTCAGCGGAGAGGTATTGAGTAGAAGGAAGAATGCCGCGATGGCGATCCCAGGAATCATGAGAGGCCCGCTGACGAAGAGAGCGACGATCATGAACGGAACGCCAAGCGCCATGCTTGCAGCGGAGATCAGGTAATAGGAACTCTTCATTCTCGGCAACAGATAGTCACCAAGCCAGCCGCCGGTGAGAGATGCGAGAATTCCGTCCACCACGATGATGATTCCGAACACCAGATTGGCGTGCTCCAGGGAATAGTGGCGCTCGCTGTAGAGGAACTGGGGCATCCAAACCTGAATGCCTCCGAGCGAAAAGGTCATCATCGCCATTCCGAGCGTAGCGGTTATGAAAGCAGGATTGCGCGCGAGGCCGAGGAGCGTGGCCCGCTCGGGTGTCTCTTTGAGCGAATCGAATTGACCGCGCTGTGGTTCTTTGAGAAAAAGAATGGAGAGCGCCAGCACGAAACCCGGCGCAGCGGCAATATAGAACGGAAAGCGCCAGCCATGCTGGGGGGCAAGGTGGCCGCCCAGTAGGTAGCCAGCGGCTGATCCCACCGGAATTGCGAGATAGAAGACGCCCAGAATGCGCCCGCGTTTGTCTTCCGAAAAAAGATCGGCGACAAAAGTTGGGGCGATGGTGACGAAGGTTGCTTCGCCGACTCCGACGAGCGTGTGCCGCACCAGTAGTTCGGCGTAGGTGTGGGTAAAGGCAGTGAGCAGCGTAAGGCCGCTCCAGAAAATCGCACCAACCGCAATAATTAGTTTGCGCGAGTAGCGATCAGCCAAAGGACCCACGAATGGAGCTGCAACCATGTAGCAGAGCAAAAAGGCGCTGGCCAGGTAACCAAGTTGCGCTTTGCTGATGTGGAACTCGGCCTGCACGAGTGGCTGGACCGCAAATAGGACGTTGCGGTCTGCGTAGTTGAGCAGGTTCAGAGCGGTGAGCAGGAGCAGCGCGGTTCGGGGATAGAGTTTGGCTTGGGTCACGGTCGAGGCGAATATAGCACGCCAATGTCGCGGCAGCGAGATCACGTCCCCGACTTAACAACTGGGTTTCTGCTCCGAACTGCTCATCTATGACTCGCGGCATTTTCACAGCCAGCGGCGACGGCACAAAAGAAAGTAGAATTACTCACACCAACTGCTATGCCCAAGCATATCGGTATCGTCGCATGCTCTGCGGAAGGCGCTGCGCTCTGCTATCGGACCGTCTGTACCGAAGGCGCACAGTTCATGGGGGAGCACGATCATCCTGAAGTCTCCATGCATACGCACTCGCTCGCCGAATACATGAAGTGCATTCACCGTTCTGACTGGAGCGGAGTTGGCGACCTGATGCTCTCGTCTGCCGACAAACTGGCCAAGGTTGGCGCCGAGTTTTTGATTTGTCCGGACAATACAATTCATCAGGCGATGCCGTATGTTCGGCCCCGTTCACCCCTGCCCTGGCTGCACATAGCCGAAGTGGTCGCGGAGGAGGCGGTGGCGCGAGATTTCAAGAACCTCGGCATCACAGGGACGAAGTATCTGGTAAATAGCGATGTGTATCCTGAAAAACTGAACGCACGCGGACTCCAGTACATCCGGCCCCGCGATGACGAACGCGATGAGATCAACCGCATCATCATGGAGGAACTGGTGTGCGGGATTTTTAAGCCAGAGGCGGTCGGCTACTTCCAGGGAGTGATTGGGCAGATGAAAGAACAGGGCTGCGATGCGGTGGTGCTTGGCTGCACCGAAATTCCATTAGTGATGAATGATTCGAATTCCCCGCTGTCGACGCTCGACTCTACGCGCCTACTTGCACGCGCGGCGCTGAAGTATGCGCTGTAATGACGTTCTTTAACGGAGGCGTTTTGCCCGTGGCCACTTTGCGACGACTACTGTCGAAATTCCGCCACGCGGACGGAAATCTCCTTTGACCTCGGCCCAGACCGGGCGCGCCCAGCGCACGACGTCTTCGAGGACCTGGTTGACGATGTTCTCCTGGAAAATTCCCAGATTCCGGTACGACTGCAAGTATTCTTTGAATGACTTGAGTTCCAGGCAATCTTTGTCGGGCATGTAGCGGAGGGTAATCACGCCGAAATCTGGCAGGCCCGTTTTCGGGCAGACCGAGGTGAATTCCGGGTCGTCTATTACGATCTCGTATCCCGGGAACTGGTTCGGCCAGGTTTCGATCTCGGGGAACTTCGCATCGAGCCCGGCTTTTGCGTGCTCCGACGTGTAGCGTGGCTGTTTGGGCATATTGGACATTGTAACTAGTGGAGCGTGGGCGCTAGAGCGCGTCGTAAAGTTAAGCTGCTTACGCGGCGCTGTGCCGCTCTTCTACAGTAGATGATTGTGCCGCGGCACGGTAAATCCTCGTGTCAATTCCGTGGCCTGTGGAATCGTGACGCGCCTGCGCTCTTTTCTGGTGTGCTTTAGCATCGGGTTCTTTAGCATCGAGTCGTGACAGAGGCTGATGTGGCTCAGTAACGATGGCAACAAAATCTCATATCGCGGTAATTGGGGCGGGCGCGTTTGGCGGATGGACTGCGTTATACCTGCTACGTCGCGGCGCGCGCGTCACTTTGGTGGATGCATGGGGACCGAGCAACTCCCGTGCGTCTTCGGGTGGCGAGACGCGAATCATCCGCTGCACCTATGGACCGAATCAGCCGTATACAAAGATGGCGGCACGTGCCGCTCAATTGTGGGAGGAGCACGAGAAACGCTGGAAGCTGAAGCTGCTGCATCGAATCGCGGTCCTGTGGATGGCGAGGGCTGGCGATGATGAGTTCGAGCGCGGATCTTTGCCATTGCTCAAAGACGCGGGCATCGCGTACGAAGAACTCTCCGCCGATGAAATGGGAAAACGCTGGCCGCAGATCAATTTCGAAGAGGTACGTTGGGGTATCTACGAACCGGATGGCGGCTTTCTGAGAGCACGGGTTGCGTGCCAGGCAGTCTTAGACGGCTTTCTGGCGGAAGGTGGCGGGTACAAGCAGACTGCTGTTCTGCCGAATAATCTCGAGGATGGTATGCACGACGGTTTGCCTCTCGCGGATGGTTCAAAGCTGATCGCCGACCAATATGTCTTCGCTTGTGGATCCTGGCTTGGCAAGCTTTTCCCGGAGACGGTTGGCGATAAGATTCGAGCGACCAAGCAGGAGGTGTTTTTCTTTGGCACTCCTGCGGCGGACGATCGATTCTTAGAGGAGAAGCTTCCGGCATGGGCTGATCATCGCGACCGCTTCATTTACGGTATTCCGGGGAATGATGGGCGCGGATTCAAAATAGCGGATGACACGCGCGGCCCTGAGTTTGATCCGACTACGGGTGAGCGCGTAGTCAGCGCGGAGAACCTGCAGCGAATGCGTGAATACCTAGGCTTTCGGTTCCCTGCCTTGAAGGATGCGCCGCTGATTGAAACGCGGGTGTGTCCATACGAGAATACCCCGGACAATCACTTTATTATTGACCGCCATCCTGCGGCAGATAACCTGTGGCTGGTTGGCGGCGGATCAGGACACGGTTTCAAGCACGGGCCAGCGTTGGGAGAGATGCTGGCGACATTAATATTGGAGGGCCGAGATGCCGATCCGTTGTTCCGGCTCGATCGATATAGATGTTGATGAGTAACACGCAATTTTCCGGGTCTTTCGGCAACTGCCTGCATCTAAACGGTTAATTCTGGACACACTCGTGCAGAGGCACGGATGGTACAGTAATCTCAGTCAATCTAAATGGCACAAAACGGCAGAAAAAACGGCCCTTTTGCTCGACGGCGCTGGATTGTGTGGGCTGTCGGGTTGGTTCTTGCTGTAATTCTGCTGGCCTCTTTTGCATCCCGCGATGACTCTGTGCCTGTGGTCACGGCGAAAGTTTCACGCAGCATGATCCGAAGCGTGATTTCCACCAATGGAAAAGTTGAGCCGGTGCAGAACTTCGAAGCTCACGCGCCTATCGGCACCACGGTCAAGAAGATCCTGGTCAAAGAAGGTGATCACGTAAGAAAAGGGACATTGCTGGTCGAATTGGACGCAGCAAGCGTGCAAAGCCAAGCAGCACAGGCCACGGCTCAAGTACGCGCGTCCGAGGCCGACCTGAGCGCCATTGAGCGCGGCGGCACCCAGGAAGAAGTTCTTACCTTGAACGCTCAACTGGTAAAGGCGCGGGCCGATCGGGATGCGGCGCAGCGCAACTTTGACGCGATGACGCGGTTACAACAATCAGGAGCGGCATCACCCGGAGAAGTTCGCGCGGCGCAAAATCAGCTGATGGCGACCGAGGCGCAAGTGAAGTTATTGGAATCGAAACAAACGGAACGCTACTCGCGCCCGGAAGTCTCTCGCGTTCAAGCGGAACAATCTCAGGCGGAGAGTGCTTATCATGCAGCCGAACACGTGCTGAACCAGCTTGTGATTCGAGCGCCTTTTAATGGAGTCGTCTACTCCCTTCCGGTGCGGCAGGGCGCATACGTAAATCCTGGAGACTTGGTGGTGCAAGAAGCGGACTTATCCAAAGTTTTGGTGCGATCTTATGTTGATGAGCCGGATGTCGCTCGGCTTGCGCCGGGACAGAAAATTGAGCTCACCTGGGATGCAATTCCAGGACGGACGTGGATAGGAGCGGTCAACGCAGTGCCCGCAGCCGTGAAACTCCATGGAACGCGGAACGTGGGCGAGACGACTTGCATTGTTGCGAATGAGGATTTCAAGCTGCTGCCGAATATCAATGTGGGCGTGACTATTGTGACGGCGGAACATGATAATGCACTGACGATTCCGCGGGAAGCGTTGCGGCAAGATGACACTGTGCCCTATGTTCTTCAGGTCGTGAACAATGAATTGTCGCGACGTAACGTGCAAACATCGATTTCGAATCTCACTCGTGCCGAGATCACCAGTGGAGTGAGCGAGGGTGCAATCGTCGCGACTGGATCCATAAATTCGAAGCCGCTGCACGACAAGTTGCCAGTGAAGGTGGTGCGGTGATGTTGCACCGCGCATTGATCGCGCTGGCAGGGGCGCTGCTTGTGACTTCTCCGGCCATTGCCGGTGCTGACGAGACCGCACCGAAATTGATTGCAGATGGGCACGTAGATGAAGCGATTGCTACGTTGCGCGGCCAAATTAACGCATCGCCAAATGACGCAGTGGCGCACAATCTTCTTTGCCGCGCATATTTCAGCCTGGCCGATTGGGACCGGGGAATTTCAGCCTGCGAGAAAGCGGTGGCCCTCGCTCCTCAGAATAGCCAATTCCACCTTTGGCTCGGCAGGATTTACGGTGAAAAAGCGGACAAGTCGGGATTTATGACGGCGGCCGGACTCGCCCGCAAAGTCCGGGGTGAGTTTGAGACTGCGGTGCAACTCAACCCCAATAGCGTGGATGCGCGCAGCGACCTGGCAGAATTTTATTTAGAAGCGCCGGGGATTGTAGGCGGAGGACGTGATAAAGCGGAACAGCAGGCGCGGTCTTTATCTGGTCTCGATCCTGCAAAGGCGCATTGGGTGAATGCGCGAATCGCCGAGAAGAAGAAAGATTTCGCGACCGCCGAAAAGGAGTACCGCAGTGCGATTGAAGCCAGTCACGGAAGCGCAAGCTCATGGCTCAATCTCGGATTGCTCTATCGGCATCGGGAGAGGTTCGACGAGATGGAACAGGCGCTTGGTCATGTTCGAGGCGCGCCGCTCGACCGGCCGGATGCGCTTGTAGATGCCGCCGAAATTCTGATCCGCTCGCAACGGAATTTGCCTGAGGCAGTTCAACTGCTTCGGGCCTATTTGGCCTCTAGCAGCAAGGTCGAGCAGGCTCCGGCATTCAAAGTGCATTACCTCCTTGGCACCGCTAGTGAAAAACTTGGTGATAAACAAAACGCGGCTTCCGAATACCGCTCAGCCTTAAGTCTGGCCAAAGAATTTGCGCCTGCTCAGCAGGCACTGCAGCGAGTGAATCGCTAGTCTTGGTCTTCCCAGTAGAATCAAATTCATCTCACAACGAAGGTGGAAAATGAAACCTGTCACGCAATTCAGGTGGACTATTTTTGCCGTGTTGGCGTGCTCGCTTCTCCTGTTTGAATCATTTGCGGAGGCAGAGCCGGTTTCATTGAAACGAGCGGTTGAGCTTGCGCTGGCGCATAGTACTGCGTCAGCCGGCGCATCGAACGATCAGCAAAGAGCTTTTGCCGCCTTCCGGGAAGCACGAAACCAATATATTCCACAGCTCGTCGCGGGCTCGGGGTTGGGCGCCTCGTGGGGTTTTCCGCTTAGTTTGGAGGGTGCTGCGCCTTCGATCTTCAACGTCAACGCGCAATCGGCGCTGATCAACCCCGCGCTCCGAGACTTCGTCCGTGCTGCGCGAACCGAAAGCGCCGCGGCCACAATTCAAGCTAAGGACCAACGCCAGCAGGTGACACAAGATGTGATCCTTACTTATGCCGAGCTGGTAAAGTGGGAGGGCATGCTAGCTGAACTCACGCAGGGCTACGCCGACGCGCAGAGAGATCAGGGTTCAATCGAACAGCGAATCCAAGAGGGGGTGGACAGTCAGATGGAGCAGCAAAAAGCCAAGCTTGCTACGGCCCGCACCCACTTACGTGCTCTACAAGCACAAGGCGCGATTGCCGTTTTGCGGGAGCACCTGAGCAAACTGACTGGACTTCCGAGCGCTTCCATCGCAACTGAATCCGACTCCATCCCCGCGCTCCCAGCAGTCAGGCAAGAAGACGATTTGTCAGCGAAGGCTGCAGAATCTGATCCCGCATTGCAAGCCGCAGAACTCAGGGCCAAAGCGCAAATATTCCGGGCACGAGGTGAGCATCGCTCGCTGTGGCCGTCGGTTGACTTCGCTGCGCAATACGCCGTGCTGGCCCGTTACAACAATTACGATCAGTTCTACAAAACATTTGAGCGCAATAATGCTACGGTTGGAGTGGCTATCCGCTTTCCGTTCTTGAATTTCTCTCAGCGCGCACACGCGCAGGCAGCCGACGCCGAGGCGTTCCGGGCGAAGAACGAAGTTCAGAGCGCTCACAACCAAGTCTCAGAGCAAATGCTGAAACTTCAACGTTCGGTGGAACAACTTTCGGCCGCGCAGGAAGTTGCCGAACTGGAATATCGGCTTGCACAGTCGAATTTGGAAACTGTCAATGTCCGGATGAACTCAGGCACAGCTAGCATCCACGACGCCGCCGATGCACGGATGGATGCTTTGGAGAAATATAACGCCTTGCAAAACACCAATTTCGAACTGCTTCGAGCGCGCATTGCACTACTCAGGGCCAGCGGTGAGATGGAATCCTGGGTACAGCAAGGGAAATAGCCGTCTCAGCGAACGGGTCTTTTGCCCTGTTCGCTGCATCCAAACGCTGTTCAGGTCAAAGCGGTTGTGCTGGCGCGGCTACGACACTAGCCTCTAACTTGAAGAAAGGGAATTCTGACTGACACGGCGGACATAACGAAGTAGTAACCACGCAAACCCATCTTTCAATGCCGCTCCTGCCGCCGATGTTAAGATAAAAGACTCTATACTTATGCCCTTAAAAACATTGTTCTTAAACCCGCCTTCTTTTGAAAATTTTGATGGCGGAGCGGGCTCTCGTTGGCCTGCTACCCGCGAAATCGAGTCCTACTGGTATCCGGTATGGCTGGCGTATCCGACTGGGATGCTGGAAGGCGCGCGTTTGCTTGATGCGCCGCCGCATCACGTTTCGGCGGAAGAAACGATCAATATTGCAAAAGAGTACGAGTTCCTCGTGCTGTATACGAGCACGCCAGGATTTCCCGGAGACATTCGGCTGGCGCAGCGGATCAAAGATGCGAATCCGCGAATCAAGATTGCGTTTGTCGGACCACATGTAACAGTTCTGCCGGAACAGTCTTTGCGGGACGCCCCCGCCATTGATTTCGTGGTGCGTAAGGAATTCGATTACGCGGTTAAGGAATTTGCCGAGGGCAAGGCACTGGATGAGATTTTGGCGGTCTCGTACCGGAACAATGGATCAATCGCGCACAATGCGGACCGTCCGCAGCTTCAGGACTTGGATTCCCTGCCCCATGTGACGGACATTTATCACCGCGATTTGGATGTGCGAAAGTACAACGTTCCATTTCTACTGCATCCTTATGTTTCGCTGTACACGACGCGTGGATGCCCGGCGCAGTGCACGTTCTGTTTGTGGCCGCAAACGACCAGCGGTCACGCGTGGCGCAAACGCTCGAGTGATGACGTGGCCCGCGAGATGGCCAAGGCCAAGGAATATTGGCCATATGTGAAGGAATTCTTTTTCGACGATGACACATTCAACATCCAGAAGGCACGGACGATTGAGTTGTGCGCGAAGCTGAAGCCGCTGGGGCTCACGTGGTCATGTACCTCGCGTGTCACTACCGACTACGAGACGCTGAAGGCCATGAAGGAAGCGGGTTGCCGGCTAATGATCGTCGGTTATGAATCGGGAGATGCGCAGATCCTGAAGAATATTAAGAAAGGCGCCACTCTGGAACGGGCACGGCAGTTCACCAAAGATGCACACAAGCTGGGGCTGGTGGTGCATGGCGACTTCATTCTCGGCTTGCCTGGGGAGACGCGGGAGACGATCCAGAACACGATCGCATTTGCCAAAGAGCTCGACGTCGAGACCATTCAGGTGTCAGTCGCGCACGCTTATCCGGGAACTGAACTTTACGACTTTGCTGTAAAGAACGACTTCCTGGTTAAGGGCAGCATGGTGGACGAAGGTGGACATCAGCTGGCGCACATTGAATATCCGGGATTGCCGGCGGACGAGATACTGGACTCGGTCCACCGGTTCTATGACGAATATTACTTCCGGCCCAAGGCTATTTTCCGCATCCTGAGGAAGGCTGCCTTTGACTCGAACGATCGGAAGCGGCTCTATAGAGAGGCGCGCACGTTCCTGAAGGTCCGGTCAATGAGAAACAAGCTGACCAAAAGGAATGCGCGGGAGAAGGAACAGGCCCCCGCTCCGCCGCCTCGGGAGACCGTGCAGGTCTAAGCACCCGTGAACCTCCGCAAGTATCTGGTGTTGGCGGGAGTGAGCATATTCGCTCCTGTGGGGGATTCCCTGCTCTCCTATGGGATGAAGCAGGTGGGGAACATTTCGCTGGGGGATTTTTCTACTCTTCTACTCGCAATTACGAATCCCTGGGTCGGACTGGGCATTCTCTTCCTACTGGGCTTTTTTGCCTCCTACATGACCGCGCTGTCCTGGGCCGACCTGACGTATGTGCTGCCTGCCAGTTCGCTGGGATATGTGCTCCTGGCGTTAATCGCCCAATTTGCGCTGCATGAACGGATAAGTGTCACCCGTTGGATTGGGATTGCTCTTGTGTCGAGCGGAGTTGGATTTGTGACTAGCGGACCAGAGGTCAGCCGCCGCTCACCTAACCAGGCAACTGCGGAGCGGTCATGATCCGGCACGCAATTAGTAATCTGAACGGCTGGCTGGCTATTCTGGCCATTGTGCTGGCATCGAGCGCGGGAGACGTGTTGCTCGCGCGGGCGATGAAGCAGATTGGCGACCTCGGACAGTTGCGCGCGCGGCGCGGTCTTGTTTTTGTGGCGCTGCTGGTCTTACGGAACCGATATTTTCTGATAGGTGTCGGATGTATGGCGGTGGCTTTCTATAGCCTGTTGTTTGGATTGTCGTGGAATGATGTGAGCTTGATTGGCCCGGCGGCGGCTTCGCTGACGTTTGTAGCCAATGCTGTGGCCGCAAGAATTTTTCTGCATGAACATGTGGACCGCAGACGCTGGGCGGCTGCGCTATTGGTGGCAGCGGGCGTGGTGTTGATGGGAGTCTAGGCCCCTACTGGCTGTCGCGGGTCACGGGATTCCAGTTCTTGGAATCACTGTCATACCAGTTTCGCCAGGCCGCCGCGTCGTGAGGTAAATTGTGCCCCGTGATATCGCGCAGCGCCTGAAATACCCAAGTGCGGGCCATCGGATCGAGCGAAGGATCTTCCGCAAAATCCAGCAACTTCGGTACCGCTGTACGCCGCTGTTTTTCACTCAGCATTCCCGATTGCGCCAGTCCGCAGGCGGCGCGTTCCCGGATATTGGGTGCAGGATCATCGTGAAAGATTTCGAGCAACGGAGAAATCGTCTCATCCGTGCCGATGTAAGCCAAGCCCTCGACTGCCCAGTAGCGGACGTTCTCGTTGCTGTCGTGAATGGAAGCCAAAACAATGTCGAAAGCCCGCTGCGGTTCGACACCACGGTTTCCAAGTAAAGCTATGTTCCACAGCGCGTCAATGCGCCGGCCTTGCTCGCCTGAGCGGGCATCGCTCTCCAGGTTATCGATGGTTGCTGCCATCTTTTGCATGTTACGGGCGGCCAGGTCAATCTCGACTGCCGCAGCCCGAACCCGAAGATCATCAGAATTCAGAGCGATCGAGAACAGCGAGTTGAGGCGACCATCCAATGTGAGTTTGCCTTGCCAGCGATCTACTCGTGCTGCAATCTGATCATTCGCTCCGCGATAGTGGTTGATGGAACGCTCCAGCAGTAGTTCCGCCTGCGCCTGCGGAGACATTTCGTCGAGGACCTCGATCTCATGCTCCGACAGAACGTTGGCCGAAGCGGGTTCCGGCTTGCCGTGCAATCCAATGAAATGCGCGATGCGCTCCCAGAGGGACTGCGCACTTCCGGTCCTCGCTGCAACGACAAGCGTGAACAGCAGTCCCGCAGTAACTAAAAAAGGACGGCGTGAGGGGCCCTTCGGGACATTGCTCGACGCCTTGAATGGATCGGCGTCCGGCTGATTGGCAGATGTCGCAAGACGCGTATCGGGACCGGAACTCACGACGCCATTATAGGAGAGCTGGAAGAAGTCGCAAATTACTTCGAGCACTTCGGAAGTAACCACTTTTCAGCCGGGGAGCTAGTGCCAGATCTGACTCAAAGTGCTCCAGACCAGGGGAACAGAGAGCACAACCATGATGCCGGTGGTTGCCCAGGCAATCACGTTGTACAGCTTGGAATTAACGTACTCTCCCATCAGTTCTTTCTTGTTCACCAACAACAGCATGAAGATCAAAACTGGTGCGATTGCTACTCCGTTGACGGCCTGCGAATAAAGTTGGATTTTTATCAGCGGAAGCCGAGGGAACAGAATCAGACCGGCGCCTGCTGCTATCAGAAACGTGTATAGCCAGTAGAAGGCAGGCGCTTCGCTGAACTTCTTCCCTACTCCAGACTCAAATCCCAAGCCCTCGCAGACCGTATAAGCCGTAGACAGCGGCAGGATTGACGCCGCGAATAAAGATGCATTGAATAGACCGACAGCAAAAAGAATGTAGGCGTAATCACCGGCAAGTGGATGAAGGGCTTCGGCGGCGTCTTTGGCGTAATTAATTTCGTGAATTCCGTGCGCGAACAGGGTTGCCGCGCAGGCCACGATAATGAACCACGCGACCACGTCGGTGAAAATGCAACCGGAGATAACGTCGAGCCGTGACGCTTTGTATTGACGGCGCGTCACGCCTTTCTCCACGACTGAAGACTGCAGGTAGAACTGCATCCAAGGAGCAATGGTGGTCCCGATAACCGTAATCGTCATGAAGAGATAGTCGTGGTGGAAGAGCTCGCGGCCGGGCGGTTTGACCGTCTTGATCGCCGCCATGATCCAGTTCGGCTTCGCCAGGATTCCCGCGAAAATGTATGTCACATAAATGAACGATGCGACCAGGAAAATCTTCTCTACGCCTTTGTACTGGCCTTTGACCACGATGAGCCAGACAATGACAGCGCAGACGGGGACGGTGATGTACTTTGAAAGCCCAAAGAGTTCAAGGCTGCCGGCGATTCCGGCAAACTCGCCGAGAATATTGCCGAAATTGATCACCAGGATGGCCAGCATCATGAAGAAGGTGATGCGAAAGCCGAATTCTTCGCGGATGAGGTCGCTGAGTCCCTTGCCGGTGACCGCACCCATGCGGGCGGAGATTTCCTGGACCACGATCAGAGCGATCGTCACTGGAATCATGGTCCACAGAAGGTCGTACCCAAACTGAGCGCCGGCCTGCGAGTACGTGACGATACCGTTGGCATCGTTGTCCACGTTCGCGGTAATAAAGCCGGGGCCCACGACGGCAAACAGCAGCAGGATCCGGGTTTTCCAGCGTTTCATGAATCTCATGGGTGCATCTATCGAAAATAATTGGAACGCGTTTCACTGCGGCAACCAGAATAAATGCAGATGCTGGAATTTGGGTAGGCGAAACTTGAAGGGACTGATTTCTTGGACAAAAAAGCGCGGGCGGGCGATCAGGTAATTATTTCTTACAATCTTGCGCGTAATAAGCTGATTACGTCGTCGGAAGTGATCACTCCGGTGAGTTTATTGTCGTCATCTACCACAGGCAGTGTGACCAGGTTGTATTTGTCGAACAGTTCGGCGACTTCTTTTTCGCGGCAGCCGGCGTGGCATGAGATGAGAGGTTCACGGGTGAGAGAAGCAAGTTTTTCGTCGGGTTTGGCCAGCACCAATTTGGCTAGAGGCACTGCTCCAACAAGTTTTCCCTGCTCGTCCACCAGATAAATAGTGCCGACGGTTTCAATTCCGCCTTCGAATTTGCGGAGGAACTCGATTGCGTCGTTGACGGTAGCATTGGCATCGAGCGCCAGATACTCGGTGTTCATGCGCCCGGCAGCGGTGTTCTCGCCGAATTCCAGCAGTTCGGCCATTTCTTCGCGGCCTTCGGGCTCCATCTCCCGCAAGATTTCGGAGGTGCGCTCCTCCGGGAGATCGGCCAGGAGATCGGCGGCCGCATCGGGATCCATCTCTTCGACAATTTCAGCGGCGCGCTCGGGTTCGAGCGACTCGACAATTGACTTCTGAACCCGTGGCTGAACTTCTTCCAGAGCTTCGGCGGCGACTTCCTGATCCAAGGTCTCGAACACAGCCTCGCGCTCGTCGGGGGCAAGGCTCTCGACGATGTCCGCGATGTCGGCAGGGTGAAGCTTTGCCAGCCTCTCGTGGGAAATCTTCAATTTCACCCGCCGGGCGGGATCGGTCTCGATCAGGTCGACGAAGTCCCACGGAATGAGGCGCGGCGGAATCCGTTGGAGCAGGAGTTTGAGCGCTGGCATTGGGACTGCACCTTTGAGCAAACGCCTTACTGCGCCCCGCATCCCTACATCCACCGAACCGATCTTGAGCTGGAGATGGCCATTGCCGGTCTCGGGATGCAGATCCACATCATTTACGCGGACAACTTTGCGGCCATGAACGTCGATGATCTGCTGATCCAGCAGATCGCGCTCCAGCAGAAACAATCCCTCAGGTTCGGGAGCAGACCAATCCGCGGCTGGGGAGGACGCCCGTACGCCTCCGTTCAGCGATGAGACTGCCGAAAGTGGCAGCAGGCGATCACCTTTTTTTGTGCGAATAATCAGAGTAGAAACGTGAGCACGATCTTCAGCTGGGGTAAGCGCCACCTCGCGCACACGTCCGCACGGGGCGCCGGAGGCCTCGATGACAGCTGCCCCAAGGAGTTCGGTGAGTGCGATAGTGCTCATATTTTGAGGATGTGCCGAAGGTGGGGATGCTGTCAATCAGAAACCAGAAAAGATCGGTGATATCATCGCGTTCCGAGCTATGCATCGCTATCGTTTTTGCGTCGTCTACGTTTTCGTTTTCATCCTTGTTCTGGGCCGCTTAGTCCACGGACAAACCGCCGCACCGAGCCACGTAATCGTGCTCCGTGCAGCGCGGCTGCTTGATGTTCAAGGTGGCCGGATATTGAAGCCCGGTGAAGTTCTGGTTCAGGGTGAGCGCATCGTCGAAATCGGGAGCACGGTGAAACATCCAGCCGGGGCCGAGGTCATAGAGCTAGGCGATCGTACGCTGATGCCCGGGCTGATTGACGCGCACATCCATCTCTTCCTCCATCCGGGCGCCGAAGATTTACAAACCGTTCAGGAATCGGTACCGCAACGAACGATCATGGCGACGCTTGGCGCCCGCGATGACCTGATGGCAGGCTTCACCGCCGAGCGTGATTTGGGGACCGAGGGCGCTGGTTCGGCTGATACGGCGGTTCGCGATGCTATCAATCGAGGTGAAATCCCGGGGCCACGGCTGCGAATCAGCGGGAATGCGATCAACACTCTCGGCGGGCACGAGGACGCGATCGGCTACAACCCAGCGCAACGTGTTCTGCCGAATGCGGATTACGCGAACAACCCGGAGCAGCTCATTGAGGTGATGCGCGAGCAATACAAACAAGGCGCGGACTTCACGAAGATTTATCAGACCGGACCAGACGCAGTCCGCGATGGCCAACTCTCGACTCCATATCAGTACAGCGAAAGCGAACTCACCTCTGCTGTCGGTGAGGCGACTCGCATTGGCAAGTATGTTGCAGTTCATGCCACGGGCGAGCCTGGCACTCTCTACGCCGCCAGGGCTGGGGTTAAGTCCATTGAGCACGCGTATCAGCTCAGCGACGAGACGATGCGGCTGATGCGAGAGAAGCATATTTTCGCCGTGCCCACGTTCACTATCACGGAGTACTTCATCGCTCACCCTCTGACTCCGGACGGCGCGCCACATGAGCAGGAACTGCTCGATCTTCATGTCCGCGAATTTCGCAAGCAGCTCGCCGCCGGCGTGCCGATGGCCGTAGGCTCCGACGTTGGCCCATTTCCGCATGGCACGCAAGCGCGGGAGTTTGTGCTGATGGTGAAATATGGCATGGCCCCGCTGGCCGCGTTACAGGCCGATTTGATCAACGGAGCAAAGCTGCTCGATTGGGAAGGGCAGATTGGGGAGCTAAAAGCGGGTTACTTGGCGGACATCATTGCGGTACCAGGAAATCCTTTGGAAGATATCAGCACGTTGCAGCATGCTGAGTTTGTGATGAAGGGTGGAGTGGTTCATAAAAGGCCCAGCCAGTGACCTGGCCGGTTGCAACTCGCCCGTGGCCACACCATGGTCCAGGCAAATTCTAATAAATGAGCGCGGTGGGCGCGACGAACTTCGCCTGCTGCACCATCACTGGCGATACTGCCAGGGTCGCGCCACTGTTAATAGGGCCGGAAAATGAGGTCGTGGACTGCACGCTGTAGCTGATCGCTCCCGTCGAGGTATTCACGGCCGTGACCACGCAACCGGTGCAATTTAATGCTGTCGCGCCACTGGTGGTCACGCCTTGAACTGTAGTCACGCCTCCAACGAACACGTTTGCGACGTTTGTGATCGTGGGGATTACGGTTGCTGTAGTGCCGACGATTGTGTGGGTAGCATTGGGATCGAGCGTTAGCGACACCTGCGGTATGTTTGTCGATGAGAATCCTGAGAAGCCGGCGGAGTTAAATGTCCAGGGTGTATTGGCGGAGGTATTGGGATAGATAAACGAGTAGAAGTGGCCCCAGTTAGCGTCACCAAAAAGTTGGGCACAGGTTGATGAGCAGGTTGTACCCAGTACGACCATGTACATCCCAACCGGAAGCGTCACTGGACCGCCCTGCCAGGGCAGTGCCTGCACGTTATTTATTCCGGCAGCCGTAAAAGCCGGCCCTGTAACAGCGCCCGTAGTCGCATAAACCATTCCAGGCGTGGTGTTGCCGTTTACCCCGACCAGCGCGAAACCGTAGTAGTTCAAGCTGGAGGAGTCAACCGTCTTAATGGGAAAGGCGATGCCGGTAGACGAACAGGGAAAAGGGTTGAATATGGCGTACGCTACAGCCCCGTTCTGCGCCGAACTACCCTTTGCGGTGCTCACGCTAACGCTACCGGAACTGGCATAGGCGAGGTGGTCTTCGCACTGATCTGCGTAGGCCGCAACGGAGAGAACAAGCAATAGGAATAAAATCGTGTTTTTCATTGTGTTGACCACCATGTAAATCCAATCGTGTGCGGAGCCTGTCCGGATGGAGCAATCTTCACCTGCCCGTTATTTACCATCGAGCAGCCGCCGTTATCGTAAGCCATCAAATTTGGAGGGAGTCCGATGGTGTTGTCGTGCAGCGGGTCGTAGAGCAAACAATGTCCGCCTTGGTTGTCCCATTGGCCAGGGCTGAAAGTGAAGTACTTCCAGCCGTAAATCTGTGCCCCGTACTGGAATGCGCCGTTCAATGCGCCTCCGCCAAATGGACCGCTTTCTCCCATCCCGGTGAGACAAGGCTTATCACCTCCAGATGAAGATGCTCCTACGCCATTTGGGCCGGCTACCGAGCCAGTATCGCAATTGGTCGCCATCATTACGCCGTAGTCGCCTGCAGGGAGTGCCACCACCCCTTGCTTGCAGTTGAAGGTGGCTAGTCTCGAGGGTCCTGGTGCGGCCACGTTGTACGGAATAGGACCGACGTTGCAGTACAGCTGCCCGTAGACGCATTCTCCGGCACTGTTCGAAACGCAATAAAGGCCTACATCGTAGGTGTTGGTATAGGCGACAGCTACGTCACCCGCAGCGCACGCTCCGGCTGTGACGGGTTGAGTTGTGGTCACCGTCGCACCCTGTCCGTTGGTGGCGCCTGTTCCCTGACAGATGAAATGCTGCTGGTAGGGGTCCGTGTTTGGGCTAAGACCGGTAAAGTAAGTAACCGAAGTTAGAACGCATGGTGTCCCGATGTGAACCACTGGCCCGTCGAAGATGACGGCGTTGTTCCCATAATGTTGGTAGGCGGGGACGACTTCGGAGGGCCGCGGAGAAAAAATATTGTCGTGAGTGACGGAGTTGCCCCAGTAAGATTGGCCGCCATTCACCACACCGTTCTGAAAGAAGCAGCTTACCGTGGACAGGTTATTGACTGGGATGACTGTCAAGTTTGTCGATCCGCTAACTCCGTTTGCCGTAGCGGTGATTCTTGCTGTTCCCGTCGTTACGCTTGCGGCTAGACC
>WNFR01008618.1_pt1 | contig 19844 bp, 21 predicted proteins | sample 5400221 | NCBI WGS metagenome assembly WNFR01 (sample SAMN13153357, study PRJNA577476) | soil metagenome | isolation source: 40 cm soil under Madrone tree | place: USA:California | collected 2016-06-14 | reverse complement strand
CAACCACTCGTTCGGCTGGGCCGGCGAAGAAGCGGTGGAAAATGCGCGCCAGCAAGTGGCTGCGCTGGTCGGCGCCACCGCGAAGGAAATCATCTTCACCAGCGGCGCCACGGAATCCGACAACCTGATGATCAAAGGCGTCGCGGAAATGTACCGCGAAAAGGGCAACCACATTATTACCCAGGCGATCGAGCACAAGGCGGTTCTCGATACCTGCAAGAATTTGGAGAAGCACGGATTTGAAGTGACGTATCTGCCTGTAGGCAAGGATGGACGCGTGGATCCCGAGGATGTGCGCAAGGCGATCCGGCCGACAACCATCCTGATCGCGATCATGTATGCCAACAACGAAATTGGCGCGGTGAACCCGATTCAGGAAATCGGCAAGATTGCCAAGGAACACGGCATCATTTTCGCGTCGGACGGCGTGCAGGCCGCTGGCAAGATTCCGGTTGACGTCCAGAAGGACAACATCGATTTGCTGGCCATTTCCGGCCACAAGTTTTATGGACCCAAGGGCGTTGGCGCGTTGTATGTGCGCCGGCGTAATCCCCGCGTGCAGCTTTCGGCCATCATTGATGGCGGAGGCCACGAGCGCGGCATGCGTTCCGGCACGCTGAACGTTCCCGGCATTGTGGGACTCGGCAAGGCTGCTGAACTTTGCCAGCAGGAGATGGCGAAGGAATCAGAGAAGATTTTCGGTCTGCGCGAACGTTTGCGCAAAGGGCTGGAAGCCAAGCTGGACGAAGTCTATATCAACGGTTCGATGGAGCACCGGCTGCCGAATAATCTCAACATGAGCTTCGCCTATGTCGAAGGCGAATCGCTGCTGATGGGAATCAACGACGTCGCGGTTTCGAGCGGCTCCGCCTGTACGTCGGCAACCCTCGAACCGAGTTATGTACTCAAAGCTTTAGGCGTAGGCGAGGATCTGGCGCATACGTCGATCCGCTTCGGCCTCGGCCGCTTTACCACCGAGGAAGAAGTCGACTACGTGATCGACAAAATGGTGCAGGTTGTAACCAAGCTGCGGGAACTCTCGCCGCTCTACGAAATGGCCAAGGAAGGCATCGACATTTCCAAGGTCAAGTGGCAGACCGCCTAATCCCGTGAAGACTGGAAGGAAAAAGATGGCTAGCGCTATTGCAAGTGAAGGAACACTCAGGATTCATCGCTCGATTGCGGGTAGGTCCGCGCCGTTTCGCGTGACCTATCAGGCGTATCAGGATGGTGACGAGCCGGCACCAGCCGCGGAGCGTTCTTTTCATCATCTTCAGGATGTCCGCGCGTTCTTGAACGTGCTGGGCCTGGGAGCGGATTATGTCCGCGACGCATTGCGGGAACTTACCGCGGGGCGTTCGGCGTTTTTGACCAACATCGCCTTGACCGAAAAGGCCATCAAGAATGCAGGTTTTGGCTCTCTCGTTGCGGCGAAGGGCTGATTGTTACTGGAATTGAAACTTGAAGGAGCAACCCGTCCATGGCATATAGCGAAAAAGTAGTCGATCATTACAACAACCCCCGCAACGTCGGCAGCATGCCCAAGGAAGATCCCAATGTCGGGACCGGCTTGGTCGGCGCGCCGGAATGCGGCGACGTCATGAAGCTGCAGATGAAAATCAATCCGGACACCAAGGTGATTGAAGAAGCGAAGTTCAAGACCTTCGGTTGCGGATCGGCCATCGCCAGCTCTTCCCTGGCCACGGAATGGGTGAAGGGAAAGACCGTCGAAGAGGCGCTTGCGATCAAGAACACGGACATCGTCCGCGAGCTATCGCTTCCTCCGGTCAAGATTCACTGTTCCGTTCTCGCCGAAGACGCCATCAAGGCGGCTATCGGCGATTGGAAGAAGAAGCACGGTATTGAAGTTCCCGCGCACGAAAAGTCGTCGCACTAATTGCGAGGCTAGGCGGGGGTAGTGGCGTCTTCCGGCGGTGAGTTTTGACCGTCGGAGGCCGCTGTCCAGAGTTTGCTCCAGAGATGATTTGGAGATGCGGATTATGACGGCGGAAATCACAACGCAGACAGTTGAAAAAGAGAAGGCCGGGCCGGCGATTCAGCTGACCGAGAAAGCCGCGAAAAAGATTATTGCGCTGTTGGAAAAAGACGGCGTGTCGCCGCAAGTCGGCGGGCTGCGCGTCGGCGTTCAGGGCGGCGGCTGCTCCGGTTTGTCGTACGCGATGCGGCTGGATACCCAGGCGCGCGACCGCGACAAGATTTTCGAGGAGTTTGGTGCGCGCCTCTTTGTAGATCCGAAGAGCCTGCTGTATCTGAACGGCACGACCTTGGAATATGAGGAAACGCTGATGCGCCAGGGCTTTGTGTTCCAGAATCCCAACGCCGCGCGCAATTGCGGCTGCGGCAGCAGCTTTACGGCGTAAACGTAGAACAGGCTTCAGCCTGTCAGCTGGCCTTACCCAGCACAGGGGACCTAAGCAATTCCGGCTGGCAGCAACGCGCGCCAGCCACTTTTTTTGTGTTGGAGTTGATCGAATAGAACTGAAATGAGCACACCGCTGCCCATCACCGATTCGCCGCTGGTCTGCTGGAGCTGCCACGAACGCACCATCGGCACGCATTTCTGTTCGTCGTGCGGCAAAATGCTGCAGGTTCCGGAGAAGAGCGATTACTTCGCGATGTTTGAGATCCCGCGAAAGCTGTGGATCGAGATGGGTGAGCTCGAAAAGAAATTCCTGCAACTGAGCTGGAAACTGCATCCGGACAATTATGTGAATGCGAGCCCGGAAGAGCGCGAGATTTCGCTGAAGCGCAGTTCGGAGCTGAATGACGCGTATCGCACGCTCCGGGAACCGGTTGCACGTGTGGAATACCTGCTGGCGATTGAGGGCGCGCGCGTCGAGGGCAAGAACAAGCAACAGGCTCCGCCGGAATTGCTGGAAGAAGTCTTTGAGCTGAATGAATCGCTGGATGAATTGCGCGAAGCGAAAGCGGGGAGCGGTGATACGACCGCGCTGAAGCAGCGTCTTGAGACTGCGCAGAAAAACTTTCAAGCAAAGCTTGAGGAAGTTGACGGTGAACTGCAAGTTGTCGCGAAAGAGTGGGACGCTGCGGTTGATGCGAACGCAAACGAAGCTGGCCGCAAGAGCGTGATGGCGAAGTTGAATGAGCTGCTGAATCGCCGTTCCTATATTCGAAATTTGGTTGTGAATGTACAGAAGGAATTGCTGTAGCTCAGGCCTTCAGGCCTGAGGGTTTCTTAGTGGGTTGGCTTGGTCGAATGTGTGATGGAAAGCCTCACCCCTGAAGGGGTGAGCTACAAGGTTGTCTGATTACTGCTATGGGACGGACAGTCGGAATCGATCTCGGAACCACCAACAGCCTGGTCGCGTATGTGGACGCGAAGACGGGCGAGCCGAAGTGCATTCCGGGCCCTTCGGGAAGCACGCTTTGTCCTTCGGTGGTGAGCCTGGATGCGGACGGCAGCATCATCGTTGGCGAGCCGGCGCGGCGGAGATTGCTGACGCAGCCGGAACGCACGATTTATTCCGTGAAGCGGCTGATGGGGCGCGGCCCGGCCGACGTGCAGGGCGAACTGAAACTTTTCCCATTCCGCATCGATCCGGCAAGCAAGAGCGTGATTCGCGTTCAGCTTGGCGACAAGATTTTTACGCCGCCGGAGATTTCCTCATTCATTCTGCGCGAGCTGAAGAACTGGGCCGAAGCGTTCTTCGGGGAATCGGTGGACCGCGCGGTGATCACCGTGCCCGCTTATTTCAACGATGCACAGCGTCAGGCCACAAAAGATGCCGGGAAAATTGCCGGCCTGGAAGTGTTACGACTGGTCAATGAACCGACTGCTGCGGCGCTGGCTTACGGTTTGCAAGAGAAGCAGCGCGGCACGGTGGCTGTCTACGATCTGGGCGGCGGCACGTTTGATATCTCCGTACTGAAGCTGATTTCGACGAGCGAAGGCGATATTTTCCAGGTGCTTTCGACCAACGGCGACACGCACCTGGGCGGCGATGATATCGACAACCTGCTGCAAGCGTTTGTGCACGAGGAGATTCTGCAGGACGATCAGATTGATTTTTCGCCGCACGGCGAACTGGCGCAGGAACTGCGCAAGGAACTCATTGCCTTGAAGCACCGGTTGTCGGAAACGGACGAGGTCACGCTGCGGTTTCAGCTTCCGAACGGCAAAGTGTTCGAGCATGAATTCACACGCGGCGCGTTCGAAGCACTGATTCACCCGGTGGTGGACCGTACGATGGGGCCTGTGCGCCAGGCGCTGGCGGATGCGCAGTTGAGCCCGAAGCAGATCGACGAAGTCGTGCTGGTGGGCGGCACAACGCGCACGCCGCTGATTCGCCACACGGTGCGGGAATTCTTCGATCGCAAGCCGCACACGGAACTGAATCCGGACGAAGTGGTTGCGCTGGGAGCGGCGGTTCAGGCCAATATTCTGGATCGCGGCGTGCAGAATATGCTGCTGCTCGACGTGACGCCGCTTTCGCTGGGCATTGAGACGTATGGCGGCGCCGTGGCGAAAATCATCCCGCGCAATTCGACGATTCCGGCGAGCGCGCAGGAGATGTATACCACCGGCGTGGACAATCAGACAGGCATTGATATTCACGTGTTGCAGGGCGAGCGGGAACTCGCAAAGGATTGCCGGTCGCTGGCGCGTTTCAATTTACGCATTCCGCCGGCGCCGGCTGGTTTGCCGCGCATCGAAGTGAAGTTCCTGATCGACGCGAACGGCATCCTGCAGGTGGCGGCGAAGGATTTGCGCAACGGCGAAGAGCACTTGATCGAAGTGCAGCCGAGTTACGGCCTGAACGACGCGGACATCGAGCGCATGCTGGAGGAATCGATCGAGTATGCGGAGCAGGATTTCGCGGAACGGCAGTTGATCGAAGCGCGTACCGAAGCGGAAGCGATCCTGACGGCCACGGCGAAAGCCCTGGCGAATCCGAAGGCAGCCAGCTTGTCCGAGCCGGAGCGCGTGAAAGTGGAACAAACCGTGGCGGCGCTGCGGGAAGCCGTGAAGGGCACGGATTATAAATTGATCCGGAAGAAGATTGATGAGCTGAACCATGCGACCGAGCACCTGGCGGAAATCCTGATGAACACCGCAGTGCAGGCGGCGCTGCAAGGTAAAAAATTGGCGGAAGTTTAGGGAGAAGCTATGGGCGGCAGCAATCCGTATATCGAAGAAGTGAAATACAAGAAGGCGACGCAGAAGTTCAAGGTGACGTTTCTGCCTAGCGGGAAGACCGTGGAAGTGGATCCGGAGAAGTTTCCTTACGGCCATAACGGCTTGCCGGGCAGCATCCTGGACATTTCCGAAGGCTTGCGGCGGGGTCTGCGCCTGCTCGACGTGCCACGTGATGGTGAAAGAAGGGCTGGAATCGTGCAACGAAGCGACGGACGCGGAGCTCGACGAGCTTGATGAAGCGCCGGGTATTACGCCGAAGTCGCGCCTCGGCTGCCAGACGGTGCCGGATGGGACGACGGACATCGTGGTGGAGATTCCGGAGTGGAACAAGAATTACGCGAAGGAGCTGGATGGGCACTGAGGGAAGAGGCGAGCAGATAACAGCGATCAGATAACAGGAATCAGGAGTTGGAGCGCGCACGAGGTTTTGCAGCGACACCGACAAGGTAAGAGCCGCATTTGGGGAGCCGCGACATGCCGCCAACGTTTGATTGGGACAATGTGGAAGATATTGCGATTGGGCTGACGGACAAGTTTCCCGACGTCGATCCCTACACCGTGCGGTTCACGGAGATGCACAAATGGATCACGGAACTGCCCGGATTTGCCGGTGATCCGCAGAAGTCCAACGAGAGCAAGCTGGAAGCGATTCAGACGGCCTGGCATGAGGAATGGGAAGACCGCAAGGCCTAACGCTGCGTAGCGCAAATTTGAACTTTTCCGTATAATTAACAGATTGCAGTTCACCCAAAAGTGCCGCTATGGTGCAACGGTTAGCACGTAGCCCTTTCAAGGCTAAAATACGGGTTCGATTCCCGTTAGCGGTACCAAACTTATCCTCTTCGAATCACGCTCCAATCCACTTGGTGATATTCTTAACATTCTCACAGAGTAGCTTCCTAGGAGGCTCCGCCGATGGCTGATTTGCTACGTTCCACGAATCCCGTATTAAAAGAGAGAGCGTTCACCGGAGCGATTCCGACCGGCGAAACGATGACGATTCAAGGCACGGTCAATAAGACCGGATTGCTATTGCTGTTTGTTGTGGCCACTGCGGCGTGGACTTGGGGCCTGGCGCACTCAGAAAAGCCGGGAGCGGCTTACCCATGGATGCTTGGCGGTCTGGTCGGTGGACTCGTCGTTGCGCTAGTGACCATTTTCAAGAAGGAGTGGTCACCGATTAGCGCTCCGATTTACGCACTGCTCGAAGGGCTGGTCCTTGGCGGAATCTCCGCGATTTTTGATAAGTCGTATCCAGGGATTGCGGTGCAAGCGATCAGCCTCACGTTTGGCGTGATGTTTGTGATGTTGCTGGCGTACAAACTCCGCATAGTGCAGGCAACTCGCGGATTCAAGCTGGGCGTGATTGCAGCAACGGGCGGAATCGCGATCGTGTATCTCATCAACATGGCGATGAGCCTTTTCTTCCACACGCAAATGTCGTTTCTTTATGCCGCCACGCCGCTGGGAATTGGGGTCAGCCTGTTCGTGGTGATCATCGCGTCGCTGAACCTGATTATTGATTTCGACATGATCGAGACAGGGGCCCGCATGGGCGCGCCGAAGTACATGGAATGGTATGGCGCGTTCGGATTGATGGTTACGCTGATCTGGTTGTACATGGAAATTCTGCGCCTGCTGAGCAAGGTCCGGCGGCGGTAACGGACAAGCAAGAGCCAACAGTCATTAACCGATAGCCTTTAGCGAAAAGCGAAAAGCGGATTCCTCGGGCAAAAAGCGCCCTCGGAATGACATATGGGGGTGGAGTCTGCAAATTGCTAAAACGAGACGCGGAGGCGGGCGGAGACGCTGCGGGGGACGCCGATGGCGGTGCCGGAGAAGATGCTGGCGAAGTTGATGACGTTGAGGCGGTCGGCGATGTTGGTGGCTTGAATCTGGAATTGAAGCGAGCGGGCTTCCTTGCGATAGAGTTGCGCGCCCATGCCGAGATCCATGGAAAAATTGGGTTCCACGCGGTCTTTTGTAAAATTGACGCGAGAGACAACTGCGGCACCGTACTGCGCGACCAGCGTGGGGACATCGGTGTTTTGGCTGAGGTCGGCGGGAAGGCCGCTGCCATATTGAGCGCCGGCGGCAAACCAGAGGCCGTGGCCGGCGTCGAGGCGCACGCGGGCGTGCAGCGTGTTGCGCTGATCCTGTGACACTCCAAATTTGCCGGTGTCGGTAAGGCCGGCGCTGGCGTCGCTGCCGATGAACAACCCTCCATTGATTGGTCCCCGGCCTATCCCCGATTGATTGGCGTAACTCACAAATCCCGAGACGCGGCCCCAGTGCGGAACTTCGAGGCGGACTTCCTCGCCGAAGATGCGGGCCTTCGCGTAGGAGATGGGAAAGCTTACGCCGGTTTGGAGGAGAACGTCGTCATCGGAATAATTATGGAAGTCGCGGCGGAAGATGTTGGCGTCCAAACGGAATTTGCCGAGGAACGATTTGGTGATGCCGCCTTCATAGTAGTTGGCGCGGGCAACGGGAACGGGAAGCCGCAAGACGACAGGATTCACTGAATCGAGCTGCGGGGAACCGGCAAGCAGGAGATTTTCCATCGCCGGCGTCTGGAAGACGCGGTCATAGGAAGCGTGCAGCAGCAGATTGACCGAAGACACAAAGCGCGACACGCCGAGACGCGGGCTGACCGCCGAGTCGTGCGCCACAAAGCCATAATGATCGAAACGCAGGCCCGCGCTGATGTTCCACGCGCCGTAACGCATCTGATCCTGTACGTAGAATGACGGCTCGACGTCCCACTTGCTGCCCGCGAAATTCAGATTCAGCTGAGTGCCGGGATCGAATTGCGAGGGGTCGGTGATGTGGTACTGCAGCGCTTCGTGAACCGGAGTGAAGAAAGAATCGGCGCCGGCTTTCCAGTCGTGATGGCCGCGGTGGCCTGCGATGTCGCCGCGAATGTAGCCTTCGCGATAACCTCGATCCTGATTGACGATGAGCGGGGTGGAAAAAGGATTGGAGCGGAGAGAGAAGCTGGAATCGCGCGCGCTGCCGGAAAAACTAAGCATCAGGTTTGAGGATATTGTGTGCTGGAAATAGATTTGCCCGCTGGTTTCGGAGCTTGAAGCGTCTTGCCGCTGCAGCACGGCCTGCTGAGTGTAATCGTTGGGAATGATGTAGCGCAGGGAATTGTGCGCGACGGTCAGGCGCACGCGGTCATTGTCGGAGAAGTCGCGTTCGTAAGCCGCGGAAAATCCACCGGAGTTGCCGTCGTTGCCGAAATTGCTGGTCACGGGCGGGTCGAGATACCTGGCGGAATGCAAGCCGAACGCGCGCACGGAGTAGCGCTCTTTTTCGCGCGACAAGGAAATCGCAGCGGAGCCATCCAGTTGATCGAAGCTGCCGCCTGAAGCGACGAAGTCTCCGTGCCAACCGAGAAGGGAATTCTTGTCGGTGGTGAGTTCGACGATGCCGCCGAGCTTGCGTCCGTATTCGGCGGGATAACTGGCAGTGAGCAGGCGCAGGGATTCGACGGAATCGGAATCCATGTCCGGAGCAAACGCGGGAGAGCGATTTTGCACCAGCGGTTGGCCATCCACGACGAACTGCACGTCGTATTCGGAGCCGCGAGGATGCAGCACGCCGTTGCCTTCGTAGACCCAGCCGGGTTCCTGGTTTACAAGATCGAAGAGGTCGCGGCCAGGCTGAAGGCTGAGCTGTTCGCGAATGGATTGCTTGCCGATGGAATAGAGCGTGCCGGTGCGAGTGGGATCAACGAGAGTAAGTTCATCGGTGACCTGAACCTGGGTGGTGACCGGGGCGACGCCGAGGGTGATGCCGAGTTTTAGGGGAACTTCAGAGTGGACTTCGACAACGTCGTTCCAGGAGGCAAAACCCTCCGCGGTGAGGTTGAGGCGGTAGACGCCGAACGGCAGATCCAGAAGAACGAAGCGGCCGTCGGCTGGAATCTGGAAGCGGCGCTCGAAGGCGTTGCCGTCGCTGAGGAGTTCGCCGCGGGCGGCGAGAGTGGAGCCTTTTGGATCGTGCACTTCGAGATGGAGTTCGCCGCGGAGACGCTGGGCGCGCGCCGGGGTCCCCGCGGCGAGACAGAGGAGGCCAGCCAGCAGGTAGAGGCGAGAGATACGGATTGGGGTCCGTCTAGCGTTCATTGCAAAAATAATATGTGATACCTGGCGTTTCGATTGATCGTGCGAGAGCGCGGGTATTTCCAAGATAGCATGCACGGTGGCAGAGTTTGAACGACCGGCTGGGGTGTGGGCATAAGGAGCAATGTGGTTGGCGGCCACATGTGAGGGAGAAGAAGGGTCGCCCGAAGGGGCCGCTACTGTGGAGTAACTATTTTGTCCCGGGACTGGAAAAGAGACGCGCGGTGCCGGATGATGGAAGACAAACGTTGTCTCGTCCGGGATTGAGGCCGGGGGCGGATGAGAGAGAAGGCCATCGAGCAAAGGGGCTCAAGTCTTGGACGCGAAGAATGTTTATCTGACCGGTGCCGCGAGCGAATTTGGTTCCCGCATTATTCCTTCGGAAGAAGTAGATCAGGCATTTGGCATGCCCGCCGGAAAGCTGAGGACACGTGCCGGAATTGTGTCCGTGGCGTATGCAGCCGAAGACGAAACGGAAGGCTCGCTTGCGGCCGGGGCTTGCCGGAAAGTTCTGGAGCAGTGCGGTGAAGATGCGCAGAACCTTGACGGCGTGATTGCGGCCAGCGAAACGGATCACGCTTATCCTTCGCTTTCAGCGCAGCTTCATGCGCGGTTGAAATTGCGCGAACGGTCGACGGCGCTGGATGTTGGCAGCGGCTGCCTGGCGCTGTTGCAGGTGCTGTGCGTGGCCCAAGCGATGCTGATGGCGGGCCAGGCGCAAAAGATTCTGGTGGCGACCGCCGATGTTCACAGCCGGACGCTGGGGCCAGGACGTACCGCGGGAGAATTCGGCGGACTGTTTGGAGATGGCGCGAGCGCGTTTCTGCTGTCGAACAAGCCGCCAGAAAAAGGGCGGTTTGCTTACCGCTTCGGCGAGTTCTTTTTTGGATGCGCGGCGCAATACGCGGAGGCGATTGCGGTGAGCGATTCGGGCGGCGCGGGGCTGGAGATTCGATTTGACGGCGAGGCGCTTTCGCGCGCGGCCGTCCACCGCATGGAAGAGGTGCTGAGCGAAGTGGAAAAGCGTAGCGGAATTTCGCGGGATAAGGTGGGCGCGTTTGCCACGCACCAACCGAATCCGCGGCTGGTGGCGCTGCTGGCCAAACAACTGGGAGTGGAGTGCAGCGCATTTCCACCAATTGCGGTGACGAAGGGGAATTTGGGTTCTTCGATGTGCGGGGCGACGTTGCAATCGGCGTTTGAGAATGCGGCAGGGCAGGCGGCGAGCGAACGGACAGCGGTGTTTTTGGCTTCGCTGGCGCCGGGGTTACTGTTTGGCGGCGGGTGGATGGTGCCGGTGGGGAGTTGAAATCCTAACGCGGTGACCTCGCTGCGAACTTCAGGGAATTAGCTCTCACAAGTGATCGAGATTGAATCGAAGTGTTGCCGCGGTCCCTCCGCTTCATGGCCGACGCGCCAAACTGCGGCGCGGAAGAGAAGATCGGCCATTCCGGTCGGGATGACAATGCAAGAAATAAGAGAAACGCAAGAGCACAGCCCCTTCGGCTTCGCTCAGGGCAGGCAGGAATGGCTGTGCCACCTTGCCGGATGCGCTCAGAGATGACAACTCGCGATGAGGCTCGTTAAGGTGACGAGCGGGTGGCGGTGGTGAATTCGGTGTTGGGTTGGGGGACTATGCAGGATTGGAGCGGGGGCCAGCCGGGGTCGGTGGTGGAATTGCGGCAGAGACTGACGAGCGCATTGGAAACTTCGGAGGGGCCGACGGCGCCGTTGAGCGGCTCGGCATAAATTTTGTAAGTGCGATTCACGGCGAGAGCGCCGATCTGGTAAGTGCCATCGAATTGGACCGGGCCCTGACAACTCCATCCACCTAGAATTCCAGCAATGACGGAGCCGCTTGCGGCGTCCACGGCGACGACGTGTGCGCCGAAGACACCCGTGACGCCCTGCGGAGACGTGGGCAGCGAGAGCGGATTCGCGGGAAGGATGCGTCCCTGGATGGAGCCGACGAATTGGGCGTCGGCGGGATCGTGATAGAGGACGCGGAGGCCGGTGCGATCGTCATCGCTAAGCGGAGCGTCGGGTTGCTGCGTCGTGGGCCGTATTCCAGTGAAAGTGCCGGGCGACGGCGCGAAGGGAAACATCATTGCACTCCACACGGCAGAGTGGCTGAAACCGAGAGCGTGGCCGAGTTCGTGGGTGAGGATGGATTCGAGGTCGTAGGATTTCGGGTTGGCGCTTAGGGCGGCGGGAGTGGAAAAGGACACCAGCGAATCGCTGGGGTTGAAATAAATGTCCGCGTCGAGAATCTGGCCGACTTGCGCGGAGGGGGCGCCGCTGCCGAGCTGGATGCCGATCTGGTCGGCGGTGATGACGCGGGTGAAGGCTAGCACGCCGGGAGTGAAGGCCATGTCCGGCTGATCGAAACAGATGGAGTTGATCCCATCGGAGCCGCAGAGATTGTTGGCGGAGCCGCGGACGAGCGGGGCTATGGAGGACGCGGTGAGAGCGGTGCCGCTGACGCTGCTCCAGACGCTGAGGGATTGCTGGATGACCTGCTCGATTTCGTTGAGGCTGCCGGTGGCCGTTTGATTTTGGGTGAGGATGGTTTTGGGATTTGTCCCGAGCATAGTGCTCCAGCGGAAGGCGATGGCCGCGGCGCTGGTCAGGTGGTGCGAGGGCACGGGGCAGGCCGAGCCGCCGGAAACGCTGCCGGGCTGGCGGACGTCGGGGACGACTTCGTTGAAGGCGTATCCCTGAGCCGTGAGGACGGACCAGAGGATGAGGAAGAACGTCATGGCGATGGAGGCGAATTGGCGGAGCGAAGTTTGCATGGTTAAAGAATGCATTGGTGTGCCTCATGCATTGGATTTCATTCCGTTTCGCGCAACATTTCGCGCTGCACGCGCTGCTCGAAGACATCGATAGAGAGATTTTTGACGCCGGTTTTTGTGAAGGATTCGGAAGCGGGATCGAAGACCGGCGTTTCGGCGGAATCCTGCGTGACGGTTTCGCGGCCGGAGCGGAGATCGCGATGGATTCGGAACGTGCCCTGGACCCAGCCGACGATTAAGAACTGGCCGCTGGGATGCGCACTGAGGAAAAGGTACACCTCTTCGCCGGGACGGAATTCCGGCGCGCCTTCAACGTGGGAGTGCAGGTGCTGGAATTTTCCGCCGGGTTGACGCACGACGATTTCCTCGGGGAGATAGCCCTTGTTGTGAGCGAGGACGCGGAAACTGGTGTCAGTCCAGATTTCGCCGTTCTCCACGCGCGTGTCGGCATGCATGCAGCGCACACGGGCGATGGAATACGAATAGTGCACGAGGTCCTGGAAGCGGAGGCGCACCAGCGTGGTGGCTTGCGCGACGACGGCGATCAGGGCCAGGCCGATCAGGAAAAGTACCCATAGAAATCGGCGGCGATCTTTGTAACTCATGGATGTTCACTCCTGTTCATTGAATCTCCAGCACTCCGGAAGCAGCAGTTTTGTCGAGATTGGCGTTTTGCACGAAAAGCGTTCGCGCTCCAGGCAGCGCGGTGGATGGAACCTGGATGGTGAGGTGGATGATGCCGAGGCCGGCGGGCTGCTTGGAGATCACGGCGACGTCGCCGGGGCCGGAGATGGTGTAGGACATGCTGGTGTCGAAGCCAGATTGCGAGAAGAGGCAAATGTCGGCGGCGCTGGTGCCGGAGGCGGGGCGCGTGAGAGCGACTGGATTTCCACCGAGATTGCAGCCGTTCGTAGAGGTGTTGAAAGCGCCAAGGGCGGCAACGTTGAGATCGAAAGAAGCGAAGGAATTATCGACGCCGGCGGTGGTGGGCTCGACGACGGCGATATTTTTGCCGGAGATTGAGGGAGACGAACTGGTGAGAGAGATGACGTCGTCAGTCGTGCCGGGAGCGACTACGACGAGAGAGACGATGTTGGAGAGAGTACCTGTGGGAGTTTGCATCTGAACGGAGACGTTGGCGGGTTGCACGACGTCGGTGCTGTTGACCGGGGCGGAGCAGGAGTTTGCGGAGGTGCAAGCGGTGACGCGCGCAGTGCCGGCGATCAAGAGAGTGGAGCCGGGGCCCGGAGTGGAGGGGACGAATCCGCTGCCGTCCACGGTTAGTGTGAAACCGTTTGCGCCGCCCGCGTACACGCTGGCGGGATGCAGCGAAAGAATGTTGGAGCCGGAAGAGATGGAGACGCTGGCAATGCCGGATTGCGAGGAGTCGTCCTGACTGAGGGCGACGATCTGGATGGCGTTGGGAGTGGGCGCCGCGGCTGGTGCGGTGAATGTGCCGCCGGGAGTGATGGAGCCGCACGCTCCGCCGACGGCGCAGGCCGAGCCTTGCACTTGCCAGACGACGGCTTGATTGCTGGCACCGAGGACGGAGGCGGTGAAGCCCTGTACGCCAAGCGGCGGCAGCGTGATGGCATTGGGGAAAACACTGACGAGAATGTGATTGAGGACGGTGATTTGGGCGGAGGAAGAGATCGCTGGATTTCCTGCGATGGCTACCTGCACGGAGACAGGATTTGCGAACGGAATAGCACCGGGGGCGATGTAATCCATTTGCGTGGCGGTGCTGGTGGTGATGCTTTGGCAGGGAGACGAAGCGACGACGCAGAGCTGTCCGACGGTGGAATTGCCGCCGGAAATTCCGTTGACGCTCCAGATGATGGGGGATCCCGGGGTGCCGTTTTCCGTGACGGTGAGTGTGACGCGATGATTGGCGGCGACCGTGGCGGTGGTGGGCAGCAGACTGAGACTCGGGCCAGTTTGAATGGTGATCGTGGCTTGCGTTTTTTTGGAAGGATCGGCTTGCGGCGTGACGGTGATGACGATGGTGTTGGGCTGCGGTGCAGTGGCGGGGGCGGTGTAATTGGCGGTGTCCGCGATGGCGCCTCCACCGGCGGATTGTGTGGTGATCACGGAGAGAATGCCACAGGCGCCGCCGCTGCAACCGCTGCCGGAAAGCGACCAGGATAGAACGGCGCCGGGATTGGAGCCGGGAACGGGTGTGAGGGTGGCGACGATGGCCGCGGTGACGCCGGGTTGGAGGCTGGAGGGCGCGGCAAGCTGCAGCGCGAAGTGGCTGGCGATGGTGACGGTGGTGAAGTTTTGTTTGGAGGGATCAGCGACGCTGGTGGCGGTCAGGGTGACGCTGGGAGCGGAGGGGAGAATGGCGGGCGCGGTGTAATTTCCGTTAGCGTCGATGGCGCCGCAGTTGTTTGGGCAGGCGGGGCCGGAGAGGCTCCAGCGGATGGTGGGATCGGGCTTGCCGCTGCTGGCAATGCTGGCGTGGAAGGATTGCAGCGCACCGAGTTCGACGGAAGAGGAAACGGGAGAAAGCGAGACGGCGATGTCGCTGGAGACGGTGACGCCGGCGATGGAGGACTTGGAGGAATCGGCGTGACTGGTGGCGGTCACTTGTACTTTGCTGCCAGGGGGAAGGTCTGCGGGAGCGGTAAAGATTCCATCGGCGGAGATAGTGCCGACTTGAGGGGAGCCGCCGGAGATACCGTTGACGCTCCAGAAGACGGAAGTGTCGGAGGTGCTGGTGATGGTGGCGGAGAAAGCGAGCGTGTTGCCGAGCAAGACTGTGCCGGAATTGGGAGCGATGGTGACGGTTAACTGGGGAGTAGGAGGAGTTCTGGAGTTGCCGCCGGGGCCGCTTGCGCAGGCGGTGAGGGAGAGAGCAAAGGCGAGGAGAAAAATTGTGCACGCCTGGCGGCGATGGATGAGCGGGCTCCGGGTGGAGGGGCCTAGCGTTGAGCGCGTTTGTGAGAGAGGGCTCATGGTATTTGCGATTGCAGACGAAGGGCCAGCGAAAGAACGCAGGGGCACGGAGGCCGCGGCCGAGCGTCCGTGGGAAATTTGTTTCCTTTAAAGTGCGTGGAACGAAGAGCTTGGAGCTTGTGAGCTGGGACGCGCGGTTGGAAAAAAGTGCGTGTGGCTGTGTGCCTAAAAGTTGCGGAATGTTCCGAATTGAACGGGGTTGCCAGGGTGCGTTCCCAAAGTGGGAATGGCGCGTTGTCTCAATTGACATTCGCGAAAGCGGCTCGAATAATCGCGCCATGGCGAAGCCTGAAGCGGTGCGACGGATCAAGAGTTATTCCGCGGCGAACGGATATGTGTATCAGTATTACTAGCTTTGGGTTGCGGATTTTTGTGATGCAAGCGGCGCTGGAGGCCTGGGCGCGGGCGAACAGGCGGGCCCTGACGAGCAGCGAAGAGTATGCGGTGGCGAAGATGCGGTTGTTCCAGGCGTTTGACGAGGGTGTGGTTCCGCGGACGGCAGAGGCGGCGCGCGAGGTGCGGTTGGTGGTGGATAAGACGAATCTGGATACGTTATTAGGGATGTTGAATATTTAGTGGCTGTCCTCCTCGGTGCTCTTCCGTAGCCAGGAATGTCTGTGCCACAGGGTCGCCGAGATTGAACCGAAATGCGGGTTGTGACGTCTAGTCTGGTGTAACGGAGATTGAGGATGCGGGAGCTGGTCCTGACCCAGCCGGGAAGAGTGCTCGTGGGGCCGTCGGAGCGGGAGAGCGAAAGCTGCCGCGCGCACGGCGAGTTTGAAGAGCGGCTGGCGGAGTGTGGGTCGCTGGCGTTTCGCGTGGCGTTCGGAGTTTTGCGGAATGCCGCCGACGCGGAGGATGTGGCGCAGGAGGCGTTGCTGAAGGCGTACCGGAATTTTGACCGGCTGCGGGAGCCGGCGCGGTTTCGCGGGTGGCTGGTACGGATTGCGTTCCGGATGGCGCTGGATCGCTGGCGCTCGGCGAAGCGGCGGGAGAAGCGCGAGACGCAGTGGGAGGCGCCGGAACAAAGATCTTCGGAGCCAACGGTGGAAGAGTTGGCGGTGTCGAGCGAGTTCCAGGAGCGGCTGGAGAAGGCGATGGAGGAGTTGCCGGAGAAATTTCGATTGGTGCTGCTGCTGGCGGCGATTGAGGGATACACGCTGGAAGAGGTTTCGGGGATGCTGGGTATTCCGGTGGGCACGGTGAAATCGAGACTGTTTTTTGCGAGGAAGCAGTTGGCGGAGAAGCTGCGATGAGTTGCGAAGGGTATCAGAGCAAATTGGTGGATGCGCTGGCGAGTGGGGAGGGCGCTTTGGGCGGGGAGTTGGTGACGCATCTGCGGGCGTGCGCGGAGTGCAAGAAATTTTATGATGCACAGGTGCACCTCTTTGGGGCGATTGATTCGGGCGTGCGGGCGATGGTGAATGAAACGGTGCCGAGGTCGTTGCTGCCGGGCGTGCGTGCACAAGTCGCGGAAGCTAGAATGCCTCGCCAGTCTTGGGGAGTTTATTTGCTGCCCGTTGGCGCTGCTTTGGGGGTTGCAATCTTGCTAGGGGTATTTTTCATGGGACCGAAAAACGTGCCGGTGCGCGTGGCAGTTGTTCCTGCGGCTGAATCGCCGACGCAGAAAGTCGTCGAGTCGGGGTCCGCTGAGGAGAAGACAGCTTCCATAAACGGTGTGCGTCGCGCGGCACTGGAGAATTCTCGAACTGTTCGCCGAGAAGATCTGGCCCGTACTATCGGGCCAGATGAAACTTCACAGGTTGTCGTCGGGCGCGAGGAAGCGCGGGGATTGGTGATGCTGGCGAAAAACGTTTCGCAGCATCCGGAATTGGGGCAGGCGCTGCTGCATCCTGTTGCGTTGACGGAAGGTCAGACGCCCACTCCGCAGGCCCTCAAGATTGAGGATTTAGAGGTCCTTCCTCTCGCGGAGCAGGATTGATAGTTACGGCAAAGAATTATGGATTCTTAAAGAGAGCAGTCTGGAGGAGTCAATGAAACGAATCTTAATTCCTGGTGTGATTGGATTGTGTCTGCTGGTGGCGTGTAACTCCTCTCAGGCCCAGGAAACTCCGAAAAAGGACGAAGCTAAGAGCGAAAGCGCCCGGAGCGAGGGCCCGCAAATTAAAGTGCAAATTACCTTTACCGAGTACGACGGCGGAAAAAAAATCAAGAGCCTGCCGTACGCCCTATTGCTCCAGGCTCGCGACGATGTTCCCGGAACGAAAATCCGCATGGGGAGCCGGGTACCGGTGTATATAGGCGGGGAGCACGGATCCATGCAGTACCTAGATATTGGAACAAACATCGATTGCCGTGCCTCTGTCACACAGGACGGCCGATACCGTCTTTCGATGTCGCTGGAGCGTTCGTGGGTGGAAGGTGACGTCTTTGTGCCTGTGCAGAAGCCTGCTGCGCCGATGAACGATCCCGCAGTTGGCCAGTTTGCGCAGCCGATTATCCGGCAGTTTCGCTCTGAAAATAATGTGACTATGCGAGATGGGCAAACGATCGAGACCAATTTTGCGACTGACCCTGTGAGTGGGAAGGTGATCAAATTGGAAGTTTCGATCAATATCGTGAAATAGCTGGTCATGATCGAAGAATACTCTGCAGGGCAGACTGTAAGTCTTGATGCTGGAATTGGTGGTTTAGTTTTTGGAGTTGTGCTGGGAGGACGCGCTGGCTGGAGAGGAGCAGGGCGTCGGCCATTTCGCCGAGGAGGAGGCGGAGGGCGAAGGTGGGCGCGGGGAAGAGCGCGGGGCGGTGCAGGGCGGCGGCTAGGAAATTTGTGAATTGAGCGTTGGTCACTGGTTGCGGGGAAACTACGTTGAGCGCGCCAGTGATGTTGGCGTTTTCGAGGGTTGACCGGAGGATGGCGACTGCGTCATCAAGGGTGATCCAGCTCATCCATTGTTTGCCGGTGGAGATTTTCCCGCCTACGCCGAATTGAAATGGGCGGATCATTTGCGGCAGGGCGCCGCCGTTTTTTGAGAGGATTACGCCGAAGCGGGCGCGGACTACGCGGATGCCGAGAGCTTCGGCTTTGAGGGCTTCGGATTCCCATTCTTTTGCTATTTCACCTAAAAAATCGTTGCCAGGTTGGCTGGATTCGGTGAGCGTTTCGTCGCCGCGGTTGCCGTAGTAGCCTGTGGCGGAGGCAGAGACTAGGACGCGGGGACGGGCGGACATTTTGGCGAGGACCTGGACCAGGGCGCGGGTGGTGTCCACGCGGCTGGAGCGGAGGAGTTGCTTGCGTTGCGGAGTCCAGCGGCCATCGGCGATGGAGGCACCGGCTAGGTTGATGACGGCGTCGGCGCCAACGGCGGCTCCGCCAAGTTCGCCGGTGGTGGGATTCCAGTTTACGTCGAAGCCTTCCGACGCGCCGCTTGTGTGGGCGGAGGTGCCGGGACGGACCAGGCGGCAGACGGTGTGACCGGCGCGTTGGAGGTCTTGCGTGAGGGCGGTACCTACTAGGCCTGTGGAGCCGGTGATCAGGATTTTCATGGGGTCCTTCTGGGTGTTTGCGGCAAGGTTCGGGAAGTGCCCGGGCCTGCTGGCGGCGCGATGCCCCTCAGGTTACAATTTTCGGATGCCATCCGTTATGCCAAGTATACGCGTGAAGGTGTTGTTCTTTGGGCGGCTGCGGGAATTGACCGGGCTGGCTGAGGAAGCAGGGGAGCTGCCGGAAGGAGCGACGCTGGCTCAGGTGTTTGAGCGTTATGCGGAGCGGTATCCGAAATTGGCGGGATTCCGGAACTCGATGGTGGTTTCGCGGAACCAGGAGTTTGCGGCTTGGGATACGCGCGTTTCCGCGGGCGATGAGATTGCGTTTCTGCCTCCGGTGAGTGGAGGCTGAAGTTAGAAAATGGAAATTAGAAAATGGGAAATGCCTGCGGCCTTTGCGAAGGTTTGCGGCCCGGGGATGATGGGTTCTTCACAATGAAAGCGATGGAAGAGGACAAGTTTGAGCTGGTGCGCGCGGCGATTGACGCCGAGGAGCTGGTGCGGCACGTGCGCGCGGGGCAAGACGGGGCGATCGTTACGTTTGACGGATTTGTGCGCAACGAATCGCATGGACGCGAGACGAGCTACCTGGAATACGAGGCGTACGAATCGATGGCGCTTGGGAAGATGAAGGAGATTGCGGCGCAGATTCATGAGAAGTTTGCGATTCATCGGGTGGTGATCGTGCACCGTCTGGGGCGGCTGGAAATCGGCGAGACGAGCGTCTTCATTGCCGTGAGCGCTCCACATCGAGGGGCTGCGTTCGATGCCTGCCGCTTTGCGATTGATACGTTGAAACGCACGGTGCCCATCTGGAAGAAAGAGTATTTTGCGGATGGGGCGGTTTGGGCGGATGGCGAACTGCCTCCGACACCCCCAAGTGCAAAAAGTGCATCCTAGCTATTTGATGAATCCCCAGGCCCCACGAATTTACTTCTGGTGGTTTGCCGCATTGGCCCTTTTTGCTGGGGCGTTGCCTGCCGACGCGCAGGAAAAACCGGATCGGCCACCGTGGGCCCAGCCTTCCCCCGCGCAACCGCAACCTCCTCCGCCGAGCGGTCAGCCGCAGCCGTCAACCACTCCTGGACCGATGGTCCTCGCCCCGGTGCAGGCGCCCGAGAGGCAGAAAGAGCCGGCGACACCGAAGGGCACGATCAAGGTCAACGTGAACCTGGTGAACGTGCTGGTAAGCGTGCTCGATGAGAACAAACGTCCGGCGCCGAACCTGCCGCAGGAAGCGTTTCAGGTATCGGAAGAAGGCGTGCCGCAGAAGAT
>WNFR01002313.1_pt1 | contig 19850 bp, 12 predicted proteins | sample 5400221 | NCBI WGS metagenome assembly WNFR01 (sample SAMN13153357, study PRJNA577476) | soil metagenome | isolation source: 40 cm soil under Madrone tree | place: USA:California | collected 2016-06-14 | reverse complement strand
ACCGCCACCAATACTTCCAGCTGATTGACGTCCATCCGCCATGCCTCCCGTTATCACCTGAGAACGCTTCATTATGTTATCATAAATGATTATCTTTCCATAAAGATTATAACTTTGACTTCGACGGGGTGCTCCGGTAGCATTACTGCTTGCCTGCAGGAGGAAACCCATGCCACAACAACGAGTTCAAATCTTCGACACCACATTGCGCGATGGCGAGCAGTCACCGGGCTGCTCGATGGATCTCAACGAGAAGGTCCGCATGGCCCATAAGCTCGAGGAGTTAGGTGTAGACATCATCGAGGCGGGTTTTCCAATCGCTTCGGAAGGTGACTTCAACGCCGTCGAAGCGGTGGCAACGCAATGCCGCAATGTCACAGTGGCAGCACTTTGTCGAACCTTAGAACAGGATGTCGCCCGCGCAGCCGAGGCCCTATCGAGAGCTGCGCACCCGCGTATTCATACAGTCGTTGCCACGTCGGATATTCATCTCGAACACAAACTGCGAAAGACGCGGAGTGAAGTTATCGAGATGACCCGGTCTGCCGTACGTATGGCGCGAAATTTTGCTGAAGAGGTGGAATTCTCGGCTGAAGATGCGACGCGAAGCGACGTCGATTACCTTTGCGAAGTACTCTCCGTCGCTGTGGAAGCAGGGGCTTCGGTGCTCAACGTGCCCGACACCGTAGGCTACACGATGCCAATTGAGTTTGCGCGACTGGTGCGAACGGTCAACGAACGAGTAGTGAAAGATCTCGATGTCACGATCAGCGTGCATTGTCATAACGATCTCGGTCTCGCCGTCGCAAATAGTTTGGCCGCCATCGAAGCAGGAGCACGCCAGGTCGAGTGCACCATCAACGGTATCGGCGAGCGCGCGGGCAATGCGTCGCTCGAGGAGATCGTGATGGCCATGCATGTGCGAGCGGATCAATGGCCGTTTGTAACCGGCATCAATACCCGAGAACTTTATCCCACCAGCCAATTGCTCTCAGCTATTGTCGGCTTTGACGTGCAGCCGAACAAAGCAATCGTGGGCCGTAATGCTTTTGCCCATGAAGCGGGTATCCATCAGCATGGAGTTATCAACAATCCACTTTGCTATGAGATCATGACTCCAGATTCAGTCGGCGTCTCCGCCAACTCGTTGGTGCTCGGCAAACACTCCGGACGTCACGCCTTGGCCCTGCGTTATACCGAACTTGGCTACGACCTAACCTCAAGAGAACTTGATACCGTATATGAAGAGTTTACAGCTTTGGCTGATCGCAAGAAGCGTATATACGATCAGGATCTGATCTCCTTGCTTGCTGTGCCTGCCATATCGCGTAACGAAAATGCTGTGGCAGCGACATAAGAACGACATTGAATGTAAGAGAAAACCGAAAGTGACGAAATGAGAATTACAGTACTTCCTGGCGATGGCATTGGTCCTGAAGTTACGGCTGAGGCTGTCAAAGTCTTACAGGCAATTGCCGATATCCAGGGATTCCGACTCGAATTCGAGGAGCATTTGATCGGCGGTACAGCGATCAAGGAATCGGGCTCGCCATTGCCGCGCACCACCCTGGACGCGTGTCTGGCCAGCGATGCAGTCTTGCTTGGCGCGGTCGGTTCTCCGGAATACGACCGCCTGCCGCCACATCAGCGACCCGAAGCCGGACTGCTGCTTTTGCGACGTGCTTTGGGCGGCTACGCCAACCTCCGGCCTGCGATATCCTATGATGCGATCTCCGCTTGCTCTCCCCTGCGCGCGGAGGTGAGTCGCGACGCTGATATTCTTATCGTCCGTGAGTTGCTTGGTGGTCTTTATTTTGGCGAACCACGCGGGTTCTCAGGCGAAGATGGCACACCGGCCGCATTCAATACCATGCGGTATTCCGTTGACGAGATCGAACGGGTCGCTCATGTTGCGTTTGCAGCAGCGCGCAAGCGGCGAAACAAAGTGACGTCAGTAGACAAAGCAAACGTGCTCGAGACTTCGCAACTCTGGAGAAAAACTGTTTCCCGCGTTGCCGAGAGCTACGGCGATGTCGAACTGGATCATCTTTATGTCGACGCGTGCGCGATGCATCTGATCACAAATCCACGTCGCTTTGATGTGGTGTTAACCGAAAACCTGTTTGGCGACATTCTCTCGGACGAGGCGGCAGCTATCACAGGGTCGCTCGGCATGCTTGGATCGGCGACTGTTGGAGGTGAAGTGGAGCTTTACGAACCCGTCCATGGTTCTGCCCCTGACATCGCGGGTCGCGGCATTGCCAACCCGTTCGGGGCAATAGCCTCGGCGGCGTTGCTGTTGCGGTACACTGCTGATATGGAGCAGGAAGCCTGCGATATCGAACAGGCAATGCAACTTGTCCTCGAAGCCGGATTTCGCACGCCTGACATCGCAGGCGATGCGTCAGGTTCGGTCGCAAGCACCGAGGAAATCGGTCAATTAGTTTCAGAAGCAGTTGTTGAAGTTCTCGATATGCGTTACGCGTATCATGCGGTTTAGCGCTTTTGGTCTTTGGTTTTTGGTCTTTGGCCTTTACGATAAGCGCTAGCATCTACGATAAGCGCTAGCATCGCGCTTTAACAAAGGTTCAAAGACCAAAAACCAAAGACCCAATACCGCCATTGTCATTCCTGCTATGCCAAAGACTTTATTTGATAACCTCTGGGACGCCCACGTTGTGAGAGAGGCTGCGTGTGAACCAACTCTCCTCTATATCGATCTCCATCTGATCCACGAGGTCACTTCGCCGCAAGCATTTGATGGCGTGCGCCAGGCGGGACGAAAAGTGCGGCGACCGGATCTCACTGTTGCCACCGCCGATCATAATGTCCCAACCACCGATCGCCGTTTGCCCATCGCCGATTTGATTGCTGCAAAGCAAATCGAAACTCTCAGAAACAACTGCAACGAGTTTGGTATTGAGTTGTTCGACATCAACTCGCCCCAGCAGGGAATCGTCCACGTCATTGGTCCGGAGTTGGGTCTAACAAGACCAGGTATGACCATTGTGTGCGGCGATAGCCACACCAGCACGCACGGGGCATTTGGCGCTCTCGCGTTTGGCATTGGCACCAGTGAAGTCGAGCACGTCCTCGCTACGCAATGCCTGCCCCAGAACAAGCCGCGGACGATGCTGATTCAAGTTCACGGCCAGCTACCCAATGGAGTGACTGCAAAGGACCTCGCCCTGGGAATCATTGGCCAGATCGGCACAGACGGAGCGACCGGGCATGTAATTGAATACGCCGGAGAGGCCGTGCGCTCACTCTCGATGGAAGGGCGGATGACGCTCTGCAACATGAGTATTGAGGCCGGTGCAAAGGCGGGAATGATCGCTCCCGATGAAACTACTTTCGCCTATCTCAAAGGACGTAGATTTGTTCCGTCTGGCACAGCCTGGAATGAGGCATTGGCCCAATGGAGAAAGCTGCCGAGTGATGAGAACGCTGTGTTTGACCGTACAGTAGAGATCGATGCGTCAACACTCGAACCCTTTGTCACGTGGGGTACGAATCCGGGGATGGTAGTACCGGTAACGAGTTGCGTACCGGATCCGGCTGAGGCAAAGAGTGCGGGCGATCGCCAGGCTGTTGAGCAAGCTTTGAAATATATGGCGCTCGAGCCGCTTACGAACATTCAGGACATCACTATCGACAGGGCTTTCATCGGATCCTGCACGAACGCTCGCATCGAAGACCTGCGGGCTGCAGCCCGCGTCGTTAAGGGCTACAAAATCAAAGCTTCAGTGAGCGCTTTGGTTGTGCCTGGATCGCAGGACGTTAAGAGAGCGGCAGAAAAAGAAGGACTCGATCAGATTTTCAGTGAAGCAGGCTTTGAGTGGCGGGAGGCAGGTTGTTCGATGTGCCTGGGAATGAATCCGGACATTTTGCAGCCTGGTGAGCGTTGTGCTTCGACAAGCAATAGAAATTTTGAAGGACGACAAGGGCGCGGCGGTCGCACGCATTTGGTGAGCCCGATGATGGCTGCCGCAGCGGCTATTACCGGCCACTTCACGGATATAAGGAATTGGAAGTTTAAATAACCAATGAACAGCTTCCATCAACACACAGGCCTGGTCGCCCCGCTTGATCGCGCAAACGTCGACACCGATCAGATTATTCCCAAGCAGTTTCTCAAGCGTATCGAACGCACCGGCTTCGGAGAGTTTTTGTTCTACGACTGGCGCTATCTCCCGGGCGGCGGACAACTCAATCCGTCTTTTATTCTCAACGAGCCTCGTTACGAGGGTGCATCCATCCTCGTCGCGGCCAAGAATTTCGGCTGTGGCTCTTCAAGGGAACATGCGCCATGGGCACTCGCTGAATATGGGTTCCGGGTGATCATCGCCCCGTCGTTTGCGGATATCTTCGCCAACAATTGTTTCAAGAACGGCATGTTGCCGATAACGCTACCGGAAGCGGAAGTGACAGAACTTATGAGTCGTGCTCAGCAGAGTACCGGGTATGAATTGACAGTCGATCTTGAACGACAGGTGGTGGAAGATTCTACGGGATTGTCAGTAAACTTCGTCGTTGGAGATTTTCAACGCTATTGTCTGCTGGAAGGTTTGGACGACATCGCACTAACATTGCGCCACGAAAACGAAATCAGCGCCTTTGAATCCTCGCGTCCGTCGTGGACATAACTAAGATCGTGGATATTGGCACTCAACCGCAGAACAGGAAGCGGTAGCGACCTGGCCGTTTCGCAACAGACAACCTTTAGTCGAGTGCTACCGAAACGGCCAGGTCGCTACCGCTTCCTGTTCTGCGGTTGAGTGTCCGCTACTTCTTAGCCAGCACATCCACTTCGCTATAGAAGGTATTGCCCCAATCGTCGCTGTTTTCGGTCGCATAACAATCGAAGAGAAGATAACGATACTTGCCTAAGCTCCCGCTGGGATCGGTTATGCTTGCTGCATACTGTCCGCCTCCCTCACCCGTCTCTGGCAACGAGCTCACGGTCGCAATAAACCGCCAGCCGCAGCTTACCGGGTCAACGCCTCGCTTGGGCTCGCCATTAAATTTTGGATCCACCCCATCGCTCGCGTAAAGCTTATACAACTGAGGGCCGCGTGTCGTGGGATGCCACGAGTAAGTATTAATCTGCGAGAGCTCAACAGCGCTGCCAAGATCCATACGAAACCTGCCGCCGTCGGTACGTTCGTCAAAAAAGAAATTTGCGCTCGGTTGATCCTCTTCGCTCGGCAGCAGTCCGTCCGTTAGCGCGCTCAGATCGGCGCCGTTTGGATCCATAGCGCCGTCGGCCAACGTCAGTTTTGCTTTGGCGCCGAGATCATCTTTGGCTGGCGGCGGCACATTCTTAAATTTGAAACTTCCATTCGCTTCGCTGCCTGAATTGTGATCGATCACGATCTTTGCGGCGAATCCGGCGAAACCAACGCCCATAGTTAGCGCGACAATTAAGGTGAGAAACTTTTTCATCCTTCGACCCTCAACCATTTGGCCCACCCCCAAACCCGTTAAGAGCGTTAGAGAAATCCCTTTCAGATTCTAGCCCACCGGGCTAAAAGGGATTGTATGAAAACGCAGATACCACCGACTTTAGTCGTGTGGTACTTCAACTTTAACCTAGACGTACTGCTGTTTAGCAATCTTTTTGGATACCACCGACTTTAGTCGTGTGGAGGTTCAGTTTCGGCCTTCTTCCACGGTGCAAAGTTAGGTAGAAACTGAACCTCCACGCGACTAAAGTCGGTGGTATCTAAGTCTCTACTGTCTTGCTCTCTCTAGAGGTTGAAACTGAAATACCATCGGCTGAAGCCGGTGGTATAAGCGTCTTCAGAGTCTCTAAAGCCCGGTGAGAATAAGACAACTACCTGGGCCTACCATCAGTCTGTAGTGAAGCGAAAGACGGCCACCTGATTGTATTCGTCTCCCGGCTTCAGCACGGTTGTAGGAAAGTCCGGCTGATTAGGTGAGTCAGGAAAGTGTTGCGTCTCCAAACAAAACCCCGCGTGCTTTCTGTAAACGATTCCGCACTTTCCTTTAATGCTCCCGTCCAGAAAATTTCCCGAGTAAAACTGTAAACCCGGTTGTGTGGTAAACACTTCCATGATAAGACCGTTTGCCGGTTCATAAACACGGGCAGCCAATCTCAAACCGGGTCCGCTATCTCTCAATGCGAAATTATGGTCGTATCCGCCTGCGAAGATGAGCTGATCGTACCGTTCATTGATTCTCGCTCCGATACGCATGTTCTCGGTGAAATCCATTGGACTATCAAGTACGTCTCTCAGTCCTCCAGTCGGGATCAAATCCGAGCCGACGGGAGTAAACCTTTCGGCGTTGATCATGAGTTCGTGCGTCAAAATATTTTTGCTGGCACCGCCCAGGTTGAAATAGGAATGGTTTGTCAGATTGACGATTGTCTCCCTGTCAGTCGTCGCGTGATATTCAATCCGCAGTTCGTTGTTGCTCGATAACGTATAGTTGACTCTTGTGGTGAGATTTCCCGGATATCCTTCTTCGCCATTTTTGCTCAGATAAGTCAGTTGCAGGACCGATTCGCCGGCGGTCATCTTTGTCTGCGCGTCCCAGATTACTTTGTCGAATCCTCGGACGCCGCCATGAAGGTGGTTAGGTCCATTGTTCTGCGCCAGCTGGTAGGTAGTGCCGTTCAGCGAAAATGTGCCTCGACCAATACGATTAGCGTGGCGTCCGATTAGAGCACCAAGAAATCGCGGATACTCCAGATACTCGGCTAGTGTGTCGTATCCAAGTACTACATCGGCGGTTTCTCCCTTTCGATCCGGAACCTGGATTGAAGTAATGGCACCCCCATAGTTGGTGATAGTTACTTCCATCCCTTGATCGTTCGTCAGGGTAAACAGATCGACGCGAGTGCCGTCGGGCGTCGTTCCAAATTGTTTACTGGTTATACTCACGGTTTCCGTTCACAGCAAAAGATCTCTATCGGGAAAATGCTTTTCTCAGCGAAATCTCTGCGTATTCGGCGTCTCGGCGGTGGAATGCTGCCGAAGAATGAGTTCACCGCAGAGCCGCCGAGTACGCAAAGAAGGCGCGGAGTCTTTATCAAGAGCTTACCCTGCGCCTTCGGCTCGCTCCACTTTTCGAAACACTTCATTTGCTTCTTCTAATGTTTCTTTAGAACCAACGTCGTACCACAAACCAGGCACCTTCCATGTGAAGAACGGTGTGCGCTTGTACATCCATTGCACCAATCGGCCCGGTTGGTCCGGGTTGTTTCCCTCTTCGATGTATTGATGAATGAGTGGCAGCGTTGAGCGTGGGTAGTAGTATAGGGCTATTCCGGTAAGCGTACTTTTTGGCTGAGCTGGCTTCTCTTCAAAGAAAGTGATACGGCCGTCGTCATCAACCTCGATGGCATTGTATTTCTTGATCTCTTCCAGATTTCCAACGTCATAAACGGCCAGTACGGGCGCCTTCTTTATACGACAAAACTCTCCAAAACCCCCAAGGTCATGGCTGAAGAGATTGTCTCCGCCAACGACCATGATGTCGTCGTCGATCTGGAATTCGCGCAAGACGAGATTCAGATCGCCGATAGCGCCAAGCTTGCTTGCATCATCGGTGCTGCCATCATTAACCACAGTCATACTGAATTTAAGGTGGGATGCATTATAGCCGTCGGCCCACGCCTGGAAATGGCCGGCAAACTTCTCATTAGTAACTACGTAAGCGTGGTCGATCTCCGGAATAGTGGCGAGATTGTCGAGCACGTGCTCGATCATTGGCTTGCCGGCCACCGTAAGCAGCGGCTTTGGCTGGTCCAAAGTAAGCGGATACAGACGCGTCGCATAACCCGCGGCCAGGATTATCAGTTTCATTCTTTACTCCCTGGGTTCGTGTTTCTTATTCACTCCGCTCACCGGAAGTTACTTCTCCGGCGCCATCTGCAGGATCACAGACGTAAATATCCGGCACGAGTTTGGTGGCTTTTTCGTAGCCTTCAACGATTATCGACTTGAATTCTCCAACCTGCTCAGCCGCTACCAGATTGACTGTGCAACCACCAAAACCGCCGCCCGTCATGCGTGAGCCATAAACACCTTTCACCTTGCGGGCCAGATCCACCATCAATTCCAGTTCAGGGCAACTAACTTCATAATCGTCTCGCAGGCTGCAGTGCGACTCGTTCATCAGTTGTCCGAAACTATTGAGGTCGTCTCGCTCAAGCGCCTCGCCGGCTTCGAGCACGCGGGCGTTTTCGCTGATCACGTGCCGACAGCGACGATAGATTACCCCAGGTAGATCGCGGCCGTATTGTGCGAGCTCTTCCAGATTCACGTCGCGCAAAGCAGTGACATGGGGAAGTGCCGCGGCCAGATGTTTGACTCCGGCTTCACATTGGGCGCGACGCTCGTTGTACGCACTGGTTGCTAGTTCGTGTTTGACCATAGTGTTGCATACGACCAGACGCGCCTTACTTGCGATTGGAAACAGTTTGTACTCGAGTGAACGACAGTCGAGTAACAAAGCTTTGTTAGCCTGACCATGACAGGAAACGAACTGATCCATTATGCCAACGCGAGCGCCGACAAACTCGCTCTCCGCCCGCCGGCATAGCTTCGCCAACTCCGTGCGGTCGAGGTTGAGATCTGAATTCGCGGCCAGTGCGAAGCCCGTAGCTACCTCAATAGCTGCGGACGAACTTAAACCGGAGCCAATCGGCACCTCACCACGAATGCGAAGGTTCGCGCCGCGTACATGATAACCAGCACCTTTAAAAATGACAGCAACGCCGATTACGTAATCGCTCCAGTGTTGCCGCGGCACGGGATTCCTGTCATCTAGATCAAACTCTATCTGCTCGCCGAAGTTCTCCGAAAAGACCGAGAGCTTACGCTCATCCAACCGAGTGATCGTGACCCAGGTCGAAAAGCCGATAGCTGCAGGCATAACAAAGCCGTCGTTGTAATCGGTATGTTCGCCGATCAAATTAACTCGGCCCGGGGCGCGAAAGACTCGGGACTTGCGGTCAATCATTCAAATTATTCCGGTGGCAGAGGATTCGCTACATCGAGCACAACTTTCCATACACCGTTCTGTTTTTTCCAAATGCGCAAATAATTTCCACGCTCGATAAGTTTCTTTGTCGCATCGTCGCTGTTGGCCGAGTAGGTTCCATACGTATATCCAACGTCGCCTGAACGAGATACGTCCTCACCTGTCGCCTGCCAGGCCAGTAGCTCTTTTCGATTCGTGAGCGCCAGAATAGCAGCTTGCTTGCCAATGAAAGGATTACTGTTTTCCCTGAACAGCCTGACTTCAGCGGCCGCGTAAGTTTGGAATGCTTTCAAGAAACCGAAATTCAAAGCGGCGTCGGAGAATTCGAGATCTTGTCTGACCAAATTCTGCCGCGCGCGTTTCAGATCGATGTTGCTACTCAGCTTTGTTGATCGCTTTCCATCTTCGTCAGCGATCTGCCAAAGCTTCAGAGCACCACTGGATTCCGGATGCGAGATACCCAGGTCGACGACGAATTTCCATGAACCATCGGCTTGCTTCTTCCACAGCGTGACAAAATCGCCGTACGCCGAAGGGTGCGCGTCTTTAATATCGTCCTTATATTCCCATGGACCAGTTGTATACCCTAAATCACCGGCCTCGGAGACATCGGCAAAGAGGGGCTGCCATGCGAGTAAAGCGCGCTTTTCAGATGTTTGAGTCGGAGGCAGCGGATGATCCTGCATCCATCGCTTGCCGTTGACTGCCTTCGGACGAAAGAGGATTCCGTCCTCGGCAATAAAATGGACAAACGCTTCTCTGGTGCCTTTATCTGCTGCTGCCTGAGAAAAAGCCTGCTCAGTTGCCACCAATGATTTTAGTGTCGAAACAGTTCCTTGTTTTTGGCCCAGCACCCCACTAACAAACACCACTGAACCCATCATCACCAAAACCAACGACTTGATCACTGTTCTGCTAATCATTGACTCAGCTAGCGACAACGGGCTCTGTTCCGATTGCTGCCTGAAGCACTGATTCGGGCGTCCACTCATCAATAGGTCTCACGTCGGAAAGTCGTCCGCGGCTCATGACTGCCAAACGGTCACACATGCCGAACAGTTCGGGAAGATAGGAGCTTACCATTAACACTGCTTTGTTCTGCGCTGCGCAGTGAGCAATTGTTTCATACACCTGCGCTTTGCTACCAATGTCGATCCCCCTGGTCGGCTCGTCCAGCAAGAGAACATCTGCATCCTGGTGAAGTAATCGAGCGACGATTACCTTCTGTTGGTTTCCACCAGACAAGGCGCCCACCGGCTGACGCACGCTACGTGTTTTGATCTTTAGTGCATCAATAAGTTTCTCAGTCTGTTTGCGTTGGCGCGTGAGATCGATCCAGCCCCAGCGTGAACATGAAGAAAACTTTGTCAACGTCACGTTGTCCGCGACCGGAAGGGTGAGTGTGAGTCCCTCGCCTTTGCGATCTTCGCTCAGATAGCCAAGGCCTTGAATCAAACGTACCGAGGGTGTGCCGCCGCGGTCCAACAAGCTCTTCCCGATCACATTGATCGTTCCGCTGTTCGCTTTATCGAGGCCAAAAATAGTTCGCAGCAGCTGGGTGCGCCCAGAGCCCATCAAACCCGCAATGCCCAGGATCTCTCCACGACGGAGATCAAAACTGGCGCTTTTCAAGAGCGGAACGGCAGCAAGCTCTCGCACCTCCAGGACATTGTCAGATCGAGACGCCAAGCTCTTTGAGCGCGACGGAAAAAGTGTCTGGGCCGAGCGTCCTACCATTCTTGCAATCAGTTCGTCATCAGTGACTGCGGCTATTTCTCCGTTGGCGACGCTACGCCCGTCTCTCAGTACCGTAAACCTATCGGAGATCTGCCTGACCTCCTCGAGAAAATGGCTAATGTAAATAACAGAGATGCCTTCCGTGCTCAGCTTGCGGATTAGCGAAAACAGTTGGTTAACATCATCGCGTTGTAAGCTGCTGGTTGGCTCGTCCATCAGAATAATTTGTGCGCGCGCCGCGATTGCCCGACAGATCTCAACGATCTGGCAGGCCGCTACGGAAAGGTCACGAACGAGTTTATCCGGCTTGAGATCGGCATGATGAAAGGTCTGCAACACTTCATTGGTGCGGGCACGCAAATGATCGCTATTCAGCCATCCCAGGCGTGATGATTCGAGCCCCATCATGATATTTTCCGCAACGGACAGGTGAGGGCATAAAGACAATTCCTGGTGAATGAGCGCGATTCCATTGAGGCGCGCATCGAGTGGGGTCGCAGGCGCGTAAGGCGCGCCGGCAATTTCCATCTTTCCGCGGTCCGGACGAAGGGAACCCGCAATGACGTTCATGAGGGTGCTTTTGCCGGCGCCATTTTCACCGATTAGAGCATGCACCTCTCCCTTACGCAGCTCCAGTGTTACACCGTCAAGCGCGATGGTTGGACCAAAGCGTTTGTGAATGTCTGTTAACGAAAGCATCAGTCTGAGTCTTCACGCAGTCTCTACCGTTCGCGTTCTGCAAGGCTCAGATACTAAATTAGCTCTGTGTAGCTTGTCACGACAGTAATCGAATTCACGGTAGTGCCCTGATTTGAGATTGTCTTAGGGCATTCTCAGTGTTCTCCGTGCCTCCGTGGTGATAAGAGTGCCGAAAACCAAATTGAACGGCTGATTCGAGGACGAAGCCTCTGAAACTTGGGGCGGCGGCGCGTTGAAATTTACCGCACCTTGAACCTATCGACTGCCCCCTTCCCCAACCTGCGAATTTCCGTAACTTGAGTAATATTAGAACGAGCATTTCCACTTTATTCCGTTTCTGATCCGCGTTTTTCTGCGTTCATCTGTGGCCCAGAATTCCTGGCTCACTGACTTTGTCTCACGACTGAGACTGACTTCTCGGGAACAGCACTGTTGCCGCTCGCCTCCGAGTAGTAGGCCTTGTAATCCTGATGATAGTAGTAGTATTCCTGGGACCTTAAATCAATTTTGTTCAGCACCACGCCAATTATTCTTGCCCCGATCTCCTGCAGCATTTGCCTCGTGCGCTTTACAACCTGGCGGGATGTTCTACCACCATGTACGACCAGCAACACGCCATCGACAAGCGACGAGATCAGCACACCATCCGTGAAGGAAGTGATTGGCGGTGAATCGATAATAATATATTTGAAGGATTCGCATGCTCCTTCGAGCAAATTCCTCATTTGTTCCGAACCGAGCAGTTCTGCTGGATTTGGTGGTATCGCTCCGGAGCTCAACAAGTAGACGTTCGTATCTTTGTACTGATTTACCATCGACAGAATTTCATTCAGCGTCATATCACTGGAAAGAGCAGTACTGAGCCCTTCTCTGTTTTCCACACCGAAAAGCTGGTGCAATCGAGGTCGCCGCATGTCTGCATCGATCACCAGCACCCGCGCCCCAGTCTGCGCCAACACGGTCGCCATGTTGACGACCGTAGTCGTCTTTCCTTCTGCCGGCACACTCGAGGTGACCAGCAATGTGCGCGGCGCCCGGCCGGCTATGGACAAAAGCACCGAAGTACGCAAATGCTTATAGGCTTCGGCCTGCACTGACGGACCATCTGAATTTATTAATAGCTCTCGTCCACTGCCGCCGCCAATGTTTCTTCGTAACAAATGTGGTATTGGCAGCAACCGCTGCGTCGCGGTCCTTCCGGCAATCGGGATAACCGCCAGCGCCGGTAGCCGCAAACCTCTTTCGACATCACTGGCCGACTTCACCGTGTCGTCCAGATACTCGAGAAACAATGCCAGGCCAACGCCTAAAGCCAGCGCCAAAAAGAGCGCTATCATCACTCCCTGCAGTCTTCTTGGACCAATCGGACTCTTGGGCTCAGACGCATAGTCGACGACGTGAATATTGTTTGGCGTCCCCGCCATCGACACGTCGTTTTCTTTCGAGCGCTGCATTAAGCCATCCAGCAGACCTTTATTTGTTTCTATTTCCTGTTTGAGGATGTTGTAGTTAATGGCGGCCTGGTTTTGATTGACCGTTTCCGAACGCTGTTTGTTGAACGACTCACGCAGCGTCTTTTCGCGTTCAAGCGCTTTGCGGTAGTTGGTCTCCAGATTAGTTCTCACCACTGTCTTCGCTGTGTTGCGAGTTTCCGAAAGTTGTCTATCCAACAAACCGATCTGCTCATTGACGTCTTTCACTTCCGGGGATTCATCGGTATCGGTCAAGAGCAACTGGGCCCGCTTTTGTTTCAAGTCAGAAAGACGCGACTTCAGATCGGCGATCTGCTTGTCGCTGACTTCCGCAGTGGCCTCGGCCGCTCCCGTGCTCAAACTCGCGCGGTAACCCGCTTCAGCCAAAATGCGATCGTTTTCCGCTTCCAACAACTGCTTGTTCAAGCCCGCGAGCCGTTCGACTACGGTGTTCTGGTTTGGATCGAGGGAAACGATCTCGTGGCTTTGCGCGTAATTGACAAGTTGTTCCTCGCCGTTTCTGATTTGCGATTGCAACTCGGCAATTCGTTTTTGCAGGTACGTACCGGCAATACTATTTGTCTTGGTCTTTACCTCGAGGTTCCACAGCGCAAAAGCATCAGCCGTAGCGTTAACGACTTTCGCGGCGACCTTAGGATCGGTGTGACTGCTCCGAATGTCGATCAGGCGGGTCTTCTTTATTTGCTCAACATCCACCATGCCCTGAAGCGAATCGACATATGGCGCCAAACGCTCCACTTCTGACGCATCATCCGTGTTGTTGCCCACGCTTAGCGACGCCTTATCGTTTGTCCCGCCGCCAATTACTGGGACTTGGGATTGTGGCTGAGGTTCTTTCATACTCCGATCAAAGCCGAACATGCGCAACAGGCTGCTCCAGGTAGATTGGTTAGCTACCGGCGGGCTGAGAAAGTTTCGGTTGTGCTCGAGATCCAGCGTCTTGGCAACGCGGCGCAACAAGGTTGGACTGGTAAGTATCTGGACCTGTGTATTGAAGTACTCAGGATCCATATATGAATCGACGTAGACGTTGCCGCCTCTTGAAGCTCCGAGCGCCGGACTAAAACTCTCTGCGTCGACCTGCACCCGTGCACGTGCTTGATAAACATCAGGCAGACGCGCTTGCTTAATAGCAGCGATGGAAGAAACGATTAACGCCAAACCGGCAATCAACCAGAGACGCTTGCGGATCGTACGCCAGTAATCTCGCAGGTGAACTTCACCTTCAGGAGAGTTTTCCTCCCCATAGGCGACTATGGGCGGCGTCGCATATCCGTTTCGGTTTGAAACGTTGGTCTGCTCAAGCGCGGAATTCTTTAATATGACGTCGAGCGCTTTAGCTAAATCGGAGGGTTCTTTCATAGATCTCTTAACCTCCCAGACATCTGGATGGCGAGCCCGTGCAAACACCCGAACAGCATTCGCTGCCCGTGGCGCACGGTTGGTTGGCATGCTTGCATGTTGCTGCCTGGGCCGGCATGGGTACTGTGATCGAGGCAACGAGGGGCAAGGCGATCGCGGCCCCCAGGCCAATTCGCCTAACAGCTTCGCGCCGCGACATTCTCAGAATGGTTTGAGGCAGCCGTTGCGGCTCTTCAAGAAGATGCGAACGGTGCAATTCTGCAAGCGCTAACCAGACAATATTTTCGCTGACAGTTTGACTGTCAGTTCCGAGTAACCTGGCAATTTCGCCTACTGTTGTCCGACCATCGCAGCGTTGCCAGACCGCCGCCGCAGAACGATTGAGACAGTGTGCTTTATCGCGCGCGCAGTCGTAGACGAGCACTTCATCGGCGATCTGTTTGATCACGATTTTTTCTTGTCGCGCCTTTGGCAGGAATTCCAAGACCTCAGATTTCATGCACTATCTCCGAAATATTGTCTAATTAACGCATCCTCATCGCGGGATCGCCAAACAACATCCACGTGCGGCGCACATCCGGGTCGGAGATTGCTCCTTTAGCTCTTCTGGCAGCTTCTCCCAAACGAAGCGACTGCGCCCCGAACAACAGCCGGTAAAATTCGTTGTTCATTTCAAACTGCGGCTGCGACTCTACAAATCCTGACGACGCCCAAACCGCCACTGCTCCGCCGTTCTGAGCTTTTAATACTGCCTCCCCTAGACTGTCGACGAAGGCATCATGCGTGTAGCCGTTGAGGCAGGTCATCATTACATATAATGACAGGCGGTTGGTGTTTGTCAGATTGCTGGCAAGATCAGAATCCAGCAACCCCGCGCCCGTCCACACACGCACCGATCCATGCCCGTAATAGTTCACGATCATCGGTCCTTGATTCAGGTCGTCAACGATAAGAGCACGCGTCACGTCGTCATTGCCGACTTCCGCACGGTTTATCGTTTGCACGGTAACGTTTGGTGGCAACAGCCCGCGAGTCTGAGTGCTCTGCATCTCGAAGCCGCTGTCGGCAACCATTACAGCACCGCGCAGTGGCGGATTCGATTCCCGCTCACGCTCGTATGAAATAATCTTTGAAACCATCAGACTAACTTCCGCCGGCGTGCGCGACGGCAAACGCCCGACTGCCATGCCTGGCAGACCTGAATTGTTGAAGTCTACCAACCAATCGTCTGAAGCGGTCTCCATAAAGCCGGTATCGATGAGCTTCGTCGGCACAAAATCACCGTCAACCTGATTGAGATAATTGCGAGGATCCCAACTGCTATCCCCGACAAGTAGGAGATACTGGGGTTTGCGGTGCCAATAGCTGGTCGCCAATGACAGGAAGGCTTTCAAGGCAGCGGGTGTATGAGCGCCATAGCTGAACTCGTCATAGATATCTTCAACATCGACAATCGCCACGCTTAATCCCCCGCTCCGCCGTAAACTTGCCAATGGCTCAATTGCCTGGCGGAAATCATCGTGGGTGATGATCACCATGTCAGCATCATTCTTGGTTGAATGCCAGGAGGAGGGCTTGTTTGCTGCGATGCTTGCAGGACGGCCACTGAGATCATCTGTAAATGCTATGAGCGTCCGCGTCTCACTGCCGCTCGCGGGCACCGTTACCGCAAATCCACCTTCCGAAGCTCCGGATGGTGATCTCACCTCGTTGGGCGAGTTCGGGTTGGTTACGTCAATGATTCGAATATTCGAGTTGGTGAAGCCGTTGACGCGTACGGTTTGACCGCCCGGGACGCTAAATCTGAGGGCGTTGTCATCGGCGCGGTACTTGTGCGAATAAGTCAGGCGTACAAAGTCGATCAAGCTGATGTCTGATTCGCCACCGACCGCAACGAGGGAGAGCGTATTGTCTCCTTCGCGAAGCATTTCCCGATTGATGGAAAAGTTCTGGACAGGATGATCGCGCCCTGCAAAAGTTACCGTGCCCAGATCGACGCCATTAAATTGTAACTGAACTTGATGAGACCCGGCTGTCAGTCCTTGCAGCGCGACCTCGAGTTGCGGTCGAGCACTCGAGGTAAGATCAAAGTTTCTGACCGTGAGCGTTTGATTGACGGGTTCGTTCAATACCGGCGCACCAAAAAAATTCTCGGCGTCTCCATTCAAAAGATTGGAGAAGTAAAGGAGCTTCTCGCGCCGCTCAGTCGTTAAGTCGAAACTGCGCACGCTTCCGGAATCGCTTCTTCCGCGTAATACGCGAATACGCTCGCCCGCGCTGCTGCCGTTGATCAACCAGTATGTCCTGGTATCTGTCGTCGGCGTATCAAGTCCCACTCCATAAAACTCCATCGTGTCATCAGGATCGAACCTGGATCCTGAACTGCTTAGAGCAATAGGCACTTCCTCACCATCAGCGTACAACTGAAGCATGCGCGCATCAGATGATGAATCGAGACCCGCCGCTACCAACTCGGGCTGCGTCAGACGATACCAAGCGCTCCGGCGCACTTGGATCTTCACTGCCTTGCCGGCTGCAATCTCCTGCTGAACAGCGAGAGTTGTTGGCTTCAGCTTGATGGTCTCGCGAAGCGCCGAGGCCTTCATTGCAGATGGCCACTCTGGCACGTCTGGCAAACCTGGGTTTGTCGGACTCGTCGCCGTTGACGATGCCCTAATCTCATTCAAAAGCGTTGCTCGCGCTTTGCGTGGTGAAACAAAGCGGCTCGAACCGGCATATGGATAAATTGGTCCAACCGTGGCGCGTTCGCCATTTAAGTCAATGGACTCCAGGTAATAAAGAGTCTCCGGTGTCCCATTGGGATCAAACCATGAATACGAATAGCCGGCGGATAGACGTGCGCCGGGCCCAACCGTCAAAGCCGAACCGGCAATCGCCACCGGGGTTACACGAGTGCGCTTGCCTTGTTGTTCTCGATAGAGATTGTAACCAAGATTGTTGACTTCAAAACCACTTTCCCAATTCACCTGTACGCCGTCGGAGAAACTCGCCGCATTGAAGCGCATTAGCTTCACTACCGTAGGCGCCTGGGTAAAGCACACAGTGACGTCATTCAGGGTTGGTGAAACAGCAGTACTCGTTGTGCTCAGAAAGGCTTTGTATTTCAGATATCGCAATCCGTTGAACTGGCTAAGCGATGAGCCGCTGGTGGTAAAGAAGGTAGCGGCAGTGCCATCAGGACCGACAAAGTTGAATGGTCCGGAGGGGACAAGGCTGCCCGCTACCTGAAACTTGAGCGTTGTGTTCGCGGGAGTCGTAGCGTTCCACGACAAGGTGGTCCAGTTGGCAAGGCTGCTCACGCCTGGGTTTGCATCCTTTAGCGAAGAGACTTGATCGCCGGCGGTCGCAAAGCCGGTCTGCATATAAGTCTTGAAGCCGACGTCGTCATTCTGGCCTGCCCAAATGCCGCCGCTGTTGGTCGAAGTCACCCGTCGGCCGTTCGCATAAGCGTTTGGGGCGGCGCTTACTACGTACGCATAGGTTCCCGCGGAGGGGTTCGCCACCGGGCGCAACACTAATGCGTACTGGGTGCCTGCCGTCAGCGTAGGGGGGATCGCGAAGTTCGCGGTGAAAAAGCCACCCGCACCGCTCGAAAAACCGGTAATCGTCGCGGTAGCGAGATCGGGACCCGTCGGCAAGTTGCTGCTCGTGGCCCTGACCGAGACTGTGATATTCGGTGTCGAGCCAGTGCAAGTAAAGCAGAAGAGATCAATGTCGGCCCGCGATAGCGTGCCGGTGACTCCAGCGGTGAAAGTCTGACCAAACCAATTGGTGGTATCGAAGCCGAAGCCGCTCGAGGTGACCGTAGTATTTTGCTGATCGAGACTGGGACTATTCACGAGGATAACGTTACCGGAACTACTGGTCAGATCAACGTTGGCGGGCACTCCTGTTTGGAAGTCTGCCTGCGTTGTATCGGTCAAACACCCGCTGGTCGGTGCGCTGGCTAACGAGAAGTCTTGCGTCGTAGTCGCACCATCGGTCACAACCAGATTGTTAACGGTACTTGATATATAACCCCGCACGCTGGCAGTGATACTCGGATACGTGCCTGACGGGATTCCGGTAAACTGGTAAAAGCCGCTACCGTTAGTAGACGTAGTTCTGCTCCCTAGTGAGACGGTCGCGAAGCTAATCGGAGCGCCACCCACCGCCGCTTTCACAGTTCCCTGTACAGTCCCGCTTGTGACGATGGTGCAGTTTGGGAACTTGAACGACCCGATTCGAGTGAGATCGTTTAACCCATTGACTGCGTAGTATTCGTTTGTATACCAGAAGGTGCAGCCGTCCGGATCGAGCGACATGGCGCTGTAATCACCCCAACGAGCACACGCAGAGGGACCGCAGTTTCCTGTTTGGGTGCCAGTACCGTTGATGAGCGAGACCTCGGTCTGAGGAAGAGTGTTCACGGGGTCGGCGGAAAGCCGTCCCGCGTATTTGATTGCGGGAAATGACAGGCTGCTCGAGGTGCTGTAACCCAGCGCCATGTCTCCCGCACGGTCAATAGCAAGGCTGGGCATGAAACGGTTCAGCACGGCGTCGGGGTTATGCGTCGCGGCCTGCGTTGTACTCGCGGCAACTGTGCCACCCGTCACTACTGCTTGGTAATAGCGGACCGCAGACTGGGCCGCCGAACTGCCCTGCACGGTATGGCTGTTCCATAGCGACTCGACACCGCCGAGGTTCGTGTACTGGTTCTGCATCATCAGCCGCAGCGCTAACGTATCGAGATTGTTGCCACCCTGCGATGGCACAGTACTTGGCGGAGTGAGCCAGCTAGCGGGCGCAATAGTGATAAAGGGTCCCGTGAACGTTGAGGTCGAGATGCTGTTCCAGTCCACATGGAACTTGTAAACGGAGATCGCATTCGTGAATTGCCAGACCACAGAGAAGTAGTTCGGAGTGCCTGTCGGTGGTGTGCCGGCCTGGAGTCTGGCATTGCTGGGAAGAAGAGTGAATTCGGCTGCGGGAGCATCAAACGAAACAGATTGAACAGTCGGATACCCGGCGTACATTTGAGCCTTGTTGAAGGCGTAAGCCCGAGCGTTTTGAAACGTGCCGCTTGCCGCGTAGTCGAACATGTTTACCGACATGTAAAGGCCATCGGGCCAGATGCCAAGCTTCGGATAATCGCCTAACCCGCCCGTGGTATTGATCGAGTAAAAGTTCCAACCGCCGGCCACAGGGTCGCCTGTCTTGGAGGCCGCGATACACTGAAACGCGCCGGGAGGGTTGATCACATTTCCAGAACCATCAAGGGTGAAAGCGAAGTCCGATATGATCCAACGGTCTTCGAAGCTGTCGTACAAAACAACCGGGTCCCCAAAGTTATTGTTGTCGCAGAGATTTCCAAAGGCGCCCTGGCTCATGAAAGTATTAAACGTAAACGCCGTAGTCCTGACACCTGTGCTCTTGTTGTAAATACCGATGGAAGTATTGACCGTCTGAATGTAGTAGATCGGGCCAACGTCGCCGTTTGTGTCCGGCGGATGTCCGGCTCCAAAATTCGCGAAGTCGAGGCCATCG
>WNFR01002312.1_pt1 | contig 19860 bp, 33 predicted proteins | sample 5400221 | NCBI WGS metagenome assembly WNFR01 (sample SAMN13153357, study PRJNA577476) | soil metagenome | isolation source: 40 cm soil under Madrone tree | place: USA:California | collected 2016-06-14 | reverse complement strand
CCGAATATTGTACCGCCGGGCGTACATCTGCCTGATGATCTTTCCGGGTACGGCCGCAAGTATCCGAACAGTTACGTCTTGGAAATCGCGATGTCACAACGCAGGCTGGGATATAACCCCATTGCATGGAAGACGTATTATTTTACACAGTGGACGCAGGCGCGTTTGATACGCACCTCGGATTCAAAACTTCTCTGGTCCGGCAGGGGTGGCGGGCTCGGTCCGAAGCTCAGTGTCGCCGACATTCAGATGAATAGCGACGGCGCTAAGTTCACAGAGCTTTTCCACGCAACGCTTGAGGAATGCAGCCGGCAGTTGGCGGACCAGTTTGTGGCTAAGAACTGATCGCTACGGGGCCTATACCCAACAGTCGTGTCGCCAGCCACCGTTTGAACCTTCGATTGGATCCCGGTGACTGGTCTTGGCCCGACAGGGGCCAGACACATCTGGGCAAACGACAGAATCACATGAGCCCGGAATGTCGCAACGAAGACTTGAACGACGGTGGTACTGCGCGTCATGACTATCCCGAGCTTCTCTGCGGTCGCCGTTTAAGCAGACTTTCGGCCGGGATTCCAAACTTAGTATGTAAACCCTCGATCATCCGCAAAGTGAGCGGGCGTCTGCGGCTGAGAACCTCATATACTCGGTTCTTGCGGCCAATCACGGGTTCGAGATCTTTGACTGTCAGACCCGATTGCTCCATCTGGAACTTGATAGCCTCAACCGCGTCTGGCAGATCCATCGGGAAGTGCGTGCGTTCGTAGGCTTCGACCAGCGTCGTCAACACGTCCAGTTGATCGCCCTCCGGCGTGTGGGCCTTCGCTGTCATCAAGGACTCGATATCCTTGAGCGCTGCTCGGTAGTTCGCCTTGGTCTTAATCGGCTTGATATTCATGATTACCTCTCAAATCGATTGCGCGTCTATGGCGTCATACTGCTTATGCGTTCCGATGAACCGGATGTATACAATCCGGTACGGGTAGTTGATCCACACGACGATTCGATATTTGTTTCCGCCGATATTGAAGACTACGCGGCCATCCTGAAGAATGCTGGCATTGCCGAAGTGCGCCTTCACGTCGCTCGGCTTTGACCAGTCTGACCGCAGGACGTCCCGGTACCAGGCGAGTGTTGGTCCTTCAGCATCTTGGTATTCACGGTGAACGCCCCAGAAGGCCTTCAGCGTCGAGACTGCAATCACCCTCATAACCGAATGTTAGTCCCAATTTGGGACTCGCGCAAGAAATTGATGGTACGGACTTTCACATCGTCATTTTCCCGGAGGAAGATTATCTATGAAAGCCGCTCTTATGCGCGTATTTCCACAAATGAGCAACGAAAAGAATCGATCGACGATCAACTCCGCGAGTGCCGTGAGTTCTCTCGACGGCACAATCCCAGGGCACCGACGAACAGCTCTGTGCTGATGCGTTCGCCGGTGTGTTCATCCAACAGCGGCAGGCCGTCGCAGAAGTCCACGAAGCATTTCTCGCCGGCCCGGTGCGGTTGTCGCAGCACCACCGACAGCCGTTTCTCGAAGCGTCGATATAGCTCGGCGAACTGTGAATATTGATACCCGTCCGGGTGCTGACCTGCTCGATCATCGCCAATCCTGAAATAAGCGGATAGACGAAGGCGGACTAGAACCTTCGCCCACCCGCTTACTTTCTCCCTCATCCGTTCATTCCTTGGTTGTCTTCCTTAAAATCCAGGACGGTCTGCAAGTTGCGTGACGGCACCGTCGGATCAAAGTCCACGGCGTAACCGGCGAGCACGTAGGCGATGCGCTTGACCTCGGAAATCTTCAGATCCCTCGGCACCACCGTCGACAAATCAAAGTCAGGACGGATAGGGATCGACACTGGACGGGTGTTGACTCCATAGCGCCCGGCCTCAGCCTCAACCGGCGCTGGCTTGGCCGCCTTCGGAGCTTTGGCCTTCTTCTCACCATCAGCTGACTTACCACGAGCACCAGCTTCACGTTCCCAAGCACCACGATCCGCCATCCACTTCATATAGTCATTGACGGCAAACAGGGCACGGCGAGCGTACTCATCAACTGTTCCACCGCGGACATCTTTGTTGAGATTTTGGAATCGAGTCTTGATGGCCTCGATGTTGTCGCGCACGTAGGCAACCGTCTTTTGATCCTCTTCCAGGATCTCAAACAACTTGGCGCAGGCCGTTTTGCGACCAATGCCAGTGTTATCGTTGATGTAACCCTGCTTTATCGTGGTAGCGAGGAAATCTTGAACTTCATCCAATTCAGTACTCATTGCTTTAAACACCTATGTTACGCAAGAGCGGCATTGCCACTGCTATGGACGAGTTTGGGACGGCAAAGCGGACTTCAAGGACAGATTGATAAAATAGCATGAAATGCTAGATGGCCTATCTTCGCACATCGCTAGCGCTTACAATCAATTGATACTATTAGATAAATGCAAAGTCATCCGCCAATTTTGCTTAACGCATGACAATGCTATCTCGTCTATCTGTCTATCTCGCAACGCACAATTGAAATGCTCGCCAACTGGGCTTCTGTTTTGGCAATCCTTGTCCGGTGGCAGGTTTGTGGCAACAAGCAGCTAGTCTCGAGATGAGATAGATGGCGCCACAAACATGGCACCATCGGGTTCTGTTTGGCAGATGCTTCTCAAATCGGTCACGAGTCCGGATCTTGGCAACCTGGCGGACGCTGTCGTTGCCGATTGGGCCGGTAGCACGCAACGCGTGCGCGCGCGATATTCCACCAGTAAGATCACGGTTCCTGGCCATGGCACGATCAGCGGTGATCCGGTCGGGCACACACTGGCGCTCCTGGTCAAGGAACCAGCCCGGACGGCTTCTTAGATCGATGAAGACACATCACATGCACCGTGCACGTCACTGAGTTGTGCTTCATCAATGAGTTGCACCAACGATGACAGAGTCAATGCGCCATCGCTTCCGAGAACCGGTGCTCCTCATCCTTTCAGTAGTACTGATGCAAGCGACCGCGATATCGGCGCCCACGCTTGTCTCGTGGCGACGTCCCCTTGAGGTCTACGAACAGAGCTTCGTTAGGATCGGCGGGATCGAGCAGTGGATCGACGTTCGCGGCGACGGCGAGGCGAATCCGGTCCTTCTGGTGTTGCACGGAGGTCCTGGATCCACATGGGACCCATTGGTCCGTCTCTTCAAGCCGTGGGAGAAGTACTTCACCCTGGTGGAATGGGATCAACGCGGTGCTGGCCGAACCTACTCTCACAATAGCCCAGATTCCGCCGCCATCACCTTAGATCGAGTGGTCCAAGATGGGATCGAGGTTGCCGAATACGTAGCTCGCCGATTGGATAAACGCAAAGTGGTTCTGATGGGTCATTCGTGGGGAACTCTAGTTGGTGTACAGATGGTCAAGGCTCGTCCTGAGCTGTTCTGCGCATATGTTGGCACTAGTCAGGTGGTGAATACGCAAAAATCCGAGGCGCTCAGCTATGCTGAAGTACTGCGCCGTGCCCGCTTGGCACACAATGCCAAGGCGGTCGAAGAACTCGAGTCCATCGGTGGACCTCCTTATGACGATGCCCAGAAGCTGGGTACTGAGCGCCAATGGGAGGCCGTCTTCGCGGCGCCATCCGAACAGAAGTTCAACTCCATCGACTATGTGCGTAGTCTTTACCCGCCGGACTTCACTGATAAGGAAATGACCGATCGCAACGCGGGCTTCTTTGCTTCCAATTATTCTATCTACGGTCACAAAATGGACGGACCGATGATGTCCGTGGATCTATCATCGACAGCGCGCGATTTTCGCCTACCGATGTTCTTCATTCAGGGAGCGTTGGATGACGTCACGCCGACTTCCATAGTGCGGGAATACGTTCATTTCGATCCGTGCACCGCAAAAGGCCTTGGTAGTAATCCCGGAAGCTGGGCATCTCGCCGTGATGGCAGTTCCAGACGTTTTCCTAAGGGACCTTAAGCGCCTATTGGATTCGCTCGGGCCGTGTTGAGCTCAGCAGTCGTCGGCTTCCATACGCCTTCGCGACCGTCAATGTGCGAGACCCACCCGCTTAAGTTCATCGAAAAGCGGAACAAGGATGGGGTGAAGACGAAGACCATCAATCTGTCTCTTGAGACCGTGCGTCGAATCTTGAGACTGGCGGCCGACGAATGGCGGGACAAGCGAGGGGCAAATGGCGCCGAAGATTAAGCTGTTTCGTATTACGGATGCGTGCAAACCACATTCTCTCTCGGTCGGGGAGGAACAATTTCTGTTCCACCAATTGCCGAGCCGTCTGCTGCGTATGGCCTTATATAAGGAGAATACGGGAAGCCGCCAAGAGGAGGTGTGTAGCTTGAGGTGGGAATTGGAAAAGAAAATACCTGAATTTGGCACATCCATTTTTGTAATCCAGGAGAAAAAGTGAAGAACACCGAAGAGAGATTCGTTGTTCTTAATCGGATTGCCAGGTCGGTGATGAGGAAGCACGAGGTATGCATCCGGTGTACGTTTTTGTTCGACGGAGTAAGGACGGGCTCACGGTGCCTGTTAAGAAAATGAACACCACCGCATGGAGGGTAAGCGGTACACCAGACACAGGATTGAATCGAATTGATAATTGCGGTAACAAAAATTCCATGTCTTGAGCGAACGAACAACGGTGGCCCTCTTTCTCATTTACAGTAACGTCCGCTAGTTCGACGGCGAGACTCGAGTCCGTTATTAAGGAATATGGATCGATGAAAAGAAGAAATTTGTTGCGCATGGCTGCAACACTGCCGCTTTCATCTGGTGGCTTCGCCGCAATGTTGGGTCTAACAAAGAATGCCAGGGCGGTGACAACCCGGATGAAACGGCGCGTGCGCCCTTCCGATCCGAACCGGCCCGCCGCGGCGAGCTGGGCGACGCTGAAGGAGGATGTGGGAGGTAATTTGATTGAACCGCAACCTCTGTTCGAATCGTGCGGGACGGAACCGAAGGGCGCCGGGTGCCTCGCTGCGCTCGAGAATATCAAGAACCCCTACTGGATCGGCGACCAGCCTGGGGGCACGGAGATCTCGGGATTGCTGGACGGCTGGACGCCGGCGCCAAGTGCGTACGCGATCAAGGCACGAAGCGCAGCCGACGTTGCCGCGGGCGTCACCTTCGCCCGCGCGAACAATCTGCGGCTCGTGGTCAAGGGTGGCGGCCACAGCTATCTGGGCACGTCCAACGCGCCGGACTCTCTGCTGATCTGGACCCGCGCGATGAGCAAAGTGACGCTGCACGATGCGTTCGTGGGCAAGGGTTGCGAAGGCCACGACCCACCGGTTCCCGCCGTCAGCGCCGAAGCGGGTGCGGTGTGGATGGACCTCTACAACGCCGTCTCGACGCAAGGAGGCCGCTACGTGCAGGGTGGCGGCTGCGCGACGGTGGGCGTCGCAGGGCTCGTTCAAGGCGGCGGTTTCGGCTCATTTTCGAAGGGTTTTGGCACGGCAGCAGCGGGACTGCTGGAGGCCGAAATCGTCACGGCCGACGGCCAGGTGCGCCTCGTCAACGCGTGCACCGATCCCGATCTGTTTTGGGCGATCAAAGGCGGCGGCGGCGGCACATTCGGTGTCGTGACGCAGCTCACGTTGCGCACCCACGACCTGCCGAAATTTTTTGGCTTCGCGGGGAGGCAAGATCAGGGCGCAATCCGACACGGCCTTCATGCAACTGATCGCGGAGTTCATCGGCTTCTATCAGGAGGAGCTGTTCAACCCGCATTGGGGCGATCCCATCCACGTCTGGCCGGATAACACGCTCGAAATCTCGATGGCGAGTCAGGGCCTCGACCCTGCGCAGGTGCGCGCGACGTGGGAATCGTTCTTCGCCTGGGTGCGGGCGCGGCCTCAGGATTTCACCGTGCTGTCCCCGTTCTATGCCGACGCCGAGGACTCGCAGGGTTTTTGGGACGCAGGGAAACGCCCCTGGTTGACTCGAGACACCCGCGACGGCGCGCCTGAGCACCATGCCTGGAACAAAGGCAACACGGGCGAGTGCGGCGCCTTCTTCCACGGTTACGATTCGCTGTGGCTTCCGTCGTCGCTGTTGGATAAAAGCCGTCAGAAGCTGCTTGCGGACGCGCTGTTCGCCGCGAGCCGCCACAAGATGGTGCGTCTCCATACCAACAAGGGGCTTGCGGACGCGGCGCCCGAGGCGCTCGCCGCGTCGCGCGCGACCGCAACCAATCCCGCGGTGCTTGATGCCTTCACGCTCGCCATCATCGCCGACGGAGACGAGACGCCCGCCTACCCGGGCTTCCCGCGCCCGGCCCTGGATCTCGCCGCGGCCCGCAAGGATGCCCATAAGATCGACTTGGCGGCAGCGGAGCTGCGCAAGATCGCTCCGAACTCGGGCTCGTATGTTGCGGAGAGCAACTACTTCAATCGCTCCTGGCAGAGGGATTACTGGGGAGAGAATTATGCGCGCTTGCGGGTCATCAAGCGGAAATACGATCCCGACGGGCTCTTTTTCGTTCACCACGGCGTAGGCAGCGAAGACTGGAGTGCCGACGGGTTTACGCGTCTTACCTAGCTTAATGAGTCATGAACAAGGGTTGACGGATTGGATGCATAGCACTATTCCAATGTTGATGACGGAAGCACAGTCAGAACACTTGGCGAGCATTGATTGATAGCGTGGCAAGTGGGCCGATGCCAAGGGCAAATATTCGCGTGAACATACATGGTCGTTGGTGGACGGCGCCAAGATCAAGGCGTGTTTGCCGGCCAAAACGTCGGCGTCAAGAGGTCAGCGACAAAGTCTGGCTGGTGAGCTTTATGAAGTACGACCTGGGCTTCTTCGACCAGGAGCTCGGCACGGTTACCAGCGCCGAGAATCCCTTCGGTGCTAAAGTGTTACCTGTGTCCCCGGTATAAGCCGTTACCGATGTGCCCGGTATGGACGGGGGAAAATTGGTAGCGGGGGGAGGATTTGATCTTTATATCAATCACCCACTACGGCTTCCGATTGTCCCAGCCAGTCTAAGCCATTGTCTTCGCTAGCAAAAAGCGCACCTTCCAGGGGCCGGAGCATCGGCTCGAGGTCAATCGAGGGGATACTACCTCACTTGATCCGCCGTTGGCTTACCCGTTCCATGTGGGCCGAAATAACGGGCAGTCGGGATCTCAACGCGCCCCGCTGCGGCGTTCGTTTGTACCCATGCTACAGTTTCTTTATGCATCCTTTGATCGAAAACAATCGCGAGGCCATCGCCGAACTATGCCGTCTTCACGACGTGCGCAGCCTGGAAGCGTTCGGATCAATACTCCGCGACGACTTCGATGCTGGACGCAGCGATGTGGACAGGACGTCCTAGTCGAGTTCGAGGCGTAAGCTGCAGACAGTTTCCCCAACTTTCTGGACCTGAAAGAGTCGCTGGAGGCTTTATTCCAACGCTCGGTGGATTTGGTGGAGTTGCGAGCGATCCGAAACCGCCGATTGCGCCATTACATCGAGCAAAGCAAATCGCCGATTTATGCCGCGGCGCGATCCTGGTGTCTACCTCGAAAACATCGAGCATTACGCCGCCGCGGCAGTACGTTTCACGTCCGGACTCAGCCTTAGAGCAGTATCTGAGGGTTCTGCTTGGCGGGCTTTTGTTGCCATTTATTGACGTTGGTCGCAGTCCTACAGCACAAACACGCGATAGAATCAAAAACTTGCGCGGATCATCCAGGGAGGGTTAATGAAATGTCTCGCGAAATCGAGTTGATGACAGAAATCCGCGATCTTCTGTTGCTCTTGGCGGAGCCGGCTCTCGCTCAGCGTGATCAAAATTTCAGAGAAGCGCTGCGCAAAATCGTGAAGGGTCCCAAAACCATCGCTGCAGTCTTCCTAATGAATGGCGCTAAATCACAGGCCGCGATTGCAAAGGAAGCACAGATCGACCCGGGCCAACTCAGTCGGTTGGTGAAAGCTCTCGCCAAAGAATCCCTGATTGCATCAGACGAGAAGCTGCCAAAACTCGTCATAGCTATTCCCGGCAATTTCTTTGAAGGCAAGGGAAAGTAAGATGAGTGATAAGGAACTTCTCGAGGCGGTTCTGGAGATTCGAAATCTATTGGAACTCTTAGCCGAACCGGCAATCGCATTGCGTGACGCCAAACTAAGACAGGAATTGCGTAAGCTTGTAGGGACAAGCGAGCCCAAGCAAAAGTCGGTGCTCTTGATGAATGGCGAACGAACGCAGGCTCAAATACGAAGCGAGACCTCCGTCAACCAAGGCCATCTAAGCACTCTTGTCAGCAGTATGAACAAAGGCAAATTGCTAGTTGGCGATCCAAAATTGCCTAAGCTTGCCATCGCTATTCCTCCCAACTTATTTGAATCAAATGTCGAGTGAAGATCGGCTTCTCGAAGTTCTACTTGAAATCCGCAACTGGACTCGACTGGCAGCGTACGCTCCTGCCAAGGCGCTTCTGACAGCGGAACTGCCCGACAGTAAATCCAGGGCCGCGTATCAAATGCTTGACGGCAAACTTTCGATGGAGCAAGCACGCATCACTTGCAAAATGAGTCCGAATGCATTGCTGGCTCTCGCCAATCGGTGCGTGGCTGCCGGACTCATGGAAGTAAACGCGGAAAAGAAACGCGTGCGACTATTTAACTTGGCCGACTTTGGTTTGCTTGAGGCCGATCAAGGTAATGCGGGAAGCAACAAGTGACAGAACCGCCGAAGAAGGCACGCGGCATCGAAGTTGAGTCGCAGTCGATTCAGGACGAATTAATTGCAATCAAGGATCGCTTAAGCGCAATCGAAACAATTGCGAGCATTTCAAATGCTTCGGTAGTGCGACAGTTCGTTGAAGCTCACTTGGTGACGGATAAGGCTAGGGCGATTATGAAGGAGTGCGAGGACGAGCCAAGAACTCGCGCCCATTTGAAAGAGAAATTCGCGTTCCAAAACTATCAAGGGTTGGACTACCACCTTAAGCCCCTGCGTGAAGCCGATCTTTTACGGCCGCGAACCGAAAATGGAACTACAACCTTTGAGTGGAGCAATCTCTTCCGACGACTTCCCAAATCCACCATCAAAGCAATTCTCGAAAAGCCTGCGAAATGAGCCCCGCGGCCCACAGGCCCTGATTTGACATGGCGAAACCCAGAACAACCACGAACCGAGTCAAGCTCCGTGAACGCACCAATCTACCTGCCAAGACACGCACGATCCTCCTCACAGAGTCTGGCTATCGGTGCGCAGTACCCGCGTGCCGCGGAATACTCGCATACGACATGCATCACATTTGGGAAGTTGCCAAAGGCGGTAGTGACGATCCGTCGAATCTAATAGCTCTATGTCCGACATGCCACGGCCTTTATCACCGCGGGACTATTAGTCCGGAAGCCATCTACGTCTACAAGGCGATGCTAGTAGCTATCACCCGTGCATTCGACGTCGAAGCTATTGATCGTCTTCTTTTTCTTGAGCTGTGCGAAAAGGATTATCTAATAGTTTCCGGCGATGGCCTTCTTAACTTCAGCAGGCTGATCGCTGCAGGTCTTGCCGACATGGAACAGAAGGCTAACAATGCGAATCAGCTTGTAACCTACGCCGTAAATATCAGTGACAAGGGTCGTCTACTGATTGAAGCGTGGAGGGAAGGAGATAGGACGCGCTTAAGGACCGTTATTGGAGGTCCGTGGGTAACAGGTAGCTCCATTAAGTGAGTCGCCCCTTCCTTCGGAGCACCGGTAGACGGCCCCGGCAGCGTTTCACCGCTGGGGGTGTTCTTCTACACGTCGCCGAGTTTTTCAAAGGCTACGGACGGTAAGCGGGTAAGCGTACATTTGCGAACCCGAAGGTTTCTGATTTCAGCCACAACCTTCGCGAGGCGCCGCCGCACAAGATCGACGCCCCGGTGCACCCTTGAGTGGCAGGCGGGACACAGCGCGATCGTGTTGTCGGTGTGGTCGGTCCCCCTGTGGCCCAAGTGTGTGATGTGGTGCACGTCCGGCCCTTTGAAGTCCTTGGAGTCGCAGCACCCCGGTATCTCGCACTTGTGGCCGGCGCGTTCCAGCGTGCGCCGCCGGACCTCCGGGCTGCGCTCGATGCTGTTGGAGACCCTCTTCTTGCGACGGGGGCGCAAGTTGCCGAATTCGGCAGGAGTCTTGGGTATGCGGGGGTCGACGTCTATGGATGTGCGGCCGCGCCAGAGGAGGAATTCCTCGCCGGTGTCCTGGACCAGCCACTCGGCCCAGTCGTCGTAGTGAGTGCCTTTGTGGTGCCCTGGCTCGCCCTCGAGCGTGATGACCCGTATCAGCGTGCCGTCGGCCTCGGTAAGTCCGTCGATCACGGACTGGCGCTTCGCCGCCGTGCCGCGGTGCACTGTCCAGTTCCGGGCGTCGATGACCGACACGACCTGGCCATCCCGGTCCTCCATCTCTACCCGCCAGGCGTGCATGACTGGGACTCCGTCGTCCGCGACGTTGATCCAAGGAACGTTCCGCAGCGATCGGGCGCCTGCGATACCCGCGGCGCGGCGGGACTCGTACAGCGAGGTCCTACCCCGCGGAAGGACGTCAAATGTGGGTGGCGCAAACATGTTCTGATTTTCGCATGGGTACTTTCGAGAAGGGAGAACCGACCCTTCGGTGAGCGGAATCGTCCAATCCCAATATGAGTCCTCGCGGGACTTGACATCCAAGAACGCGAAGCTTCGACGCCCGAGTCAAATTACCTCGGCACGGGAGCCGGCGCCGGAATCGCGCCCTTGGCGTCGGCGGCCTTCATCGTGTTCTCCCATTTCCGTGCCCAACTCTTCACGTCATCGAGGTTACCCTTCTCCAGCGGGTTCATGTGACACACGACGTTCCGTGATGGCTCGAGCTCGCGCATCATGTGCAGGAACCATTCGCGGTCAGGGATGATGTTGGGAATGAAGTCGTTCTGCTTGGCTTGAATAATGATCCCAAGGTCCGGCAGATCGACGTAGTCGATGGGGTGAGAACCTCTTCGTTGGTGCCAGAAGTGGCGCTTCTCCTGCGAGGACATGCGGCCTAAAGCCTTCTGTTTGACTTGGTTCGCGTTGCCAGAAGTTAGCTGTGTATTCCACCAATCAGCGCCGTGCTTATCGTGCATCACGCTCAGGATGAGGTCGCGGATCGAGTTCTCCAGCACGTACAGCACCGGAAAGATCGCGGCCATCTCCTTCGCCTCGGTCAGTTTCGCCGATGGCAAGAGAGGGTTCGTGGATTTGAACTCGCCCGGGAAACGGATCACGCGCTCGGTCGTCGCCTTCCCGCGGGCGGCTGCCCTAGGCACTGGCGCCGATGACGGCGCTGCGTGCTGCATCAGCAAACGCACTCGAGCCCGTTCGTCGGCGTCGAGGAACTTATCCACTGGCACGCCGTGTTCATACGCTAGTACGCAGACCGCTTCCGGTGTACTCATCAGCGTGAGCTTCTTTTTTCTCTGCACGTTCGCAGACAACGTCTGCTGGCTCCAGCCGGTCTTGGCAGCCAAGGCGGCTCGCACCTTCGGGTTAGTCGCCATCTATTCACTACTCCGAAATCACCGACGAGTGCTGCGCGGCATCCACGTACGAAACTGCATCCGCTTTCGAAGCACTCGCCGCCTTGTTGCTTGCCTTGCTCTTCACCGACTTGGCGCCTTTTTTTGGCGCGGGCTTCTTGAGGCGCGAGAAACGAATAGCGATGGCGTTTTACGTTAACCCCGTGATGACCGCGATCATCTTGGTGCTTAGCCCCATTTCCTTGAGGCGCGGCAGCATCTTGTTCACGTCGCCTTTCAACTCGCGGACAGCGAGGAATCCCAGTATTCCGTCCAGCTTCTCACTGATGTCATCGAGGCCATCACCCTTCGTATTCGAAGCGCTCAATTTCGACTCCTTTCTATTATCGATGCATTTACATTTCGTCGTCCGCCCCCGGGTCGTCAACGCTCAGCAGCGGTGAGGTCTTGTTCCTAGAGGGCTTCGGTTTTCCGGACGTCTTCTTCGCTGCTCTTGTCCCGCCCTTCTTGGTCTCGATCTCACGACGAATCGGCACTAGCGCCACACTCACGGTGCCCGGCGTCGTTGCAAGGATGTCGGCGATCTCTCCTGCGCTGAAGCCCGCGACGTACAGCAGCCTGATGCGCTCACGTTGGTTGCGCTCCCGGTCGGGACGAGCGGTCTCGGCCGACGTGAGCTGCAGCGACAACAGCTTCACGATGATTCGCAGGAGACGCGTGTTCTCGTCCGTTGCGCCAATCACGTCATGTCTCCGGTCGAAGCGGCAGCCACAGGATCGACCCCGACGGGCTGCTTCTTGGTCTTGGCCTTCTTGGCGAAGCCGCCCTTTTTCCGCTTTCTTCCTGCGATGGCCCCGACGTAATTGGTTTGCTTGCCGACGACCTTGGCGGTCTCAACCGGCGTGAAACCCATTTCGAGCAGTCGGCCGATCTTGTCGGTCACGGACTTCGCCGCGCCGTCACCGTTCTCAAGCAGAAGCTGAATGATGGCGTCCAAGCGCTTTCTCAGCCACTCGAACTCGCCTTCCTTACTCATATCTTATCTCCGAAAGTGGAGCTAATGGTAACCATCTATAAATATCTTTGCAATCAATTTATTATGGGACATGGATTATCGAAGTTCATTTTACAAACGCTAATCCGTTGATAATATGCCAACACCAACGAGGAACCGGTAATTTGTTGTTCCGTCACCATTCAACCACTGCTTGAGGATGTTGACGGCGCGGCGAAGTCCGTGACCGACAACATCGGCCAGCCAGGGCACGGCACCGGTTGTTGAGGGCGCTTATGAAGCGGCCCGGCGTTTAGTCAGATGGACAAGTCCTGCCGGTTCCGGCGGAAGTCCGGGGCCCACGTCGTGGTGGCCCGCGAGGGACTGCTCGCCTTCATGGGGAACGTGACGTTGATGCCGCTCAGCGGCGGCGGCCTCGCTGCCGAGGCTCGCCTCGAAGGCGCCGCACTTATTCGGAAATGCTTAGAAAATCAGCCGAATAAGTGTGTGGCAGTCCTGCACCCTACGATCTCGGTGGGAGGACGCGCATGCGAATTCGGCCAGGCTCGACCACTGAAAAATGCCCTGACCAATCATCGCGTGACATCAGAACATCGGCGATGATCTTGCCGACACCTGCCGGACCGAGCGCCAGCAAACGGAATAGTACGATACCGCAGCTCGCCGGCAACCCAGAGCGCCACGCCAGTTCACCGAAATCCTTATCGAAAGTCAGAAGCACGCGAGCATCTTCTAGACCACGCGCAAGCACCTCTTCATCGGTGATACCCGGCGCATCGGTCCGGATCCAGAGTACATCGTGCCCCAGCGTACGAAGTGCAGTAACGGCATCGCCAGGAAAATTTTCATCCGCAAGAAATCGCATCGTCAGGCGATCGCCGCGGGATACACCTTTTCAGACTGCAATATCTCACTGGCGTACTGCAGGCATGCAGCAATGTCGTCGTGTGTAATACCGGGGTAGTTCCGCAAAATGTCGGCTTCAGTCCAGCCCTGACCCAGCAAGCCCACTATGAAATCCACAGCCAGCCGGCTGCCACGGACAACCGGCTTTCCTGCCAGCACCGCCGCATCAAGGGTTATGCGGTCTCTCCAGTTCATTTTATGAGTCTATCAGCGATTAAGCCTGAATCAGTAGAACCGAAATCCTGGACGACTGCTAATGAACCGAATTGGATCTTGGTTGGTAGCGGGTGAAACTACCACAGATAAAATATAATTATAAATCAATCAGTTACGCGTTGATTGGTAGCGGGGGTAGGATTTGATCTTTGTATCAATCATTCGCTTGCGCTGCCCATCGTTCTGGCGAGCCTAACCCATTGTCCGCGATAGCAAAAATCGCAACTTCCACGGTGGCGGTGGCATCGGCGAGATGTCAATCGGGGGCACTTCCGCACTTGATCCGCCCGCTACTCCAGCCACTTCCAAATGGACCGAAATGACCGGCATAGGGGGATCTAAACGCGCCTCTCGGCGGCGGCGTTTGTGCCCATGCTAGACTTTCTCGGTGCATCCGCTGATCGAAAACAATCGCGAGACCATCGCCCGACTCTGCCGTGTTCACGGCGTGCGCAGGCTGGAAGCGTTCGGATCAATACTCCGGGACGACTTCGATGCTGGGCGTAGCGATGTGGATGTCCTGGTCGAGTTCGAAGCGCATGCTGCAGACAGCTTCTCAAACTTTCTCGACCTGAAAGAATCGCTGGAGGCTCTATTCCAACGTTCGGTGGATTTGGTGGAGTCGCGAGCGATCCGCAACCGCCGGTTGCGCTACTACATCGAGCAGAGCAAATCAGCAATCTATGCCGCAGCGTGATCCCGGTGTCTACCTGGAAGACATCGAGCATTATGCCGCTGCGGCAGTACGCTTCACGTCTGGATTCAGCCTAAAGCAGTATTTGGCGGACGAGAAAACCAGAGCGGCAGTGGAGCGCGTGCTGGAAGTCTGCGGCGAGGCCATGAGCAATCTCTATCGAGTTGCGCCCACGGTTGCGGAAACAATTCCTCACGCCCGCGACATCATAGGGTTCCGCAACATTCTCGCGCATGGCTATGCCGAGCTCGATCACAATAAGGTCTACAACATAGCCATTGCGCACGCGCCACAGCTTCTTCTCGCCGTGCAGGAGGCATTGAAGGCCTTCCCCGATCCACCGTCGCCACTCTGAATGAATGCCAAGATCGAATACAGATCGGCTACTTTTGGTTGTAATGCGCGAGCTGTTCGTGCCAGCCCGCTTGCGTACCACGTAGCTTAAGACGCCTCACATCTCCGCAGCAACCGTAACCCCCCGACCGCAAAGGCGCGCCATTTCTTCGGCCAACGTCGATTCGCGCACGGTTCCAGATTTCCCATCAATTTCGATGAATGTTCCCGCCTTGTCGGGCGACCCGAATTCGGGGTACCTACTTGCGTCATTGCTAACGTTGATGACGCCGGAAATCGCACTAAAGATGCGGATAGCAACGGTTATTGCGCTTCCGTTGTGCCGCATTGCCAAGCCGATGTGCACGTTTGGAGTATCTTTCCATAGTTGTGAGAACGGTCCACTGTCTCCCCCCAGCATGGTCGTTCCGTGAACGTCGTGCGAATCAGTCTCCTCCGAAGCTGATACGGGCTGGGAGATCGCTGCGCGCAACTTGGCAGCCCCTGGGTCTTCAAGAAATCTATCACCAAGCCAATACCACGCGAGTTCATAGGCAATTTTTACGATCCCACGCTTGTACGCAACGAGATCAATGGCGAAATTATAGAGCACCTCTGGCCGCTCGATAGTCCCTTGGCAGGTCCCTACGATTCGATCGACCTCCGCCTCCAAGTCATTCTTGCCGAGTGGTTGCATGCCGGCGCGCGAGCGCTCGCGCTGCAGAATTGTTCCAATTTTATGAATGTCTTGGCTATCAACTACGACCTGAATCTTTTGGGTTCCGTCTCCAAGGGTTGTCACAGTCCTTTTGTAGAGTATCTTGACTTCGGGTTTTCCGGATTCTGGAGGCATCGACACAAAAATCCGCTGTTGCGGATCGGTAGAAAGAGTTCCTATTCCGAAGACCTTTGAAAGCGCATCAGGGATATGGCCACGTTTGCCGACAATGCCGCACTGTGAACGAGCCAAGATAACAAGCGGGTGGTCTACCAGTGGTGCATCAACTTGTGTGCCAAGGTTGTTGTTGCAACTTTCGCACACGCGATTGATGATGAGAGCCCCGCCGATAGCGTCCGGAAACACGTGCTCTTCCGATGATGGCTTCTCTTTCAGACAAAAAATACAGAGCATCCAATCCTTCTGCCCGCGTGTGCCTGTTAACCCAGAATGATCCGCTAAACCGAGTCGGTGTGCCTCATTAGTTCGACCTAGCGGCTCCTAGGAGATCGATGTCTTAATGCAAATTGAATCTCGCTTGAGAGTCGGGTCGGGGCAGGCCACGGGGGATGGACATGCCAGCTGTAGCCGCTTGTGGTATGCGTGATTCCGAACCCAGTTGTGCTTACTTGATTTATGAAGACACCCACAAAGGCTGCGACGGCTCCGGCCGGCCCACTCCAACGTTGACGTTCTGCATGCTCCACTATTCGCTAGCGCCTCTTGCAGTAGGCGGCGATTCCGTGCCTTCACTGGCAGGTGGCGCCTCTGCAATCGATGCACCTACTGGCTTGTGCAAACTTATGCTGGCACCAGGATAAGCCCGCAGCAAGTCAACAATCATGGCTTCGACAATCTCAGCGGCGTCGGGCACCACGTCACCTAGGCCCCGCTCACCGCCAGCCGGAACCCGGTGCAGGCGATGCAATGGATTCAGGCATGTCGTAAGCGTAACGTCACGCATCGCCGACCAATGACCATGTGCGAAGCCGGAGTTCCAGCCATAGTGGGCGTCATAGACATCTTTTGTGCCCGACTCTTCGGCCATCTTACGCAGATCTATTCCCGCCCAATTACCGAGATCAATATCTGAATACTCCTGCCAAACATCCTCATTGGCGAGGCGCTTCAAAGTCTCCATGGAAATGCTATGTGGCGGCTTCGCTGCCTCCTCAAGCTTCAACAAGGCCAGCTTTGCCTGTCCAACCCCGTACTTGCGGAACTTAGCCCAAAGATCGGGATCGTTCTTGTATTGCAGGTATGCCAGCGTGATGCGGCAGTCAGCAAGCGTTCGGAGCAACAAGCGACCTGCGATTCCCAGCCGGTTCACTCCCACCATCTCCAACAGGCATGTCAGCGCGTATAGCACAAATGTAAACGTGCCTTCGTGTACGGCGTCCACCGCAGTCGAGGAACTGGTCTCGATCCAATGATTGGAGACGTCGTTGATTGCTTGAACGACTCGCGGACCTATGTCGGCGGCCTTCGGCTCTGGAACTTTCACGGCTTCTGGCTCCACGATTAAACACGGGGTCCGGCTGTGACATTCCTGCCAGAACTGCGGGCTCCAAGGAAATACTGGATCTCGACCACCGAGCGGCATCCATACGATAGGTTCAAAGGCGCGAATGGAGGGCCGTACTCTTCGCATGTCGCCATGGTTAGGATACAAACGAATACTATCAACGCGGTCACTCATAGATTGGGGGTAGTGCACCTTGTGCGACAGCCCCCCATACAGCACCAGTAACCACCGAACATCGGTCGATTCTTCCGATTGGTGATCAAGGAACTCCGGAATGGCATCCGCCAGGCCGCTGAGTTCCTGCGGATCGGGCTCTATACCGAGGGCTGCGATCCAAAGCTCTCGACCGGGCAAGGACTCTATTGCGATGAGTGGCCGGAGCGCAGCGTAGCCGAGCGGATATCTCCCGACTATTTGAACGATTCGTGGAATGAGTTCGGGGTAACCCGCGGCGAGATTCGACTGCGTAGGAATGATTTCGCTGAGAACAGCCGAGGAACTTGTGAACTCGCTTGCAATGAGCGCCACTCCACGAAAGGCCTCCAAGGCCTCTTCACGGGACAGCACCGCACGTACAAGGCACGCCCACAACATCTCGGGGACGCGCTCGTCCAGCCAGTGCGAGAATTTCCGCTCTCCGGGCAGCCTGTTCAGCGGGGGCACAAGCGTCTTTTTTACCCGGTGATGCTCTCCCAGCGTCGTATGCATGCGCTTCGCCTTCTTGCCTTTGGCGTCGCGCCGCTTCTTGCTGTTCTTGCTCACGTCACCGCTCAATCTTCCAAAATACTGTTTGTCACACGTGTCACATCAATGTGACTTGAGTTCTGATGGTGATGCGCCAATCGATTCGAACTCATAACCCATTTCCTAAGGGCAGTGTAGAAGAGGGGGGTTCACGAAAATCAGTTTCAGATCATCAGATCTCGGGGCCGGCCGGGGTCACCATTGCCGCAGGATCCTCACGGAGATATTCGGACCGGAAAATCTCAACATGAGATTTCTTATCTCGAGCAATCGCCGACAACAGCTTTGAACCACCTAGATTGACTTCTGCCCATTGAAGGAAATGCTGATTGACTCGGATAGCCAACGAGCTTGTTGCGATCGTCCCTGGTACATCAACGTTGATGTCTTCCGTCCGGGTTACGTTGTGGGGGTCAATGAAGCGAAACTGAACCTCAATCGTCATGATGGCTCCGTGGGTTCTGGCATTGCTCATAAATCGGCTATTTAATTCGGGTGCAAACATTGCTCCACCGCAGGAACTCGAAACCCGCCCTGCAATTTGCACGCACAGATCCGCCAAGGGCTCCGCCTCCCGCTGTCGATCGGGGTGCCAGGCGTTTGAACGGACCAAGTTGCCGTGAAAATAGAAGCCCCGACGATCGACTAAATACGACGCAAGTACGTCAGGTGTTGGGTAAGTTGCAACAACTGCGCGGCACGGCGACGCAGCGTAGAGAGGGTCCCGCCTGATGACCTCAATCGTCTCAACAAGTATTGATTTGAATGACCCATTCTCAAGAAAGGCGCGAATCAAGGCCTCCGTCCTGAACTTCCCATCGCCGTAAAATGCTTCGAATAGAAGGAAACAGTAGCGGAACGCATCAATATATTGTTCGTTAAGCTGTGACTCCCGCGCCAAGTTAAACATTCGAGCGGCAAATGAAGGATCGTCCGAACTCTCGCCGGCGAAGAATGCCTGGGCGAGCATGTTGAATGGCAGATGGCTGATAGGTCGCTCCTTTTTCGCCTTAAAAGCATAGAGCCCCATCAGGACACGTTCCTCGTCGTTTGCGGGGATGTATTCCGCTTCCATCGCGTCCACGTCGATGTCAAGGCTGAAATAGAGGTTTGCGTAATCCATGAATCGCCGAATGATCCGACGCCCGGTGGCTTCGAGGTCGCCCTTGATCGTAATGTGAGCTTTGATTGGTCCCTTGTGGTCTTCGGTGATGCTCGGCGCGAGGTCGGGTGATTGGTTGCAGAAATTCAGGATGATTGCATTGACTTCCGACCCGGTCGTCTCAAGCCTGAATTCTGAACCGTAACCATCCAGTGGCCAGTGGTCGTCCACAACGAAGGACCGCTTTAAAGGGAAACGGAGACGTACTTCCAAGACGACCTCCACGGATGCATCAATCTTACAGGCCAAGCCCGAAGTTACCTCCGATTCCGACCGTTTCGCGACCTTCCCCGCGGTTACGAGCAGTGCCGAACCAGTCTCGCGCTGACCCAAACGCTCCCTACCAGCCCGCCTTGAACGCAGGATTCACTTCCTCGTGAAAGTCGGGACCAAGGAAAATGAACTACCTCGTTAATATTTTCCGGAGACGTCAAATGAAACAAGCCAATTTACATCGCGGTGGTCAAGCGCACGGGTTGTCCGCGATCCGGGCGAACGAGTCACACGTGGTCTCCCCGCGCTCAGACTCCAGTGGCGCTAATTGCCCGATACCGCGCGGTATTGCAATATTGATTGAGATACTTGCGCGCGAAGCGCTGAAAGAGGTGATCGCGGAGAGCTTGAAATTGCAGGGGCGCGACGATGAAAGGCAAGAGGCGACTCACTCTGCAAAACCCAACGAGACAGCAATCGCGGATCCCGGCGTTATAAAGACCAAATCCTGTCTACAGCAAGACCCGCGCCAGAAATATTTAGTCCAACAAAATCAGATAGATATAAAGATCAAATCGGATTTGTTGGTAGCGGGGGCAGGATTTGAACCTGCGACCTTCGGGTTATGAGCCCGACGAGCTGCCAGACTGCTCCACCCCGCACCGGAAGAGCCGATCATTGTACCCAATCATTTCGCCAATGCAAGAGTACCAGGGAGCTTTCGGCAAGGCGCCCGCCCCTGCCTCGCCCGTCGGTCAGATCCCTGCTACTGCAAGGCTCGCTGGCAAAGCTGTAGCAGGGTGCCGGGTATCACTCCCAGCCCGAACACCAGCAACGCATTCGCGCTG